>JGI25921J50272_10000861_pt1 | contig 10016 bp, 10 predicted proteins | sample LauGreSu1BDMLBSD_2_FD_50272 | JGI IMG/M metagenome (IMG submission 50272) | reverse complement strand
GTGTATAGAGGTGATCCATCTGCACGAACTAATACAAAGTCGGGAACAAAGTTGTGATCAAAGGTCACATCTCCGCGGATTAAATCGGTAAAGGTTGTGTTGCCATCAGGCATACGCATGCGGACTACCGCTCCGCGGCCTTCAGCCTTATATGCAGCGATTTGCGCATCTGTTAGATCACGACAATGACCGTTGTAACCAGGTGCAACATTGGCTTTGCGTTGTGCTTCACGAACAGCTTCTAGCTCATCAGGTGAGCAGTAGCAGTGGTAGGCATCCTTTTGATCCAGGAACTTTTGCGCCCATTCTGCATAAATATTTAAACGTTGTGATTGAAGGTATGGACCGTTATCTCCACCAACCTCTGGACCCTCATCCCAATCAAGGCCAAGCCACTTCAAAGTGTCGATTGCTGCGTTGATGTACTCATCTGTAACGCGGGTTGTATCCGTATCTTCAATACGGAATAAGAATGTTCCACCGGTATGACGAGCGTAAGCCCAATCAAAGAGCGCGGTACGGATATTTCCTACATGCAGATCTCCGGTAGGAGATGGCGCGAAGCGAACCTTAACTTTCTTAGTCATTAACGTGCACTCACCTTGTTAGTTAGTTCGCCGAGTCCTTCAATAGCCATTGTTGCCTTCTCGCCAGCGACCATGGGGCCGATTCCAGCGGGTGTTCCGGTCAAGATGATGTCACCTGGTAACAAGGTCATGACTCGAGAAACAAAGTTAACAATTGTTGGAACATCAAAGATCATGTCGCTGATCTGCGCAGATTGCTTTACTTCACCTGCAATAGTTGCTGTGATCTTTTGTGTACCCGGAACAAAATCGGTATCAACCCATGGACCGATTGGGCAGAAAGTGTCAAAGCCCTTTGCGCGGGTCCACTGTCCATCTTTCTTTTGTAAGTCACGAGCGGTTACATCATTGGCGATCGTGTACCCAAAGATCACATCGTTTACTCGCTCGACCGGTACATCTTTGCAAATTCTTCCGATAACAATTGCAAGCTCTGCTTCATGATCAATTCGCTCTGACATCTCAGGCCACACAATGGTGTCATTAGGGCCGATAACTGATGTGTTTGGTTTTAGGAAAATGATTGGTTCATCAGGGACAACTCCACCCATTTCAGCGGCGTGATCTGCGTAGTTTTTACCGACGCACACAACCTTTGAGCGAGGGATGATTGGGGCTAGCAGGCGAACCTTGTTGAGTTCGATCTTCGCCGCTGTCTTTTGAATGCCTGAGTAAATCGGATCACCACTGATGATGCTGATCGTTGCATCATCTTCAAGGACGCCAAAGAGTGGATCTTGGCCTAAGCCAGCGTCAGGACCTGGGGTGAATCGAACAATGCGCATTCGATAATTCTATCGTTACTCGGCGTCTTCAATCTCTTCTTCAAGCCGTTCAACCAAGACCGATGAAATTCTGCGGCGACGGCCAAGTGGGCGCTCTGAAGTAATAGCCCAGCCTTCCCACGAGATCGTAGATCCTGCAATTGGTACACGACCTAGCTTTTGCGCCATTAATCCGCCAACGCTATCGATATCTTCATAATCGCTTTTTTCAATTTCAATCTTTAACTCATCAGCTAAATCTTCAATATGCAGGCTGGCTTTGGCACGGGCTTTATCCTGCGATAACCAGGTGAACTCATCATCGCCATCATCAAACTCATCTTCGATTTCGCCAACGATCTCTTCAATAATGTCTTCAATGGTGATGATTCCAGCGGTTCCACCATATTCATCAACAACGATGGCAAGGTGAATCTGATTCTTCTGCATCTCTTTGAGCAGATCATCGGCCATCTTGATTTCAGGCACAAAGTTGGCAGGACGCATATGCATTTCAATGCTCTCGCTTTGCTCCGCCTCGTGATGATCCAAGACGCGTTTTGCAAGATCCTTGACGTAGACAATTCCTACGATGTTATCGACGCTGTCGCCAATCACAGGAATACGGGAGTATCCGCTTCGAAGCGCAAGTGATAATCCTTGACGCAAAGTTTTGTCCTTTTCTACCCACACCATGTCGGTGCGAGGAACCATGAGTTCACGAACAAGGGTGTCACCTAACTCAAATACTGAGTGAATCATCTCGTGCTCATCAGACTCCACCAGGCCGCGTTCATGTGCTTGATCTACCAGATCGCGAAGTTCAGCTTCTGAGGTAAATGGGCCAGAACGAAAACCCTTACCTGGTGTCAACGCATTTCCAACTGAGATAAGAATCTTTGTAACAGGACCCAACAAGAAAGCCATTCCGTAGGCAACGATGATTCCGTAGCGGGCGTACTTATGTGGTTGCTGCTTTCCTAGGGTACGTGGTCCAACACCAACGACTACATAAGAAAGCACCACCATGATCGCAACAGTTAACGCCATCGCCTGAGCAGATGGATAGTTACGTAGCAAAATAACAGCTAACAAAACCGTTGCGGTAAATTCGCAGAGTTTACGAACTAGCAGGATCACATTCAGGTAGCGAGCAGGCTGTGCGCTGTACTTACGTAGCAACGCTCCCCCGCGCTTGCCTTCAAGCTCATCAATAACGATTCGTGAAATAGAGGTCAGCGCTGATTCGCTTGCGGCAAGAAACCCTGCAAAAACCAGCAGAAGAATGATGCTAACTATTGCTATCGGACTCATGATCTCTTTTCCCAGTCGGTAACAATCTTTTCCTGAAGTTCAAACATTATTTTCTCATCTGCTGTGTCTGCATGGTCGTAACCAATGATGTGTAGCAAACCGTGTGTAGCCAAGATATAGATCTCGTGCTCAGTTGAATGACCCTGACTAATCGCCTGTGCTGCAGCAACACGGGGCTAATCACAATGTCGCCCAGGGTTACAGCCTCCCCTGGCTCTTCAGGCATGTCCATCGGGAATGACAAAACATCAGTTGTTCCAGGTTCATCCATCCACTTGATATGAAGTTCGGTCATGTAATCATCTTCAACAAAGGCGATATTCAAATCGCAATCAGGGTTTAGCTCCAGCGCATTCATAGCGTGTGTCATCAGAGAGGTTATTTCAGTAGTTGGAACTAGCTGCCCTGAAGTATTAGTAACTTCAATTGTCATTTATTGCCGAATCGGACGCAATGCTTGTCGTTGTTCATCAAATCGGTCATAGGCCTTAACGATGTCCCCGATTAAGCGGTGGCGGACAACATCTTCTGCTGTTAATTCTAGGAATGCGATGTCATCAATATCTTTCAAGATATCTCTGATGACGCGAAGGCCAGAGTTCTGTCCATTAGGTAAATCAATCTGAGTTACATCGCCTGTAACAACCATCTTTGAGCCAAAGCCAAGACGGGTTAAGAACATCTTCATCTGCTCTGGTGTGGTGTTTTGAGCCTCATCCAAAATAACAAAAGCATCATTTAAGGTGCGTCCGCGCATGTAAGCAAGCGGTGCAACTTCGATAACACCTGATTGCATTAAACGTGGAATCGAATCGATATCGATCATGTCGTGTAGCGCATCAAACAATGGACGTAGGTATGGATCGATCTTCTCGCTCAATGTTCCAGGCAAGAAACCAAGGTGCTCACCCGCTTCAACTGCAGGGCGGGTCAAGATAATTCTGTTGATCTTCTTTGCATTCAGCGCAGCAACCGCCATCGCCATCGCAAGATATGTCTTACCTGTACCGGCCGGGCCGATACCAAAGGTGATTGTGTGATCCTCAATGGCATCAACGTAACGCTTNTGATTTGCTGTCTTTGGGCGAATTGTTCGACCACGGTTGCTAACAATGTTCAGTGACATTACCTCTGCAGGGTGATCAACCGGCTTGTGCTCCAACATTTCAATAGCGCGGTTAACGGCATCAACATTAAGGATATTGCCGCTTCGAATAACAACCATGAGCTCGTTAAAGAGATTTTCTAATTTGGCGCAATCTGCATGTGGGCCGCGAAGAGTTATTTCATTTCCGCGAACGGTGATGTTGACCGAAGGGAATGCCGCTTCGATTGTTCGCAAGTTGTCATCATGCGGACCTACAACAGCAACCATTGGAATGGCGTTAGGTACGGTGATCAGCGTTCGCTCCATATGCGGATAAATCTATCTTTAACCGGGTGGCCATGCCATTGGACGACCGCCCAATAGATGCAGGTGAGCGTGGAAAACGCTCTGACCAGCGTCAGCGCCGGTGTTAAAGACGGTTCGGTAGCCGTTTAGGCCGCGTTCTGTAGCGATCTGCTCGGCAGCCAAAAAGAGGTCTGCGGTGATGGTCGCGCTATTGCGTGCAACCCCTGCAGCGTTTTCAGTGTGCAGCGTTGGAATCAAAAGAACATGTGTTGGCGCTTGCGGATTTAAATCATTAAATGCAACAACATTTTCATTGCGCAGAACGATATCTGCTGGGATTTCACCTTCAATGATTTTGCAGAAGATGCAGTTGGGATCTAAAGCCACGTAATTACCATACCTTCAAAAGCGCAGAAACCGCTGATACCGCTGCAATGCCAGCATGTGCCGAGCGCAAGATTGGGCGACCCATGAGCGCGACCTTCGCACCAGCAGCTTCAAANGCTGCAAGCTCTTCATCGGTAATTCCNCCTTCTGGGCCGATGATGATTAAAAGATGCTGCACATTGTGCGATGAGATTTGATCTGAAAGCTTGTGTGTTGCGCTTTCATGAAAAGCGATCGCTAGATCACTTAACTTAATCGCTTCGCAAATCTGAGCGGTGGTTGCTAATGGTGTGACTTCTGGAATTCTAAAACGTCGAGATTGCTTGCTTGCCTCGCGGGCTGTCACTGCAAACTTATCTGTGCCTTTTCCAATACTGCGAGTAGCTGCCCATGGAACAATTCGATCAACACCAGCTTCGGTCAATAACTCAATCGCTTCTTTAGAACGATCTCCCTTTGGCAACGCCTGTACAACTGTAATTGTTGTTGGCAGCGCTTCTTGGAAACCTGAAGCAATAACCTGCACCTGCATCGACTTCTTTGAAACATCGACAGCCTTTACTTGTGACCAGGCACCGTTGCCATCGCTGAGCATGAACTCAGCACCAGTCTGCATCCGCAATACACGGATCGCATGGTTAGCATCCTCATTAGCAAATTCGTAGTGAGAACCGACAGTTGTTGGAAGATCTTCTACGAAAAAGAGTGTGAACATTACTTGTTAAACACTCCCTTGATCTTGCTGAAGATCGAACCATCTTGTCCCTTTACATGGGCATCACTTGATTTTTCTCCACGCAGATCAGCGAATTTACGAAGCAGGGCTTCTTCCTCTTTGTTCAGCTTCGTAGGTGTGTGAACCTCAATATGAACAATTAAGTCACCACGATCTCCGCGACGCAGACGTGTCATTCCCTTGCCCTTGATAACAACTGGTGTGCCACTTTGCGTTCCAGGCTTTATCTGAACATCGACAGGGCCATCTAATGATTCAACGGTCACAGTTGTTCCAAGTGATGCTGCAACCATGCTGATATCAATCTGCATATGCAAGGTGTCGCCTTCACGAACTAAGTACTCGTGACGTTCTTCAACGATTTCTACATACAGATCTCCAGCCGGTCCCCCACCAGCACCAACCTCGCCGCGGCCTGACATCTGAATTCTGTTTCCGGTTTCAACACCTGCAGGAATCTTCACATCAATTGTTTGACGGCTACGAACGCGGCCTTCGCCGGCACATTCGCGACATGGGCTCTTAATAACACTGCCATATCCATTACATGTATTGCACGGACGTGAGGTCATTACCTGACCGATTACTGAGCGAACTACTTGCTGTGTTTCGCCACGTCCCTTACACACCAAACACATTTCAGGATGATCGCCATCTTGGCAACCAGTTCCGGTGCACTTTGGACAAACAACCGCTGAGTCAACTGTAATCTCACGCTCTGTTCCAAAGCACGCCTCATTGAGATCTACTTGAATACGAATAAGTGAATCCTGTCCTGCACGTGTGCGAGGTCGAGGTCCTCGAGATCCGCCACCGCCAAAGAATGCATCCATGATGTCGCTGAATCCGCCACCAAAGTTTGCTCCGCCAAATCCACCGCCGAAGCCGCTGCCGCCCATGTCATAGCTCTGTCGCTTTTGTGGATCGCTCAAAACATCGTAAGCCTCTGTAACCTCTTTGAACTTTTCCTGCGTGTGAGGATCAGGGTTTACATCTGGATGTAGTTCACGTGCCAGCTTGCGATAAGCCTTTTTGATTTCATCAGCGGTTGCACCCTTAGTAACACCTAAAGTCTCGTAATGATCAGCCACTTATGCACCCTCAATTAAAAATCGTCCAACATAGCGAGCNACCGCATCAACTGCTGCAATGGATCCTGCGTAATCCATACGTGTAGGCCCAAGTACTCCAACTGCTCCAAGTTGGGCGGAGTTTGCTCCATAACCAACTGATACTAAAGAGGTTGATTGCANATTAGTTTCGATCTGCTCACGGCCGATACGAACATGCACAGTTGAGTTTGCTTCATCGAGCAGGCGCATTAAAACAACCTGCTCTTCTAACGCCTCAAGAATTGGTGAGAGAGTGAGGCCAAGATCTTCGCCAGAACGTGCCAGGTTGGCGGTTCCTGAAATCGCCATCTTTTCGCTGCCGGTATTTTCGCCAATAATCGGATAGGTAATGACAGCAACTTGTTTTGTAATGTCAGCCAACAACTTTGCAGATCTGCGCATTAGCTGCTCAAGGTTATTTGCTTCATCTAAGAATGTTTCAATCGCACGACGTTCAGCTGGAGACAATGGTTTGACTGTTGCNAATTTATCGACGAATACTCGGTAACCAAGATCAGTTGGGATACGTCCTGCACTTGTGTGTGGTTGAGTAATCAGACCTTCATCCTCAAGAACAGCCATTTCATTGCGAATCGTTGCAGGAGAAATCCCAAGCCCATGGCGTTCTGCGATCGCCTTTGAACCGACAGGTTCTTGGGTCGCAACGTACTCATCGACAATTGCGCGGAGGATTTCTAGACGACGTGATGACATTTGCGCTAAGGGTACTAGATAGTTATTTCTCGCACGATTCGATCTGCGATCAAACGGCCCGCAGGGCTCAAGATCACACGATCTTCTTGCAACTCAATAAAACCATTCTCGCGATAGACCGCCAAAACCTCCATCTGATGGGGCTCCAGAAGCTCTACCTGCAATCCATCGCGCATGCGAATTCCCAAAAGAATTGATTCATCTTTTATCTGCGCTGGGGTCAACTGCTCACTATCCAATACAGGTGTTTCACCTGCAAAAACCTTTTGTTTGTAGGTTGTTGGGTGCTTTACATTCCAGAAACGCTTTGCATCAACATGTGAGTGCGCACCAGGTCCTAAGCCCCACCAATTCTTGTTCTCCCAGTAGGCGATGTTGTGACGGCATTGATGTCCTGGCTTTGACCAGTTTGATAACTCATACCAAGTAAGCCCTTTTTCTTCACACATCTGATCTACCAGCAAATACATATCGGCCATCAGATCATCGTTGGGCATTGTTAAATCACCGCGCTTGATCTGCGCAGCTAACTTGGTTCCGGTTTCAACGATTAATGCATATGCGCTGATGTGATCGATATCCAAAGAAAGTGCGTTCTCAACTGTTTCGCGCCAATCCTCCAGACTCTCCCCCGGTGTTCCGTAGATCAAATCAACGCTGATGGATTTGAAACCTGCGGTACGCGCCATTGTGATTGCTTTTTCAACATTTGCTGGATTGTGTGTCCGATCAAGTGCTGCCAACACATGAGGCTTCGCAGATTGCATTCCAAATGAGATTCGATTAAATCCAACCTGCAGGTACTCCGCTAACTTTTCAGCTGTTACTGAATCTGGGTTAGCCTCCAATGTAATCTCGCAATCAGCGGTTAAACCATTACGTGCTTTAATCGCTGCAATTACCCGACCTAAATCGTGGGCTGGCAGAAGCGAAGGTGTTCCGCCACCGAAGAAGATTGTTGGTACNGGATCGGTTGGTGCAGCTTCTAACTCGCGTAGCACCGCATCGATGTAATCATTGCTAACGATCTCAAGGGTTGCACCATCTTGAAGCTCTGACGGTGTGTAGGTATTGAANTCNCAGTAACCGCACCGCTTAATGCAGTACGGGATGTGGACGTAAAAGGAGAGCATTATTGCCCCGCTTTGCGAGCAGCCTTTACCTTTTCGATATCGGCATCGGTTGCAAGGGCTGCAACGAAGGCTTCTTGTGGAACTTCAACACGTCCCACCATCTTCATACGCTTCTTACCCTCTTTTTGCTTCTCCAAAAGCTTTCGCTTACGTGAAATATCTCCACCGTAACACTTAGCCAAAACATCCTTACGGATCGCGCGAATACTTTCGCGAGCAATAATGCGAGCACCGATCGCTGCCTGAATAGGAACTTCAAACTGTTGGCGAGGAATGAGTTCGCGAAGTTTTCCGGTCATCATGACGCCATATGCGTACGCCTTATCGCGGTGAACAATTGCGCTAAATGCATCAACGGCTTCACCCTGCAACAAGATATCGACCTTTACCAAGTTACCCTCGGCATCGCCCTTTTCTTCGTAATCTAAAGATGCATAACCCTTTGTGCGGCTCTTGAGCTGATCAAAGAAGTCGAAAACAATTTCAGCTAACGGCAGGTCATATCGAATCTCTACGCGATCTTCAGAGATGTAATCCATTCCGAGCAAGATTCCGCGACGATCCTGACACAGCTCCATGATTGTTCCGATGAACTCAGCGGTGCAAGGATTGTTGATTTAACTATTGGCTCGTAAACCGCTGCAACCTTTCCATCTGGAAACTCTGATGGATTGGTAACACGTACCTCTTTGCCATCATCCATCGTTACGTTGTAGACAACGTTGGGTGCGGTCGAAATAAGGTTGAGTTTATGTTCACGCTCTAAACGTTCACGAACGATCTCCATGTGCAAGAGACCCAAGAAACCGCAGCGGAAGCCAAAGCCAAGTGCTGCAGAGCTTTCTGGCTCGTAAACAAGTGCAGCATCATTGAGCTGTAACTTATCTAGCGCTTCACGAAGAATTGGAAAATCAGCACCATCTAATGGGAACAAACCAGAAAACACCATTGGCTTGGGATCTTTGTAGCCAGAAAGTGCTGACTTAGTTGGGTTGTTGTAGGTAGTAATTGTGTCGCCCACACGTGATTGGCGAACATCCTTCACACCTGTAATTAAGTAGCCTACTTCGCCAACTCCAAGCCCCTTTGATGCGATTGGCTCTGGAGAAATAACTCCAACTTCTAGAGCTTCATGGCGAACACCGGTTGAAAACATCTGAATTTGTTCACGTGGAGATAAATGTCCATCAACTACACGCACATAAGTAACTACACCGCGGTATGAGTCATAGACAGAGTCAAAGATAAGTGCGCGTGCAGGTGCGTTTGCATCTCCTACTGGTGCCGGAATCTGAGCAACGATTTGATCAAGTAGTTCTGCAACGCCATCGCCAGTTTTTCCAGATACGCGTAAGCAATCCTCGGGTTGGCAACCGATCAACTTTGCAAGCTCTGCAGCAAACTTTTCAGGTTGTGCGTTAGGCAAATCAATCTTATTGAGCACTGGAATGATTGTGAGATTGTTTTCCATTGCAAGGTAAAGGTTTGCCAAAGTCTGCGCTTCAATTCCTTGTGCACAATCAACAAGTAGAACAGCACCTTCACAGGCAGCTAGCGAGCGCGATACTTCGTAAGTAAAGTCAACGTGACCAGGTGTATCGATCATGTTCAGGATGTACTCCTGACCATCGAGCGATGAACGCCATGGCAATCGAACAGCTTGAGATTTGATAGTGATTCCGCGTTCGCGTTCAATATCCATGCGATCTAGATATTGTGCGCGCATATTGCGTGCTTCAACTACTTCGGTAATTCCCAACATACGATCGGCAAGAGTTGATTTACCGTGATCAATGTGGGCAATGATGCAAAAGTTACGAATCTGCGCCGGATTGGTTGCTGCTGGTTGTGGCGCCTTAGCAAGTGAAATTGCAGG
>JGI25921J50272_10000860_pt1 | contig 10016 bp, 1 predicted proteins | sample LauGreSu1BDMLBSD_2_FD_50272 | JGI IMG/M metagenome (IMG submission 50272) | reverse complement strand
TCTCAACTCAACACTCTGAATGTTTGTACTTCAACATCGACATGGATGGCTGTTGGGACAGGAAACATCTCAGGAACTCTTTCAGCCGGGTATGTTCCGTTATCAACAGACAGTACCAGTCTTACTTCATCAGTCCTCTACCAGACATCGTCGAATATTGGAATAGGAACAACCGCACCTGCAGAGAAGCTCGATGTAATCGGAAACATAAAGCTATCAAACAACCTGACGGTCGGCTCATCAGCGACTATTTCCAGTAACTTATCTGTAGGAACGACTGCAACGAGTGCTACAAACAATCTTCTAATTTATAGCAACAATACATCATCGGACACTATAGCTACAATCCAAGCAACACAAAGTGGTCGAAATGCAGTTCAAAGAATTTATTCCCAATTCGACGGGTCAAATATCGCATCCGGATCGGCTATTCTACAACTAGCAAATAAAGACGCTTCTGGTGGCCTACCCGATAACTGCTGGTACATGGGTCTCGATGCATCTTCAGCTCAAACCAACGGATCAACGCCTCCTCTTCGCATCGGATACGGAACGGGTAGTTGGGCTGTTCCGAGTAGCAATGACCTCTTCACTGTTCAGGCAACTGGGAATGTCGGTATCGGCAACAGCAACCCTTCGTCAAAACTACAAGTCAACGGAACAACAACCATAAACGGTGATCTGACCGTCACGATGCCACTATATGAATATCCTCCGTCATCAATGACCAGCAACTCAACCACTTTATCCGGACAGCTCTACGGGAATGGCACTTACACGGCGTCGTCGAGTACCTCGTTGAGTTCGTTAAATTTGCCGTTTCAGATATTCGACAAGAATACTAGCATCATTTGGTCATCTGCTTCAGGAACGTATACGGTTGAAAATTACAACTATTATTCAAAAGTTCCAGGTGCCTCTTTCACTGATTACACCATTTTATCCGCTCCTTTGACCTACTTCGGAGAATGGGTCCAGATACAACTTCCTACTAGTATAAAACTAGAAAACTTCACTCTACAGGTCACCGATAACAGCGCTCCGAAAGACTTTGCTGTTTTTGGAAGCACAGAGGGGTCAACATGGGAGTTGATTGCACGATTCACAGATCAGACATTTGGTACTTCAAAATCGAAAAATTTTGTTGTTAATAGTAGCAATCTCTATATCTACTTCAGAATAGGGATTAATAAGCGACAATATTTCGTATCCTCATCTTTTGTTTCTATCTCAGAGTGGATTATCTACGGCACGTCAGTTTTGACGCCCACTTTGTATGTCACGAACGATACGCTCGGTATCGGTACAACAACACCTCTCGCAAAATTACACATTGTACAGACTGGCTCATCGGATGTGTTTCGTGTTGATGATCAAGCTGCAGATACAACATTCTTTCGCATCGACGCCTCAGGGCAATCCATCTTTTCACAGCAGGATCCCGCTTCGTCTCAGAATGTTGTGCGAATAGTAAACACCAACAATTACGACGCTCTTACTCTCAGTGTTTCATCTACTGGTTTTGGAAGCTTAGAATGCAGGAGCAATGCTGGTCTTCCAACGATAGTCTTTTCAGGAGATACTTCAACCCCTTCTTACATTCTCGGGCGTTTAGGCATCGGTACATCCACACCAAATAGCCTGGCAGCTCTTGACTTGTCGACATCTGCACTTGCTTTCTACCCACCCTGCATGGACGAGACAGCTAAACAGAATACATTTGGTACTTCTTTTTCGGAAGGACTTGTCATCTACAATACAACACAAAAAACTCTCAATATAGCCAACTCATCCAGCTCTTGGCTTACGGTCGGAACAGGTAATGTATTAGCCCTGGGCAATCTAACCCTAAACTGTGTACCTTTAGCAATTGGTACTTCTGGAATTTCGGATTCGATCATTTTTCAATCCAATAGCAATAGCGCCATCAGCATCGGGACATCAGATGCTGCGTTAAACGCTATCTTGGACTTGACGAGCTCGTCAAAGGGCTTTCTTCCACCAAGGATGGCAAACGCATCCTCTATCAGCACACCGCTAACTCCCGGATTGATGTACTTCAACACTACTGATAATACTCTTAGAGTAGCTAGTTCAAGCACTGCATGGCTTACGGTCGGAACAGGTAATGTATCAGGAACGACGGACAACGGTTATCTGATGCGAGGGTTGGGGACTAACAGTATTGGGACTTCTGTCATATACCAAAACCCGAGCAATTTTCTCGGCATAAACATTGTCGATACATCTCTGCCTGCCGCTGTAACTCTTATGGGAAGAATGGGTGTAGGCATTCTACGAGCTATGACAACAAACCAAACAAACGTATTCAACATATCCGAAGACGGAAAAACAACAATCGGCGGCACAAGCGGACCTACAACGCTATCTGTCCAATACTCTTCTGCAGGAACCTATACTCTGAATACTGATAGCGGCATCGCAAATCGACCACTTATGATCCAAAACGTCAGTACAACCAACACAATCGGACAGTACAGCACACTCACGCTCCAAGTAAACCCATCTGCCAGTCTCGATGCCGGTCAGGCGATTGGTGACTTGCGTCTTGTCCGAGAGACAGCAAATCAAAGCTCATCGTCGTTTCTGTTATCTTCCTACATACAAACAGTTGGATATAAAGATCTGATGAAAATCGGCTACTCGAGCAGCTACTTTGCTGGAAATTTAAGCGTCGGAACGACTAATCAGCCGGATAATTATGCTGTCTTAGATTTGGTCAGCACTTCAAGAGGATTTCTCCCGCCGCGATTGACGAGTACAACTCCTTTTGGTACATCGTTTACAGAAGGTTTAATTTACTACGACACAACAGATCATGCTGTCAAATTTGCAAACTCCGCATCAACATGGGTCACGATTGCAGGCGACATTGTATCAGGGACGATGACCACGTCGTATGTACCTTTAGCAACTTCTGCAAATAAACTTGGCAACTCTATCATTCAACAATCTGGAAATACAATAAGTGTCGGATCATCCACTATCCTTTCAGGTGTCTCCACTTCAGATTCATATTTTCTTGGAAACTTGTGCGTCGGTACAACAACGGCTTCAGCAAAGCTACACATCACCCAAACTACCGCCACAGCTTCATTTCGAATTGATGACCAAGAGACAGACACAACAACCTTCTTGATCGATGATGCAGGAAACGTCTCAGTCGGGAGCAACGCAACCATCTCGTCAAAATTCTCCATCTTCGCAGATCCAATCGTAACCACTGCCGCCGTCCTACCGAGTTCTTTAGCAGATGCAACTTTGTACCTGCGACGAACTACGACCAGTGCTCCGTTTGATGGATCGTATGGAGCGAGCATTTTCTTCGGTGACAATTCAGGCACATCTACCCTCTCTAGTGGAATAGCCGGGGTTCAAACAGGGTCCGACGAAGATCAGTATGGACTGGCCTTTTTCGGCCACTCAAGCACCACATCAGATTCAATCGTATCCGAGTACATGAGACTGACACACGATGGCAGTGTCGGCCTCGGAAATGCGACCCCCGTGGCCTCGTTTGATCTTGTGGGATCGACTTCGTCTTCTACGAAAATAATGAAAATTTCGAAAAAATATCTCACAAGCGACACTTCAACATCCTTAAGTCTACCCCACGTCGACGTCACCTCAGCTGCCCAAACAACAGACGATATCACATACACCACCACCGCATCAACCAACTCTTCTACATCATTCAATGCATTTAACATAAACGCAACAGCTTGGACTGGAACAGATGTAAATTATACAAACAACATCTCAGGCAGCATTTTTCAATACGTCGGATCATCAGCATCCACCACTCTTGATACATCCGCAACATTGACAGGCGAATGGATCCAAATACGATCATCCACCCCTTTTAAGGTCAACACATACAGATTTAGAACAATCAACTCAGTCAATCGTCTCGATCCACGATATTTTACATTATGCGGTTCTAATAACGGTATCACTTTTACCCAACTAAATCAACAAACTGCCGTAGCAACGCCTGGAAGCGACACATTTTCAAGCGCATTCACATTCACATCTACAACATTTTACACTTACTTCAGACTAGTCGTATACCAAGTCAACAAAACCGGAACCGGAACACTTCTGAGCATAAACCAATTAGAACTGAAAGGTGTTCCGCAATACTCTCAAGTGATCGCTGTGGACAATACAAAATTTGTCATCAATAACCCTTTCATCACAAACACCATGAATGTCGGCATCGGTACTTCAACCCCAGCTCAGCCTCTCGACGTCATCGGTAACATCCGTTACAGCGGCACACTTATGGGTGGAACTGGTGTAAGCAGCTCTACGTCCATCTTGAATGATATTTCTGCCAGCCAAACATACAGATCTCTTATATTCGGTCGTGAGAACACAACTGACAACGCAGCCGAGATAGGGTTTACACATGTTGGAGCTGGTTCATCAACAAATAGGATCGGATTGGGCTTCTTCAATGATAAAGACAAGATGGTAATTCAAGCCGATGGTAATGTTGGGATTGGAACGACAACCCCAGCTCAGCCTCTCGACGTCATCGGTAACATCCGTTACAGCGGCACACTTATGGGTGGAACTGGTGTTAGCAGCTCTACGTCTATCTTAAATGATATTTCTGCCAGCCAAACATACAGATCTCTTGTATTCGGTCGTGAGAACACAACTGACAACGCAGCCGAGATAGGGTTTACACATGTTGGAGTTGGTTCATCGACAAATAGGATCGGATTGGGCTTCTTCAATGATAAAGACAAGATGGTAATTCAAGCCGACGGTACTGTTGGGATTGGAACGACAACACCAAATTCATTAATGCAGGTGGGAACGTTAAATCATCGTTCCATCACAAACGGATCTGTGAACAATGTAGGCGGATGGGCTTTCAACTCAAATGTTGTCGGGTTCAATACAGCCGTGAGCAGCACAGACGGCACAATCACTTGTTATTCAGACAACGCAAACATAAAATCAGCCTTCATAGCCAACCAGAATGGTCAAATTCAATTCGGCACATACGCAGCAGCTTCGGCGTCAAATTATACAGGAACTTTCACTGCAATAGGCACGAGCATGTTAAAGATGGTTATTGGAAGTAATGGTAATGTAGGGATAGGAACAACAAATCCTACAGGTACTCTCCATGTCGTTGGAACTACAACATCGAATGTGGAGATTTTGACCCTATCGAAACCATTCGCCACAAGTGACAATTCGACGACTTTTTTACTTCCCCCTTCAGATATGACAGGAACGACACTGACGGTAAACGACGTAACGTACACAGCATCAGCCTCGACTGCTTCTTCTACTGCATTCAACGTTTTCAGCTCGAACAGCACATCATGGAACGGAACAGATGTAAACTATACTACCGTTTCAGGAAGCGCGTATCAGTTCACCGGAACATCAATCTCAACCGCTCTTGATACGAGCACTCTATTGTATGGAGAGTGGATACAAATCAACTGTTCAACCCCATTCAAAGTCAACTCCTACCGTTTCAGAACAGCAAACACAAGTAACCGAGCTGATCCTCAATATATTACACTGTGTGGATCGAATGATGGCACCACTTTTACACAATTACATCAAGTTACGAGTGTGGGATCAGTTGCGGGTAACACATTATCAAACGTGTACACGCCAACTTTAAGGAGTACTTTTTATACATTCTTCAGACTAGTTGTCTTTCAAGTCAACAGGGTTGGAACTGGTGTCACAACTCTGAGCATCAACGATTTACAACTGACAGGTGTTCCTTTGAATTCAAAATTGGTTGAACTCACAAATACAACCTTCTTGATCAATCCCGTCTTAGGAAACACGCTTTCCGTCGGCATCGGCACAAACTCTCCCGCCTCTCTTTTGCACATATACAGCGAATCTACATCCACAGACACTATCTCGCTCATACATTCGACACAAGCTAACAGACACGCCATCCAACGCCTATGGGCACAGTACGACGGCACAAAGACCCAGAACGGATCGGCCGTTATCCAACTCGCCAACAAACTCGCAACAACAACGCCAGATACATGCTGGTATGTCGGCTTGGACGCTGCGGCTGGCGATGGGACAAATGGGCTGAATGCACCTTTAAAAATAGGCTACAAGGGGTCACAATGGGCGATGCCGGGGGATGGAGACATTATTACTCTTTCAACATCTAATGACGTAACATTCGCAAACAACATTTCCCCCCTCGGTAACATCATTCTAGTCGGAAGTACTTTCAAAGGCATCAAAATCCAAGGCACAGGTGCCGGTACTTCTGATATTATGACTGATTTAGACATGCTGACTACTTCTGCAACAACAGAACCTTTCCTAATCAGAGTGAACCGAACCACAAACACATCAGGGAATTGTCGTGTACAATACTTTGTTGGAAACAATACAACTACGACAAATGCACAAATAGGACTAAATAACACTATCGATACATATTTCTGCTTACAGAGTGGAAATTTTGGAATTGGAACAACAACACCATCAAACAAGCTCGATGTTGCCGGAAATGCGTCAGTATCTGGTAATGTTGGAATTGGAACAACTACACCATCCGCTATAGTTGATGTGTTTGGACCAAGTAGTGGTACTATATTGAATGTTAAGAGATCATTTGATACATCTGACAGTTCAACACCGCAATCGTTCCCACCAATAGTTATGACATCAGCGACGATAACAGTTGCAGATTCTTCATTTACTGCTTCGGCTTCTACGAATTCAGCAACAGCATATTATGTATTTGATACAAACGATGCCAATAATTGGATAGGGACTGATACGGGTTACAGTGTTCAAGCGGGGTCAGTATATCAGTATTCAGGTACATCAGCAGTAACATTAGCCGACGGCGTGTCGTATTATGGTGAATATGTTCAAATATACTCCTCTATAGGATTTAAAGTAAATTCGTATAGGTTCAAAACAGCAAATAATGTCGATAGATTAGACCCCCAAACATTAAGAATGTTTGCTTCAAATGAAGGAACAAATTTCACCTTGATAGACACATGGTCTCTATCAGCTCTAAGGGAGAACACATTTTCGCCATCGAGACAACCTGGCACTATAAACTTCTATAAATACTATAGATTTGCAACAAATCAAGTTTTTAAATATCGATCAGGTAATTTCTTAACATTAAATCAATTAGAATTGTCAGGAGTTCCACTGTCTTCACCTATGATTTTAGCCACTGAATCGACTTGTACGTTCTGTCCATATATTGGTAATGTTGGAATTGGAACAATTACACCATCAAACAAGCTTGATGTTGCCGGAAATGCTTCAGTATCTGGTAATGTTGGAATTGGAACAGCAACATCTGCATATAAATTAAATGTTATTGGAAGTTCATTATTCAATGGTGATGTAATTACAACGCCTGGTACTTTAGAATATCCACCCCAAGCACTAACTGCACNAGCGACAATAATAACATCATCATCATACAGTAATGGAACATATAATGTTATTGCTTCGAGCACATTGAGCACTAACTATGTTTATAATTCTTTCGATAAAAGCGCATCAACATTTTGGGTATCAGCGAACAATTTGTATTCTACCTCTTCACCATATGATGCATATATTGGGGGTGTAACAACAACTTATAACGGTTCATTATCATACGCTGGTGAATATATACAGATCCAATTACCACAGAGTATTAGGCTGATGAATTATTCATTACAGGCAACAAATTTTAGTAGTAATCAAACACCGAAAGATTTCGCGATTTTCGCTTCGAACAATGGGACAACATGGTCATTAATTGGGTCCTTAATGGTTGGAGAAGTTTTCAGTCAAGCACAGATAAAGACATACAATGTAGATACTAGCAATTCATTTACCTACTATCGTTTAGCGATAAATAAAAGACAGGGATTTACACAAACAAATTATTACGCCGATTTAGCAGAATGGAGATTGTTTGGTAATCAACCAACGACTACGTTATGCACATTATCCGAAAATGTTGGAATTGGGACAAGTTCGCCGGCAAACAAGCTTGATGTTGTTGGAGATGCTTCAATATCTGGTAACGTCAATATCACAGGTGATCTCACGATTAATTACGGATATGTAACTGCACAAAACTATCCACCAGCCGCCTTGACTGGAACTACGAATTCATACAGTCAAACTTTATCAGGTCAATCATATGGAAACGGTTCGTACACTGTTTCTTTTAGCTCCGGTTCTTCTGACACCCAGTATAGAAAACCCTTTGATAAAGTAACAACAGCAGGTAACGGATGGTTATCAACGAATGCATATAATACACCGTCTGGCATTTATAATGGAGCTTTCACAACAAATTATGCGAATAGTTTATCATCATCAACTTCTGGATCATATACAGGAGAATGGGTCCAGCTTCAATTACCGGAGGTGACGCGATTGCAAAGTTTTACTATCTATGCTTATCAAATAAGTACAGGTGTTTATGGCGGTACACCCAGAGATTTCGCTATCTTCGGATCTAAAGATGGATCGACCTGGATTTTATTCCAAACTTTCATAACTCAAGTTTCTAACTTAACCACTAGTGGTTCTTATACTTATACTTTATCAAACACTGCTATCAATTGTTCTTACTACCGTATTGCAATTAACGCAATAGTTAATGGTACTGGAAATCAATATACAGCTATTTCTGAGATAGTTTTCAGTCTAAGAGCATTAAGCGATACAAATTCNATCGGAATNGGTAGAGCTGCATCNAGTGCATTCCAACTGGATCTAGATTCAGACAACGCCAGAAAAACCTCAACNACTGTCTGGTCTACAGGATCTGACATGCGCGTAAAAGAAAACATCCAAGACGCAGACGAAAATCTTTGTTACAACGGCGTCAAACAGCTCAAACTGAAACGCTTCACTTGGAAAGAAGATTTTAATCGAAACATAACAGATAAGAACGTCATCGGATTTATAGCCCAAGAAGTCAAAGAGATCTTCCCTAAAGCAGTCACACTCACTGAAGACCATGGCTACTCTGACTTCCATTCGTTGAACGTCGATCAGATCAACAAAATGATGTATGGTGCACTCCGCAAAGTAATCAGTCGAACAGAAAATTTAGACTCAGATCAATTGTCCATCCTTGAAACACTCTCTGCCATCCAAACAACTCTTTCAGACATCCAGAGAAGACTTGTCGCGCTTGAAGAAAACGCATATCCTTCTTCTTCGTCAACCTAATTTTTTTTACTTACTTTTTTGATAAGTGTATATACTTTTTCTATTTCAAAAATTAATAGAGAAAGTAATAAAAAAATTATAATAAAATAATATATCCATGTCAAAATTCAGAATTTCAGATAAAAATACAACCACAAGAGAACTTCCTATCTCTACCGTTCCCGTGTACAACGCCCAAAAACTCTACAATTCTAAGCTAGACGTAGATCTCGACAACGTCACTTCAGGAAATGTTTTGTATTACGATGGCACTAAGTGGACATATCTTCCGATTTCGTTGACACCAAACGTTCCCGTTTTTTCTTCCTTCATCAGCTCATATACACAAACTCCAAATACACTAAACCCAACCACAAACCCAAAAGCCGTGACTTACAGCTCAAAAGAGGTCGGAAACATTCTTCTCGAAAACAACACGTACCCCGGCAGCAAAATCGTCATCCCTTCTACAGGCATCTATCGTGTTCTTTTTTCGGCTCAATGCGATAGCACATCTGGCAACGGTCACTACCTCGAATTTTGGCCAGTCGTAGACGGAACCGCTGTTCCAAACTCAAACACAAAGATTGTCCTCAACACTGGTGCAGAAAGCTGCTTGACGGTGGAATACTTTCTTTCTCTAAATGCAAACGCTAAGCTCGAGCTGTACATGGTTGGAACAGTAGATGCGAGAATTGTAGCGTACGATGCGGGTGGACTAAAACCTCTTACTCCGTCCATGATCATGAACATAAACAAATTGTGAATGTGCAAATTTATTTTTTATTTTCTAA
>JGI25921J50272_10000854_pt1 | contig 10059 bp, 9 predicted proteins | sample LauGreSu1BDMLBSD_2_FD_50272 | JGI IMG/M metagenome (IMG submission 50272) | reverse complement strand
GTGATCGTGCTGAAGACGGGGCAGTCCCTGACCGAAGCTGAAGTGATGGCGCACTGCAACCAGCACATGGCCAGTTTCAAGTCGCCCAAGCGGGTGGTATTTACTCAATCCCTGCCCAAAAACCCCAGCGGTAAATTGCTCAAGCGAGAACTCAGAACGCAATATGCCTGAACAAATGGCCCGAGTTTGAACCCATCCTGAGGGCTGCTTGAAGACTCCCTCTTGCAATCGCTTTAATTTGTCACAGTAAATGTCCCGTTAAATGTCCTATTGACAGATCATTAGGACTGATGAAACACTCATGCCATGAATCAAAATTTGCCATTGCCCAAGTACCACCAGATTTATCTGGTCTTGTGCGAGAAGCTGCAAGAAGGAAAGTTCGATTCAGGCTTGCCTGGCGAGTTGGCACTCATGCAACAGTTTTCTGTGGCGCGTGTCACGGTTCGGCGTGCCCTCTCGCAAATGGCCGAGGAGGGTTTGATCAAACGAGAACCAGGCAGAGGGACCCGACCTTTGCAGCAAAAGGGGCTTGAAAAACCAAGCAAGATGGGTCAGGTTTCAAACACCGACGGCCAACAAGCCAGATTGACAGGCTTGTTAGAGAACTTGGTCACCATGGGATTGCGAACTTCAGTCAAGGTTATCTCAGTGCAGTTCCTTAAAGCACCCAACGACGTTGGCGACAAGTTGCAGTTGACAGACGGTGCCATGGTCCAAAAAGCTGAACGTGTTCGAAGTACTCGGGAAGGTCCCGTTTCACACATCACCACTTGGGTGCCCGAAACCATTTCGCATGGTTTTGGCCGACGCGAACTGACGCAAAAGCCCATTTTGGTTTTGCTAGAAGAGGCGGGCGTCAAAGTCGGCCGTGCAGAGCAATCTATTTCGGCGCGCTTGGCAGATGCCGAAATGGCGCGTCACTTGGATGTGCCGGTAGGCTCCGCCTTGTTGGCGGTGCGCCGTTTGATTTACGATGTTCAGGAAAAACCAGTCCAATGGTTGTTGGGCCTTTATCGCCCTGATCGTTACGAGTACCAAATGCAGTTGTCCCGTGTTGGCAGTATTGACGCTCAAATCTGGGTGGACAAGGAACTGTCGGCTAATTTTCATTGATCTTCACCTCGAACTACTAAAGGAGCTTCCCATGACCACACGTCGTCACTTTATGAGCCAGACCGCAGCCGCGGCTTCTGCCATGTCTTTCCCCTTGATTGCCGGCGCGCAAGCGAAGACAGTGAAAGTGGGTGTGTTGCATCCCGTCACGGGTGCGCTTGCGTATTCGGGTCAGCAGTGCCGCATGGGCGCATTGATGGCCATTGAAGACATCAACAAGGCTGGAGGCATCAAGTCATTGGGCGGCGCCAAAATTGAAGCCATGTTGGGCGATGCTCAGTCAAGTCCCCAAGCCGGCACGGCCGAAATTGAGAAGATGAACGAAGCCGGTGTTAGCGCGGTGGTGGGTGCGTTTGCGTCTGCCATTTGTTTGGCTACCACGCAAGCGGCAGCCAAGTACAACTTGCCTCACGTGGTGGACGTGGGCGTGGCCGATCAAATTGTGGAGCGTGGCCTGAAAAACACGTTTCGCTTTGGTCCAGGCTACAGAAAATGTGCCGAAGTGGCTGTGGCCAATTTGCACGTGTTGAATACAGCAGCTGGCAAGCCCGCTCGCTCTGTGATGATCATTCACGAAGAGTCTTTGTTTGGTACCGGCACTGCCAACTTGTTGTCTAAAGAGTTGCCAGGTTATGGCTACGACGTGAAAGAAGTGATCAAGCATGCCAACCCCACACGCGACTTCAACAACATTGCACTGCGTATCAAGCAAGTCAATCCTGACATCGTGATTCCTGCCAACTACTACAACGAATATGCATTGTTGGTCCGTACCATGCAGCAGCAAAAAATATCGCCCAAAGCCATTTATTCTGTATTGGGCGGCGCGGCGTCGAGCTACAAATTTGTGAAAGAGTTTCCTGAAGCGGCCAACGGCATCATTGATTGCAACCATTGGTTCAATCCGCGTGACAAGCGTTCATTGGAATTGAAAAAACGTGTAGAGGCGCAAGGCCAGTTTTTCAGCTACGAAGTGTTCATGACCTATACCGCCATGACCTTGTTGGCCGATGCCATTGAGCGCGCCAAGTCGACCGACCGTGCGGCCATCATTGATGCTTTGACCAAGAGCACCTTCTCAAATCACATCATGCCCTATGGCGCCACACAGTTTGTGAATGGCCAAAACATGGGCGCACAACCTTTGATGACGCAAGTGGTCAAGGGCGACATCAAGGTGATCGTGCCACGCGATTACCGCGAAGTGGAACCGATCTTTCCNTTGAAAGCCTAATCGAAACTGCTTGATTTTTCAGCACTTTAGATTTGATGATGTTTGACGCCAGCATTTTGCTGTCAGCTTTGCTCAATGGTCTCACCACGGGCGCAGTCTATGCTTTGATTGCGCTCGGGTTGACCCTGATCTATGGTGTGTTGCACATCATCAATTTTGCNCANGGCGCCTCNCTCATGATGGCCCTCTATGGTGTCTATGCGCTAAAAGAGCGNTGGGGTATTGATCCGTATGTGGCCTTGCCGCTCATGGTGCCTGCCATGTTTGTGCTGGGTTATGCCATGCAGCGCATTGTGATTAACCGGGCCAGCCATGGCAAAGATGAAAATATTTTGCTGGTCACTTTAGGTCTTTCGATCGTGATGGAAAACTTCGCCCTGTTGTTTTTCAAATCAGACACCCGCACCATCGAGACAGCCTACACCTTGACCACAGTGGCCATAGGACCNGAGGCTGCCCAAGTGATGGTGTCTCTGCCTAAATTGGTGGCCTTTGCGGGAGCCTTGGTGGTCTCTGCTTTGCTCATTCTGATTTTGCAACGCACAGATCTAGGCCGAGCCATTCGCGCAGTTGCCAAGGAAAAACAAGGTGCCCGTCTGATGGGCATTGATGTNGAGCACGTGTACGCCATGTGCTTTGGTTTGGGTTTGGCTTGCTTAGGGGCTGCCGCTTGTTTCTTGTTGCCTGCTTACTATGTCAACCCACAAGTGGGCAATGGCTTTGTGCTGGTGGCCTTCACGGTGGTGGTGCTGGGCGGCATGGGCAGTTTTGCTGGCGCGCTGTTGGGCGGTTTGTTGATTGGCGTGGTGGAGTCGTTTGGCGGTTTATTTTTAGGTGAGTCCTTGGGTCAGGTGGGCATCTTCGTGATTTTCATTGGCGTGCTTTTGTTAAGGCCGGAAGGTTTTTTTGGGGCCAAGACATGAGGTTCTTTTCATGACGCAAGTGCGCAAAGATATTTTCAGCATTGCGCTGTTTGTTTGGATTGTGGCGGCCATTCCTTTTTTCACGCACTCCGGTGTTGTTTTGAATTTTGTGATGATGGCTTTGTTTGCGTGCCTCATTGCGCAAGCGTGGAATGTGCTGGGTGGCTTTGGCGGTCAGTTCTCTTTTGGCCATGCTTTGTTTTTTGGAACAGGCGCTTATTTTCAAGCGATCGCCCAATTGACTTGGGGATGGAACCCCTGGCTGGCTTTGCCTGCTGCCATGTTGATGGCGGCACTGGTGGGGGCGTGGGTGGGTGCCTTGTCGTTTAGATATGGCCTGAAGGGTTCTTACTTTGCATTGGTCACTTTGGCATTTGCTGAAGTATTTCGAATTGTCACTTTGTCGGTGCCCTTCACAGGTGCCGGTGTGGGCCTGATGCTTCCTTTGAAGGAGTCTGTGGGCAACATGCAATTTGCTTCACGCTCAGGCTTTGTTTGGCTCATCTTGGGCTTGGTTACTTTGGCTTTGTGCGTGACAGCTTATTTGCGCAACTCCAGATTTGGTGCTTATCTGCAAGCTGTGCGCGACAACGAAGATGCCGCACGTGCTGTGGGTGTCAATCCCTTCCAAGTCAAAACTTGGGCAACCGTCTTGTCAGGTGGCTTGATGGGCTCGGCAGGTGCTTTTTATGTGCAAGTGTTTCAATACATCGACCCCAGCATTGGCTTTGGCGCGCACACCTCGGTAGAGGCGTTGGTGGGGGCCATTGTGGGTGGCATGGGCACCTTGTGGGGCCCTGTGCTGGGTGCTTTGGCGCTGCATGTGTTGGCCGATTTGACGCGCAATTTGTTTGGCCAAATGCCCGGCATCAACATGATCATTTACGGCTCAGTGCTCATTGTGATTGTGATGTTCTTGCCTCGTGGCATTGCTGGATTGGCAAACTACACGCCCAAGATGTGGAGGCGCAATGACTAAGCCTTTGTTGGAAGTTCAAGGTGTGAGTCGGTCCTTTGGCGGCTTGAAAGCTGTTCAAGATGTGAGCCTGTCTGTGCCTCAAGGCTCTTTGACTGCCTTGATTGGCCCCAATGGTGCAGGCAAGACCACCTTGTTTGCATTGCTGTCAGGTTTTTTAAAGCCCGACACCGGACGTGTCATTTTGCAGGGTCAGGACATCACAGGGCAAGCACCGCACTTGAATGCGCAATTGGGCATGACCCGCACCTTCCAAATTGTGCAACCTTTCGCGGCCCAAACAGTGCGTGAAAACATTGCAGTAGGCGCGCATTTGCACACAGCATCTAGAGCACAAGCCTTGACCATGGCAGCGCAAGTGGCTGAGCGCGTGGGTTTAGCCGATCAGTTGGACAAGTTGGCCAGTGATTTGACAGTGGCTGGTCGCAAGCGCTTGGAATTGGCCAGAGCTTTGGCCACTGAACCTAAGTTGTTGTTGTTGGATGAAGTGCTGGCGGGGTTGAACCCCCAAGAAATTGCCGACATGATTCCAGTTATCCGTTCGATTGCAGCCTCGGGTGTCACGGTGCTCATGATTGAGCACGTGATGCAAGCGGTCATGAGTTTGGCTGAGCATGTTTGGGTGTTGGCGCAAGGACAATTGATTGCGCAAGGTTCACCCGCAGAAGTCACAAGGCATCCGCAAGTGATTGAAGCTTATTTGGGGCACGGTACTGCGGCGCGACTGCGTCAGGCGGAGTTGTCTGCATGAAAGCCATGTTAAGTGTTCAACAGTTGCGAGCAGGCTATGGCGCGGTAGAGGTTTTGCGTGGTGTTGATTTGGAAGTCATGCCAGGTGAAACGGTTGCCTTGCTGGGTAGCAATGGCGCAGGCAAAACCACTCTGAATGGAGTCCTCAGTGGTTTGGTCAAAGCACGTGCCGGTCATGTGAACTTTGATGGGCAAGACACAACGGATTGGAATTCTCGCAAAGTGGTGCAAGCTGGCCTGATTCATGTGCCTGAGGGCCGCAAAGTTTTTCCCAACCTCAATGTGTTGGAAAACTTATCGCTTGGCGCCTTCACTCGCGGCAAAGAAAGACGTGAAGAAAATTTAGAAAAAATATTTGGTATTTTTCCCAGGTTGCGTGAACGCATTTCACAACTTGCTGGCACCTTGAGTGGGGGTGAACAACAGATGTTGGCCATTGGTCGCGGCTTGATGGCTGAACCCAAGCTGCTCATTCTGGACGAGCCTTCATTGGGTTTGTCGCCTTTGTTGGTAGAAGAGATGTTCACCTTGATTGGGCAACTCAAGTCAAGTGGCTTGGCGGTTTTGTTGGTGGAACAAAACGTGGGCCAGTCATTGGAAATTGCTGACCGAGCCTATGTCATGGAAAACGGGCTGATTCGATTCACAGGCAAGCCTGCAGAATTACTGGCCAGTGACACCTTGCGTCAAGCCTATTTAGGAATGTGATGCCGTGATGAGCACAGCAACTGAATTACGGAGTAACAGCGGCGCTAGGGCTTCTGGTGCGACATTGGCCCAAAAACTCATTGCGCGCGCCGCTGGCAAGGCCCATGTGGACGTGGGCGATGTGCTGACATGCCAAGTCGACTTGGCCATGTTTCATGACTCGTCTGGCCCGCGCCGGTTAAAGCCTATGCTGGCAGACATTGGTGCTGAAATTTGGGATAAAAACAAAGTGGTGCTGGTGCTTGACCACTATGTTCCTGCAAGAGATGCCGATTCTGAAAAAATCATTCGCATCACGCGCGATGTGGCCAAAGAATGGCAACTGCCGCATGTGATCGATTCTGAGGGCATATGCCATGTGGTCTTGCCTGAGCGCGGCCATCTGAAGCCTGGGTATTTTTGTGTGGGTGGTGATTCNCATTCGCCAACGGGGGGNGCCTTTGGCACCTACATGTTTGGCATTGGCGCCACCGAAATGTTGGGCGTGGTCGCCACAGGCGAAATTTGGGTGCAAGTNCCGCAAACGCTCAGAATGGTTTGGCATGGCGCACTTCAAAAAGGCGTTTGTGCCAAAGACATGATGTTGCACATGATTGGCAAGTTCGGTATGAACGGTGGCAACTACCAAGCTGTTGAATTTGCGGGCGACACAGTTCGCGGGTTGGGTATGCAAGAGCGCATGACCCTCTCCAACATGAGTGCTGAAATGGGGGCTCANGTGGGGCTGATTGCAGCCGACAGCACCACGCGTGATTATTTGAAATCGGTGGGNCTTTCGGAAGCTGTCATTGACCAGTGTGATTATTTTGAAACAGATGACAACGCCGATTGCCAGCGCTTTGATTTTGAGGCGTCGCAATTGAGCCCGCAAGTGGCCGCGCCGCACAGTCCTGAAAATACCAAAGCTGTCGGTGAGTACCTTCATGTCAAGCCTTCAGTGGCCTACATTGGCGCTTGTACAGGCGCCAAGCTGGCCGATTTGCGCGCAGCGGCCGAAGTCTTGAAAGGCCGCAAAGTGGCAGCCGGTGTGAAACTGCTGGTGGCGCCTGCCAGCGCAAGAGATCAAGCGCAAGCAGCCAAAGAAGGCGTGATGCAAATTTTGATGGATGCTGGCGCCAGTGTATTGCCCAATGCCTGTGGTGCATGTGCAGGTTATGGCGGAACTTTTGAAGAAGGTGCCACTGTCATTTCAAGCACGGCCAGAAATTTTCAAGGCCGCATGGGGCCAGCCAGTGTTCAGGTTTACTTGGCATCACCGGCAACCGTTGCAGCTTCTGCGTTAGCAGGGCACATTGCCGATGTGCGTGAGGAGCTGGCATGACGCATCACAGCCTGGCATTTCGCAAAGTATGGCGTGTAGGCGCCAACATTGATACCGATGCATTGGCACCAGGCGCCTACATGAAGCACGGGATTGAAGTCATTGCAGCGCATTGTTTAGAAGTGCATCGCCCAGATTTTGCAGCGGGTGTGAAGTCTGGCGATGTGTTGGTAGCAGGACCCAATTTTGGTATCGGTTCATCGCGTGAGCAAGCTGCGGATGCCTTGAAAAAATTGGGCATTGCAGCGGTCATAGCGCCTTCTTACAGCGGACTCTTTTTCAGAAATGCCTTCAATTTGGGCTTGTTGTTGCTGACCTGCCCTGATGCTGAAACTTTGCAAGAAAACGAGGCTGTGCAAATCGATTGCGAAGGCACGCCTCAGGTGAAAAATGCAAAAGGCCAAATTTTGACATGCCATGCTGTGCCATCCTTCCTGATGGACATGGTGAATGCGGGGGGCTTGGTCAACGTACTCAAACAACGTATGGCTGACAAAGCACTCAGCACGACCAACTGATTCAAAGAACAAAGTACCCAATGATTGAGAAGACCATGGAATTGAAAACAGCGCTCGATCCTGTCACCCTGGCGGTGTTGCGTGGTCGGCTAGAGCAAGTTGCCGACGAGATGGATGCCACGCTGTACCGCAGCGCTTTCAACCCGATCATTGCAGAAGCACACGATGCTTGTCATGGCATTTACGACGGTATCTCTGGTGACACCTTGGTGCAAGGCAAATCTGGGCTGCCCGTTTTTGTGGGCGCCATGGCGTTTGCTGTGCGTGCGGCTGCCAAAGCTGCTGCCACACGCGGCGGCATGCAAGACGGTGACATTTGGTTGTTCAACGATCCTTACGAAGGCGGCACGCACGCCAACGATTTCAAATTGGTGCGGCCATTTTTCCGTGGCGGCAAACTTTTTTGCTTCTTGGCTTCGGCAGCGCACTGGCACGATGTGGGCGGTGCAGTGCCTGGTAACTACAACCCTGCCGCCACCGAGTGCTGGCAAGAGGCTGTGCAAATTCCACCTGTTCGCATTTTGCGTGCCGGTGTTCTAGAGGAAGATGTGTTGGCCATTCTGCGCGCCAACACGCGTTTGCCCGACAGCCTTTGGGGTGACTTGAATGGTCAACTGGCCGCGTTGGAATTGGGCGCCAAACGTTTGAATGGCTTGCTAGATGAATACGGCGACGCCAAAGTAGCGCAGGCCATGGTCGAGTTGCGCGCGCGTGCAGTGCGCCTGATGCGCTCGCACATTGGCAGCTTGCCCGATGGTTGCTACAGTTTTGAAGATGTGCTGGACAACGATGGGGTGGTCGACACACCGCTCACCATTGCGCTTGACATGACGGTCAAAGGCGATCGTTTGACGCTGGATTTTTCACGCACATCTGCACAATGCGCGGGCCCTGTGAACATTTCCAAAGCCACAGCTGTGGCAGCTTGTTATGTAGCTTTGAAGCATGTCTTTCCTGATGTGCCTGCCAATGCCGGTGTGCTCGATGCTGTGGACTTCATACTGCCAGATCGCTTGGTGATCAGTGCAGAACGCCCACGCCCAGTGGGTGGTTACACCGAAACCATTTTGCGCATGATCGATGTGATCTTCAGTGCCACCGCACTGGCTGACCCCAAGCGTGCTGTGGCGCATGCCTACGGCACCATCAATGCCTTGTCGATTGCGGGCCACCGTACCGATGAAAAACGCAAAGGCCAACGCTGGGTCATGTTCAGTTTCTTTGGCGGCGGTCATGGTGGCCATTCAGATGCCGATGGTTTGTCGCACAGCAATGCGCCCATCTCGACGGCTACCATTCCACCTTTGGAAATTTTGGAAGCTGCATATCCAGTTCGCTTTACACAGTGGGCTTTGCGTGCCAACTCAGGCGGTGATGGTCAGCACCGAGGTGGCTTGGGTGCGGTGTATGAAATTGAGCTGCTTGAAGAGTCGGCTGAAGCTTTTATTTTTGGCGAACGCGGCAAAGCGTCGCCCAAAGGCATTGCGGGTGGTCAGCCCGCTTTGCCCAATGTATTTGAGTACGAAAACGATGGCATTTGGAAAACCCCGCCCATGGTTTCCAAGATGTTGGGCATTCGCTTAAAAAAGGGCGAGCGTGTGCGCTTACAAACACCGGGAGGTGGTGGCTGGGGCAAGCCCAGCGATCGCAGTGCTGAAGCGCGCGACAAAGACATTGAAGAAGCCTACGTTTCGAAGGAAAAAGCATGAGCCAGAAACGCTGGGTGGTGGGCGTTGACGTGGGCGGTACGTTCACCGATTTGTTTGTGCTCGATGAGCAATCAGGGACAGCCCGCATTGTGAAAGTGCCGTCAACCCGTGGTGAAGAGGCCCGTGGTTTTATGAATGGCATTCAAAAAATTTCTGAAGACGGATCTGCATCAGATGTGGCCAGCATTGTGCATGGCACCACGGTGGGCACCAATGCCTTGCTTGAACGCAAAGTAGCGCGCACCGGCATCATCACCACGCGCGGCTTTCGCGATGTATTGGAGATGCGCCGTCGTGATCGGCCACAGACTTGGGGGTTGCGCGGCAGTTTCACGCCTATCGTGCCGCGTGCACTGCGCTTGGAAGTGGACGAGCGTGTGTTGGCCGATGGCCACGTTCATACACCCGTCAACATCGATCAAGTGAAAGTGCAAGCGCAAGCTTTGCTCGATGCTGGGTGCGAAGCCGTCTGCGTGTTCTTCATCAACGCTTATGCCAACACGGCCAATGAGCAAGCCGCTGTTGCGGCTGTGCGCGCCATGTGGCCCAACCCGCATGTGACTGCAGCCACTGAGGTGTTGCCAGAAATTCGAGAGTTTGAACGGTGCTCAACAGCCACCTTGAATGCGGCATTGCAACCCGTAGTGGGCAGTTACTTAACACGCTTGGAAACTGATTTGCGCGGCCAAGGTTTTGAGGGTGAGCTTCTGATCGTTCAAAGCAATGGGGGTGTGATGTCACGCCAAACGGCTTGCGATGTGCCAGTGCGCACGGCCTTGTCAGGGCCGGCAGCAGGCGTGATGG
>JGI25921J50272_10000852_pt1 | contig 10078 bp, 8 predicted proteins | sample LauGreSu1BDMLBSD_2_FD_50272 | JGI IMG/M metagenome (IMG submission 50272) | reverse complement strand
CTTTTTTAACAGGTGCTACTTTTTTTGCAGGAGCAGTTTTTTTAGCTGGTGCTGCTTTTTTTATAGGAGTTGCTTTCTTAGCAGGTACTATTTTTTTTGCTGGAGCTGCCTTCTTTGCAGGAGCCGCCTTTTTTACAGGCGCTGCTTTCTTAGCAGGTGCTGCCTTTTTAGCTGGCGCAGCTTTCTTTGCAGGTACTGCTTTTTTAGCAGGTGCTGCTTTCTTTGCTGGTGTCGCTTTTTTAGGAGCTGGTTTTTTTGTAGCCATATTTATCCTTTTTGTAAAACTGAAATCCTTAATTTTTGGTCATTAATTTCGACGTCTACCCCGTCTTCAAGAGCCGGAACCCAGTCAATTTCCAATGCCAGTATTTCGCGGCAAATATAATCGGAAAATTCATTAATGGAGTCCTTCAAGTCGGTGTTATCCACAATTCGGAGTAAAATCTTGTCTGTAAGCTCAAAATTGGCCTCTTTTCGGATATTTTGAACCCTATTTACCAATTCTCTGGCATTTCCTTCCTTCGTCAGGGAGGCAGTCAAGGTAATGTCTAAAGCTACAGTTAGGGCGTTTTTAACCGCAACACTCCATCCCGGAATATCTTCGGCGATAATCTCCACCTCAGCAAGCAATAAATCAATGGTCTCTCCTTCTACAGTCAGTTCAAAATGACCCTCTTTCTCTAATTGACTTATTTGAGCCTGATTCATCGATGCAATNGCCTGAGAGGCTTGCTTCATCTTGGTACCTAATTTAGCCCCCAGTAATTTGAAATTTGGCTTTAGCTTTTTACTGATGACCCCTTCGGTTTCTGTGATGTAATTGATTTCTTTAACATTCACCTCTGCCAGGATAAGTTCCTCCATTAATTCAATAGAAGATTTCATGGATGGATCTAAAACTGGAATCAATATTTTTTGAAGTGGCTGACGCACTTTGATATTTACTTTCTTTCTGATTGATAAAACCAAAGAGCAAATATCTTGTGCCATTTGCATTCTTTGTTCTAAAGCCAAATCAATTTTACTTAGATCTGCTTTAGGAAAATCTGCATGATGAATAGAATTGACTGCATGTCTTTTGGTGATACCATTTAAATTTCTAAAAACCTGGTCACAGAAGAATGGTGCAATTGGCGCCATCAATCTAGTGATGGTTTCTAAACATTCATATAAGGTTTGATATGCAGCAATTTTATCTTCGGTATAAGTTCCTTTCCAGAATCTTCTTCTACATAAACGCACATACCAGTTGCTCAAATGCTCATCCACAAAGCTTTCTATGGCACGACCAGCAATAGTTGGCTCGAAGTCATCCATTGCTTGTGTTACTGTTTGTGTCAATGTATTTAAAGAAGAAATAATCCAACGATCAATCTCTGGTCTGTCTTTTACTGGAATATAATCTTGCTCAAATTTGAATCCATCCACATTAGCATACAACACAAAAAACTGATAGGTATTGTATAAGGTACCAAAGAATTTTCTTTGTACTTCTTGTATACCAGATAAATCAAATTTTAAATTATCCCAAGGAGATGCATTGGTCACTAAATACCATCTGGTTGCATCTGCTCCATATTGCTCAATGGTCTCAAATGGATTGACTACATTACCCAAACGTTTACTCATCTTATTTCCATTCTTATCCAACACCAAACCATTGCTCATAACTGCTTTGTACGCCACACTATCAAATAACATCACAGCCAAAGTATGTAAAGTATAGAACCATCCTCTGGTTTGATCCACTCCTTCACAAATAAAATCTGCTGGGAAAGCCTGTCCCTTATCTACTAAATCTTTATTCTCAAATGGATAATGCCATTGGGCATATGGCATAGCGCCAGAATCAAACCATACATCCACTAAATCTGGGACACGCTTCATTGGTTTGCCAGAAGCACTTAGTAATTCAATTTGATCCACAAATGGCTTATGCAAATCCACATCCAATTTGCCGTCCACTATTTGCAAATTCACATCTTTATTAAAGCCCTTTTCTTTTGCTGCAATAAATGCTGCTGTTAATTCGTCTATTGATCCAATACAAATCTCTTCAGTACCATCTTCTGTTCTCCAAATAGGTAATGGAGTTCCCCAATATCTACTTCTAGACAAGTTCCAATCCACCATATTCTCTAACCAATTTCCAAAACGACCTTCACCTGTACTCTTTGGTTTCCAATTAATGGTTTTATTTAATTCCACCATTCTTTCTTTCACTGCAGTGGTTTTGATAAACCAAGCATCTAATGGATAATATAAAATGGGTTTATCTGTTCTCCAACAATGAGGATAATTATGTTCGTATTTTTCTACTTTGAATGCACGATTTTCTTTTTTCAATTTCACGCAAATATCTACGTTCACATCTTGAAAATCTTTTTCATCTTTATAGTTCTTTACATATCTACCACTAAACTCACCAACACCATCTACAAATTTTCCTTCACGATCTACTAATGTGATGATACCTAAATTATTTTTTTGTCCTACCTTATAGTCATCTGCACCAAATGCAGGAGCTGTATGTACAATACCAGTACCATCTTCTGTAGTAACAAAATCACCTACCATTATTTTAAAAGCATCTCCTTCAAAACTTTCAGGATCGTTGGCTTCAAATGGCATGAGTTGCTCGTATCGTAAATTGTTTAATTGTGAACCCTTGAATTCTGCTAAAATTTTCCAAGGCAATATTTTATCTCCCTCTGCAAAACTATCTAAGGCTAAACCTTCTTCCTTAAAATATTTTGACAACAAAGCTTTTGCAAGCACTACATTCACAGGCATTGCTGTATATGGATTATACGTTGCTACTAATGCATAATCAATAGAAGGACCTACTGTTAAACCTAAGTTAGAAGGCAATGTCCATGGCGTAGTCGTCCAAGCCATGTAATAAACATCCTGATTATTTTTGTTGGCAGCTGCAGCGTCAAATAAAAATTTACTTTCTGCTGATGCAATCGCTTTAAACATGACCACCGCTGAAGTATCTTTTACATCTTTATACGTTCCAGGTTGATTTAATTCATGTGAACTTAAACCAGTACCTGCAGCTGGTGAGTATGGTTGAATACTTACGCTTTGATATAAATACCCTTTTTTATAAAGTGTACTTAATATCCACCACAATGTTTCAATGTAATTATTTTCAAANGTGATATATGGATTATTTAAATCAACCCAATACCCCATTTTATTAGTGATATCATCCCACTCTTTCTTATATCTTAAAACCGCTTCTCTACATTTTNGGTTATACTCCTCNATGGTAATTTTCTTACCAATATCTTCTTTGGTAATGCCCAATTCTTTTTCTACCCCTAATTCCACTGGCAAGCCATGGGTATCCCATCCACCTTTTCTTTTTACTTGGAAACCCTGCATGGTTTTGTACCTGCAAGTCATGTCTTTCAAAGTTCTAGAAATGACATGGTGAATACCTGGCATTCCATTAGCGCTGGGAGGTCCTTCGTAGAAAACAAAAGGTTTCTTTCCTTCACGTAATTGAACAGATTGTTCAAAAGCCTGCTCTTTTTTCCAAGCAGCTAAAATTTCTGCCTCAATGGTAGGCAGATGAAGTCCACTAAATTCTGGGTATTGATTGCTCATAAAAGGCCGTCCTAGCTGGTTTTAAGGCCACGAAGGTACGAAATAAGCCTGGAAAAAATAGCCTAAGAATGAGGTTCAGAAGAGGTATTTTCCGTTATTTTCTCCTTGAAAAAGCGATTTTGGAAGACAAATAGGGAGATGACCCCTGAACTAATGGCCATATCTGCAAAATTGAATACAGGTCTAAAAAACTCAAAGTCCTCACCTGCCCAAATAGGGAACCAATAAGGAAAATGAACGTCTCTAATAATGGGGAAATAAAACATGTCCACCACTCTGCCATGTAAAAAAGAGGCATACCCTCCTCCCTCTGGGAAAATATGGGCAACCATAGAAGTATAAGGCAAACTTGCTTCAAAGATCATTCCATAAAACATACTATCTATTAAATTACCAACAGCACCTGCATATATTAATGAAACGCAAATAATAAATCCATTGTGGTATTTTTTTTGAATAAAACCTCTGATCAAAAAGGTACCCCAGATCACTGCTACTAATCTAAATAAGGTTAAGGCAACCTTACCCCAATCACCTCCCAGGCAACCTTACCCCAATCACCTCCCAATTTCAAACCCCAAGCCATTCCTTCATTTTCGACAAAATGTAATCTAGCCCATGAACCAATAATAGCATGTTCTTCTCCTAGAAAAAAATTGAGTTTGATATAAAATTTGATTGCTTGATCAATCAAAATAATGAAAAATATAAATAAAGTTACTTTCTTGCCGTTCATGATGATTTTTTTGCAGCTTCTTGTTTTTGTTTATTGGTGAAGATGGAATAAAGAATAGATCCTGTGATACAAAATACAATCACCAATAAGGATAAAATAACCTGTGTATTTTTATCCATGATCATACTAATATAATGTTCGCCTAACATTTTAATTCCAATAAATACTAAAACTATCGCAATGCCTTGTTGTAAATGTTCAAATTCATTGACTGCACCTCTCAATAAAAAGAATAAAGACCTAAGGCCTAATATTGCAAAAATATTAGAAGTGTATATCACCAAACTACTGTTTGAAATGCCCATAACAGCAGGGATAGAATCTAATGCAAAAACTAAATCAATCGCAGCCAACAATACTACTACTACAAATAAACTGGTATATACAGGTTTCCCATTTTGTCTGATGACAAATTTTCCATCTCCGTCGGAACTAGACAAGGGTAAGAATTTCTTTAAATTTCTATAAATGATGGTATCATGTGGATCAAAATGATCATCACTATTAGCGGTATACATTTTTACACCTGTATACACTAAGAAAACTCCAAAAATATACAATATCCAAGAGAATTTTGCTACCAATGCAACGCCCACTGTTATAAAAATCACCCTTAATAAAATAGCTATAATGATTCCAATCAGTAAAACTCTGGAAGTATGTTGTTCTTTTACATTGAATGCATCAAAAATTAAAATAAAGACAAAAATATTATCAATACTTAAACTCCACTCCATTAAATAACCACTTAAGAATTCTAAACCCAATTTTTGACCTTCTTCAATCCACATAAAAATAAAAAATCCCAAAGCCAATAAAACCCATAAAAAGGTTTGTCTTAAAGCTTGTTTAATAGAAATGGTGGCATTTTTTTTACTTAGAAAGCCTAGGTCTAAAACCAGTGCGGTAAGAATTACGACACCGAAAACACTATATACTATTTGATCTGTTGTCATATCATAAAGATAAGTCAAGAATTGCTATGCGGCAAATTGTCGTTTCCTCCATCTCAAACTAAAAAAATAAGTGGCCCAAATCAAGCTTAAAGGCAGGATGGTTAGCAAGAATTGCCAATACAATCTCTGTGCAGAAACTTTCTCTTTNTTTAAGGTTCTAACAATCCATTCTTTTTCTCTTGCAGCTAGNATATCTTCGTCTTCGTTTAAATACATGATNGCATTGGTAAAGAAATCTCTATTACCAAATTGATAAGCTTCCATGGGAATCATTCCCATGGGTAATGGACCAGAAGAAGCCTGAACACTATTGGTTAGAATATTTGCATCTGCAATGACTATTTGTTTTGCGGATTTATTGGCTTTTGACACAAAGACTTCCCCCGTATTTTGTAAAACACTGTCTTTCCAAGATGCATTTATTTTATTAGCAAAGGGAGATTTGAATTTACCTTCTAATAAAACCGCTACTGGTATATGACTTTTATTAAAACTNATTAGATCCTCCTCTCCTGCAACAGAACTCAAGGATACTAATGCAGGTGTTGAAANAATTCTGCTATTGGTATCTGAACTTAATAAAATAGTTTTTTGAATACCCGGTGCTACAATAGTATCAATACTTGCTGGGAATTGTGACAATACCCTGTCCATATTTTTCACCATTCTATGTGTTGCACTAGTATTTAATATAGGATAATAAGGCCATGGTATTCTCTGAATCACTGGATTGCCTGTGGCATCTTTTCCAGTGACTACTGGCAGTTTACTGCAATTTAAATCTTGTACAAGATGGTTATTTATTCTTGCTCCATAATTGAAAAGCATATTTTGTATTTGCAGGTTTCTGTCATATGCAACATAAGATCCGCTAGTTTTTTGTAAACTATCGTATTCTGCATACAATGGATCTATGGCCCATATAATATTACCTCCATTCATGATATATTGATCGATTTTTAATTGATCCATTTCCGTAAATGGCTGCGTAGGTTTGACAATTAATAAAGTTTTAATAGAATTCGCATTGGGGAAGCCTTTTTTCAAATCGAATACCACTAAATTATATTGATGTCTTATGGATTGTCCCAAATCATTTACCGTTAAATCAACTGGCTCTCCATTGCCAATTAAGTACCCAATAGTGGGAACAGTAGTTCTATTTAAATAATAAATGCCTTGTACAATTTTAAATTCTAATAAAGAACTAGCTGCATTCAAAGACGCGTCCTTATCTTCTTCAGGAATATCTTTAACAATATTATAGGGCTTATAATATTTTTTTCCCGTTCTAAGATCTATGGCAATGGGTTTCTTGCCTGGCATTTCAATTAATATTCCAGGTATAATTAATTGGTCTATTCTTTGATCTATTTTGGATACATCTGATTGAACTCTTTCTATCGGTAGGCCCATGCTACTTAAGCTGTCATACACTTTGATCAAACTTGTATCACTATATTCTTGATGAGGCAGATCTAATTGCCAACTAATATTCTCTTTATTTTCTCCGACAATTTTACGAAGTACTTCTATAGTTGCTGCAGATAGTTTTTGATACTCCAAAGGCAAATCACCTCCTAAATACAAATGTATCTTAATAGGATTCTGAACACCCTGCACAATTTGTTTACTAGTATCGCCTAATGTATATCGCTTGTCTTTGGTAAGATCTAATTGAAAAGGATAAACTACCGTTAATAGATTGGATAAAACTATAGCTCCAAATAAAAAGAAAGACTGTTTTTGATGACTAATATTTTCTTTACAACCAATAATGAATAATATCATGATTGAAATAAAGTAAACAATATCTTTTGCGTAAATAACCCCTCTACTCATATTTTCAAAATGGGTAGACATTCCTAATTGCGTAATATAATATCCATATAAAGGATCCACAAAAGACAGGGTACTCGCCCAATCAAAACCTTTGTATACAAGTGCGGCCATTATTATAGAAAACACAAATGCAACAACAGGTTGTTTAGTTTTACTACTTGCAAATAATCCAATAATAGTATAGGTGCCCGCCAAAAGTAAAAGGCCGATGTAGGCCCCGATGGTTGCACCCCAATCTAAACCACCAGTAGTACTTAATTGATCTAATACAAAAGCATAAACCAATGTGGGTGCAATGGCAATTAAGATGATCAAGAAAACACCGAATAGTTTTCCTAAAATAATTTGAACAATACTAATTGGAAGACTATATAAAATTTCAGATGTCCCATGGGCTTGTTCATCTGCAAAAGAACGCATCGTAATGGCAGGAATCAATAATAATAAAAACCAAGGGGCAAAATCAAAATAAACTTGTAAAGAAGCATATCCAAAATCCAAGATATTGAACCTAGGTAGTACAAATAAAAAAAGGCTATTTACCAGTAGATAAAAACTAATGATAAAATAGCCTGTAATGCTTCCAAAATAATGCGCCCATTCTTTTCTTGCGATTGCCCACATAGTTCAAAGCTACACAGAAAAACTCTCTCCGCAACCACAACTTCTGCTCGCATTAGGGTTGTTGAAATAAAACCCTTTTCCATTCAATCCGTCCGAAAAATCCAATTCTGTATTGACTAAATATAAAAAGCTCTTCAAGTCAGTAACTACTTTAACACCATTGTCTTCAAACACTTGATCCATTGGCTTTATTTCGTTGTCAAAGTCTAATTTATAACTTAAACCAGAGCAACCACCACCCACCACACCCACTCTTAAAAAATAAGATGGGTCGTTCACAATATCAGCGTCCTGCATTAATTGGGTAATTTTTGCTTTCGCTTTTTCGCTCACTAAAATGGTATTTTCTGCAACTTCACTCATCTTATACTATAAGATTGATTAATGTATTCTCTCTTCAAATACCAATTCTTCTAAACCATTTTTCTTACGGTAGTCATTGATGGCAGACTTGATAGCATCTTCTGCTAATACTGAGCAGTGAATTTTTACTGGAGGTAAGTTTAATTCTTCCACTAAATCCATATTGTCAATTTTCACCGCCTCATCAACTGTCTTACCCTTTAACCACTCTGTAGCTAAAGAAGAGCTTGCGATAGCAGAACCGCAACCAAATGTTTTGAACTTTGCATCAGTGATTACACCTGTTGCTTGATCTACTTGAATTTGTAAGCGCATTACGTCACCACATTCTGGTGCACCTACTAAACCGGTACCTACTGCATTAGATGNTTTATCTAATGTACCAACATTCTTAGGATTAGAATAATGATCGATTACTTTGTCTGAATATGCCATAAAATTATTTTTAAAATTATATATTAATGAAATCCGTTTCACTCCTTTCATTAATATTTCAAAATGCTGCGCATTTTGCAATATTAAATATTAATGATGCTCAAACCTTTTCCATTAATATTTCAAAATGCTGCGCATTTTGCAATATTAATGATGTGCCCATTGAATAGAATCAATGTCCACACCTTCTTTGAACATTTCCCAAAGAGGGCTCATTTCTCTTAACTTCAAAACAGTATCTGTAACCGCCTTGATAGTATAATCGATTTGCTCCTCTGTTGTATAACGTCCTAAACCGAATCTCAATGAACTATGTGCTAAATCNTCCCCTAAGCCTAATGCTTTTAATACATAGCTTGGTTCTAAAGAAGCAGATGTACAAGCTGAACCTGAAGATAAGGCAATATTTTGGTTAAAGCCCATCATCAAACCTTCACCCTCTACATATTTGAAAGAGATATTACTTACATGAGGTAAACGATGTGCTGGATTACCATTCACATATGACTCATCAATTTGTTTTAATGCGTTCTCTAATTTATCTCTCAATTTAGCAATACGTTCTGTATCTGCAGCCATATCTGTTCTTGCAATCTCACATGCTTTACCAAAACCCACAATACCTGGAACATTCAATGTACCACTTCTCATTCCTCTTTCATGTCCACCGCCATCCATTTGTGCAGTAACTTTTACTCTTGGATTTTTTCTTCTTACATACAATGCACCCACTCCTTTTGGTCCATACATTTTATGTGCAGTAAATGCCATGATATCAATTCCATCAGCAATAACATCTACAGGGATTTTACCTACTGCTTGCACCGCGTCTGTAAATAACAATGCGCCGTGTTTTTTTGCAATAGCACTGATCTCTTTGATAGGTTGAATTACTCCAATCTCGTTATTAGCATACATGATCGCTACTAAAATAGTGGTAGGTCTCATGGCTGCTTCTAATTGTTTTAAGTCAATTAGACCATCTGGTTGTACCTCTAAATAAGTTACTTCTGCACCTAATTTTTCTAAGTGCTTACAGGTATCTAATACAGCTTTATGCTCTGTAGTACAAGTGATAATATGATTACCCTTACTTGCGTACATTTCATAAACACCCTTGATAGCAAGATTGTCTCCCTCTGTTGCACCAGAAGTAAAGATCACTTCTTTAGGATCTGCATTGATTAATTGAGCTACTTGCTCACGTGCATAATCCACTGCTTCCTCTGCATGCCATCCAAAAGAATGGTTTCTACTTGCCGCATTACCGAAATTTTCGGTAAAATAAGGGATCATCGCCTCTAATACTCTTGGATCCATCGGCGTAGTTGCGTTATGATCAAGATAAATTGGTAATTTTAACATATCCGAATTTGATTTTTTCTAGGGAGCAAAGATAGCTTTAAACACTTGATATTGTTGAATTCGTGTAAGATAAAAGGCCAATTTTTCTCAATTCGTAAAGCAAAAATGACATGGACTACAAAGTGGATCATATTGGAAT
>JGI25921J50272_10000851_pt1 | contig 10089 bp, 9 predicted proteins | sample LauGreSu1BDMLBSD_2_FD_50272 | JGI IMG/M metagenome (IMG submission 50272) | reverse complement strand
AAGGTGATTACCATTACTTCGTTCAGATGGATGCTGATTTAAGCCATATGCCTGAGCAACTAGAACTCTTACTTTCGCAGGCATCAACTCAGTGTTTAGTAATTGGAACTCGTTGGATGCAAGGTGGTTCTGTTGTAAATTGGCCATTTCATCGCCGATTCATATCTAAACTTGGCACAAAATATGCCGCGGTTGCTCTTAATCTAGATTGTAAGGATTTAACTTCAGGCTATCGCGTTCTACCAATTGAGCTTCTTAAAACACTTGATTTAACTGACATAAAAACTAATGGGTATGGTTTTCAGATTGAGATGGCATGGCGTGCTCATAATGCTGGTTTTGAAATTACGCAGGTACCAATTACCTTCACTGAGCGGGAGAATGGCAGATCAAAAATGGGGACCAGAATTGTTTGGGAAGCCTGGTTGAATGTAAGTATTTGGGGTTTTAGGCGTATAACATCTCGCCGATAATCTACATTATGTAAAGTAAAGCAGGCTCAGTTAGAAGCTAACTCCTCTATCGGCAGACAGCTGCAAACCAAGTTTCGATCCCCATAGACGCCATCAATTCTTCCAACGGTTGGCAAGTATTTTCCAGCACGCCCAATTCCAAACTCTTGCCCATTAGGAAATGCTGCATTCTCTCTTGAGTACTTTCGATCCCACTCTTGAGTCACTAAATCTCCAATAGTGTGAGGTGCATGGCGCAGCGGTGAATCTTCGATGGAGATTTTTCCAGATTCAATCTCTGCAATTTCACTTCTGATGCTTTCCATAGCAGCTAAAAAGCGGTCTAGCTCTCGAATATCTTCAGATTCTGTTGGTTCGATCATCATTGTTCCAGCCACTGGGAAACTCACAGTTGGTGCATGGAAACCATGATCCATTAACCTTTTCGCAATATCGTCAACAGTTACGCCGGTGCTCTTGGTTAGTGGCCTAATATCAATAATACATTCATGAGCGATATGACCATTTTGGCCACGATAAAGAATCGGAAATAATGGATCAATCTTCTTAGCAAGATAATTAGCAGATAAAATAGCAACCTCAGTTGCTTTAGTTAAACCCGCTCCGCCCATCATTCTTATATACATCCAAGAAATTGGCAGAATTGATGCTGAGCCAAAAGGTGCACCCGAAACTGGACCAGGGCCAGTGCTAGGTCCGGCCAAGAGATTATCTGGATGGTTAGGTAAAAATGGAGCTAGGTGAGCTCTTGCGATAACTGGACCAACTCCTGGTCCCCCGCCACCGTGTGGGATGCAAAATGTTTTATGAAGGTTTAAATGTGAGACATCTGCCCCAAATTTACCGGGCTTTGCCACACCAACTAAAGCATTTAAATTTGCACCGTCCACGTAAACCTGACCACCAGCATCATGTACTAGCTCGCAAATTTGAGAAATTGCACTCTCAAATACTCCATGAGTTGATGGGTAGGTCACCATTAAAGCCGCGAGATTATCTCGATACTGATCGATCTTCTCTTTAAGATCAGTCAAACTAACATTTCCATCTTCATCGCATGCGATCACAATGACTTTCATCCCCGCCATTACAGCACTTGCTGCATTCGTACCGTGAGCACTTGAAGGAATTAAACATATATCTCTATTTTCTTCACCCTTACTGTCAAGATAGTTTCGAATTGCAAGGAGACCTGCAAACTCCCCCTGCGAACCCGCATTTGGCTGTAATGAAACTGCGTCATATCCTGTAACAGCAACCAACCATTTACTTAAAGAATCTATCAACTGCGCATAGCCTTCTGATTGATTAGCTGGAGCGAAAGGATGAATCAAATTAAATTCTGGCCAAGTAATTGGAATCATCTCTGAAGTAGCATTTAATTTCATCGTGCATGAACCTAGTGGAATCATTGTTCGATCTAAAGCTAAATCTCGATCCGATAATGATCGTATATACCTAAGCATGGATGTCTCAGAATGATATGTATTAAACAGTGGATGGGAAAGAAAAATTGACCCACGCTGAATATCAGATTTAATGTTCTTTTCGCCAGAATCTACTGCTTCAAAAGTTTTTAACAGCTTTAATAAATCTAATTCTGTTGTGGTTTCATCAAAGGATACAGAAAGCTCATCTTTTGAAATCATTCTGATGTTAAAACCAGCTGCTAGAGATGCTTTAGTCAACTGATCAGCTTTTGCACTGCGAATGTATACAGTGTCAAATATTTCATAATCATCTACATCAAAACCACTTTTCTTAAGGCTTTCTCGAAATCGGTACGCAAATTTTTGAACTCGTTTTGCAATTTCAGTTAAACCATCTGGTCCGTGCCACATTGCATAGAATGCCGAAATTACTGCAAGTAAAACTTGAGCTGTACAAATATTTGAAGTTGCCTTGTCACGGCGAATATGTTGCTCCCTGGTTTGTAATGCCAATCGAAAAGCTGGATTACCATGAGTATCAACTGACTGACCAACTAATCGACCAGGCAATGATCTCTCTAGACCGTTCTTAACAGCCATAAATCCTGCGTGTGGTCCCCCGAAACCAACAGGTACACCAAATCTCTGTGCTGAGCCAACTGCAATATCAGCGCCATACTCCCCTGGAGATCTAAAAAGAGTCAGTGCGAGTAGATCACAACTGACTATTGCTAAAGCATTTTGTTTTTGGATCTGCTTAACGATATTAGTTAAATCCTTAACGCGCCCGTTGCTATCAGGGTATGCAATTATTGCAGCAAAAACATCGTTTGGTACTGAATCTTTACCGAGATCTATTTCAAGTACTTTAATTTTTAAAGGTTTAGCTCTTGTTTGAATCACGGCTTTAACATGAGAGTGTAAATTTGTATCAATAACAAAAGCAGAATCATCACTACCTTGCCAAACCCTACGAGCAAGAGTCATTGCCTCTGCAGCTGCCGTTGCTTCATCGAGCATTGAAGCATTTGCAATCGCCAGTCCAGTTAAATCAGTAATTGCAGTTTGGAATGCAAATACCGCTTCTAATCTTCCTTGGCTAATTTCTGGTTGATACGGTGTGTACGCGGTATACCATCCTGGATTTTCTAGTACGTTTCTTAAAACAACTGGAGGCGTGATAGTCCCGTAATATCCATTTCCAATAAAAGATTTCACAACAGTATTCTTTTTAGCAATTTGCGCTATCTCTTCAATTGCTGCTACCTCAGAAATCCCTACTGGCAATACTTTTTCTATCTCACCCTTAATATGAATATTCTCTGGCACAACCGCTTTAATAAATGAGTCTAAATCTTTGTAGCCAAGTTCAAGTAGCATGGTTTGAATTTGATATTGATTCGGACCAATATGCCGGGAGGCGAAATCAGATCTGTATGTCATGACCCTCCCCAGTAATTAGTAGATTTGGGAAGTAATAGTAATTGTTTTAGGCGCCTTTAAGTTTCCTGCGCTGGGCTAATTCATCGTTAGATTCACCACTTACCACCAAAGATCCGTCAGTTAGGCTCTCACCTTGAAGGGTTGCAAGTGAGCCTTCAACTTCAGTCCAAACTTTTCCAATTGCGATACCGAATACTCCTTGGCCGCCCTGCAATAGATCCACAATCTCATCTGCGCTAGTGCATTCATAAATTGAGGCACCATCACTCATCAAAGTAATACTCTCAAGATCTGAAACTCCGCGGGCACGAAGGTGCTCAACTGCCGTACGAATGTTTTGAAGTGAAACACCAGTATCAAGTAATCGTTTAACAATCTTTAAAACTAGTATGTCTCGAAATCCATATAGGCGTTGTGAACCTGATCCGGCCGCTCCCCTAACACCTGGTTCTACTAATCCAGTGCGTGCCCAATAATCTAATTGACGATATGAAATTCCAGCTGCAATACAAGCGGTTGCACCGCGATAGCCGATCTCTATTGGGTTGCTCATGGGGACTCAATTCTATGGGGAGGCCTTAATTGTAGAAGAGCTCTTCTGATGGTGGGGCTAGCGACACGTAAAACTTTAACCCAAGGTTGAGGGTTGGACTTATCCAAGGAAATCTTCTGGATTTATCTGGTCTAAAAACTCCTTGAATCGCTCAACTTCATCCTCTGCCTGGTCTGGGATCTCAATACCTGCTTCGCCCAATAATTCATCGCTAGCCAAAATAGGTGACCCCATTCTCAGTGCCAACGCGATTGCATCACTTGGTCTTGCTGAAACAGCAGGTCCGTCCTCAAAATTTAATTGTGCGTAAAAAATTCCATCTTTTAACTCAGTCAAATAGACAGTCTTAAGTTTTGCACCTAATTGCCCTAACACGTCTTTAAACAAATCATGAGTTAAAGGCCTAGGTGGGATTACCTCTTGTTGGGCAAATGCAATTGCCGTCGCCTCAACTGCTCCGAGCCATATTGGCAGATAACGCACTCCATCCATTTCTTTTAATAAAACAATTGGTTGATTGGAAGGCATTTCAACTCGCACGCCCATTACTTCAACTGGGTGATATTTATTCATCTTTCAACCGTTGCTAGTTATTAATTACTTAGCTCGGTGTAAGCCGGCACGAACTAAAGAAGCATGCAACCTTATTGATAGTGATGCCAATTCCCGTTCAACCTCTTCTGCTCTTGCTTTAGATTCTGAACCTTTTTGTCTAAGTAATGGAGTTGTAATCTGTTCTACCAAACCAATTTCTCGATCGGCGGCTGTTTTGAAAGCTCTAAGGTGTCTTGCACCAATACCAAAGGCAGAAATCTCTGCAACAGCCTTTGCCACTGAAAGTGCATCGCTGTCATAGTGCCTGCCACGAATTGTGATTAATCCATAAGATTCAATCTCAGTTAGTTGCTCATTGGTTAGGTTAGAAGCTGCTAAGAGTTCAGTTCTGGTTAAACGAAGATCATTATCACTTGCGAATTGATCACTAGTTAATACGCCATCATTTGTGGCAAGTCTTGGTGAAGCTACTCCTCCAAGATTTTTTGCAGGTGATAAGCCTCTGTCCATTGCATCAAGATTTTCTTTAATTACTTTTAGAGGAAGATACTGATCACGTTGAGCAATTAAAACAAATCGCAATCTGTCTAGATCGGTAGTTGTGAATTTTCGGTATCCACTTGGAGTGCGTTGCGGTTCAATTAATCCTTCGGCCTCAAGAAATCTAATCTTGGAGATCGTAATATCTGAAAACTCAGTTCGTAATCTGGATAAAACTTCACCAATGCTCAGGTAAGCCCTTACTGGAACACTCACTTATTGCCCCCAATAAATAACGTCAGATGATATTTTCCAATCTGAACCTCATCGCCAGCATTAATTTTCGCCTCACGCACGACAACTGCATTTAAATATGTTCCATTTAAGCTACCAAGATCTTTAATCGTGTAGCCATCTGATTTAGAGATTAACGCATGAGACCTTGAAACAGTAATGTCATCAAGACATATCTCATTATTAATATCTCGGCCAATTTTAGTTTCTGCAGTATCTAATAGGTAACGACCACCAACACCGGCACCCTTTAGAACCAATAGAATTCCCGCACCATTTGGAAGATTTTTCACTACATCTTGTTGCTCTGTGGTCAGTGATTTATAGAGATCATCGCTGCGCACACCGTCAGGAATAGCGCGTAGTTGTCTTAAATTCAGAGTTGATGTCAGGTCATTAGGTGGTGTGACTTTATCTGCCATCTCTGCCCCAATCATTGTTACCTTCAACTATAGGCTCACAGTATTCGCTTGCCCAATGCGGGTCAAGCGGTTAGTTCTTGATACTCCTTGGCAGATAAAAGGCTTTCCTGCAAGGTTGGTGTGGATATTTCGATCTCAGCAATCCAGCCATCCCCATAAGGATCAGAGTTTATAATTTCTGGATTGGTATCCAGCTTTTTATTGGTTGAAGTAACTTTACCGCTAATTGGAGCATAAATTTCAGAGACAGATTTAGTTGACTCAACTTCACCACATACCGAGTTGGCTCCAACATCACTTCCTTCTTTAGGAAGTTGGATATAAACAATGTCNCCTAAAGCAGCCTGAGCATAATCAGTAATTCCAATTCTAAATTTTGTTGGTGAAACTTCTAAAACCCACTCATGCTCTTTNGTNTAGAAAAGCTTCTCTGGCACATTTGACATCTAATCTCCTATTTATAAATTCTAGGGTTCTTAACTCCTAGTACTAGGTATTGCAAGCCTGTGTAAAAGTATAGGCTTGTTCCCCAGATAGCAAAAGCCCAACCAATGATGTAGCAAGCCTGTCCGATATACGCTAAATCCTCTAATAGCAGCAACGGGAAAGCGTAAAGTAAGTTGAAGGTAGCCGCCTTGCCTAAAAAGGTTACGGCAAGGAATGGGATCCCCCGCAATTTTTGATAGATAATAACTAAAAGAAGCAACAAATCTCGAACTAGGATTGAAATCACAAGTATCCAAGGTAAATAATCCTTATTTGCTAGAGCGATTATCACTGCCGCTATATATAAGCGATCAACAGCTGGATCAAATTTTGCTCCGAAATCAGAAGTTTGATTTAGGTAACGGGCAACCTTTCCATCTAAGTAGTCAGTAACACCGCCTAAGGCAATCACCACAAAGCTAAGAATTGGTTCATCGGCGATGAGGAATAAATAGAGAAATAGTGGGACACCAAGAGCCCTAAGAAGTGTTAGTGCATTTGGAATATTAAGCATTATCGCGATCCTTTATCTTTACCGCTACCTCAATCGGAGTTCCGTTAAATCCGAACTCTTCTCGAAGGCGGCGTTCAATAAATCTACGGTAGGCGGTTTCTAAAAATTCAGATGCAAAGACCACAAACTTAGGCGGACAAGTACCCGCTTGGGTAGCAAATTTAATTTTAGGTTGTTTACCACCTCGCACTGGAGGTGGGTTTGCCCCAACTAGCTCACCCAGGAATGAATTTAATTTGGCAGTTGGAATTCGTTTTTCCCAGTTTCGAAGTGCGGTTGTGAGAGCTGGTGCTAATCGATCTCTGTGCCATCCAGTTTTAGCCGACAAGTTCACCCGCTGTGCCCATGGGTATCGCTCAAGTTGGCGATCAATTTCTTTATCTAGAGTCATTTGCCGTTCTTCATCAACTAAATCCCACTTATTCATAACAATAACTAGAGCCTTACCGGCTTCATCTGCCATGCTAACTATGCGAATATCTTGTTCAGTTAAGATATTTGAAGCATCGAAAATTACTAATGCCACCTCTGCCCGTTCAAGTGCAATCTGCGTGCGAAGTGAAGCGTAGTAATCAGTACCACTAGCCTGATGAGCTCGCCTTCTAATTCCAGCAGTATCAATAAATCTCCATGTTGCCCCACCAAAATCGATTAATTCATCAACTGCATCTCTAGTTGTTCCCTCGGCATCATCAACTAATACTCTTGGAGAACCAGCCAACACATTGAGCAAACTAGATTTTCCAACATTAGGTCTGCCAACAAGTGCTACTCGGCGATAACCATCATCGACTTGAGCGGTGCCAACCTCAGGCAATTGAGAAATTAGTAAATCAAGAAGATCACCACTTCCCCTGCCGTGCAAAGCTGAGACAAAATGTGGTTCACCTAAACCAAGATTCCAAAGAGCATAACCATCAGACTCATCTTCTGCGTTATCAATTTTATTGCCGACTAGAATTACTTTTTTTCCGCTCTTTCGAAGTAAATCCACTAACGATTGATCTTCATCGAGTGCGCCAACTTGAGCATCAACAACAAACATAACAAGATCAGCCTCAGCGATTGCAGCCTCTGAACCTGCCGTAATTTTCTCTGAGATACCTTCGGGTTTAACCTCCCAGCCTCCAGTGTCAATTAAAAAAAATCTTCGCCCATTCCATTCTGCTTCATACTTAACTCGATCTCGAGTAACTCCTGGCGTATCCTCAACTATTGCCTCTCGCCTTCCAATCATTCGATTTACTAAGGTTGATTTACCAACATTAGGTCGACCAATAACTGCAATAGTAGGCAGCCCTAGCAGATTACGTTGCTTAAGCCATTTCCAAATTTGATCTGTTACCTCATCTAATGACAGCCTGGTTGAATCAATTACTGCAGCATCTTCTGCTTGAGTAAGAGGTGAAATCTTGCGGTTTGAATCGATTTCATCGCGATTTGCCAGTGATTTACTTACTTTATCTTCACCTATATTTTCAACCATCTCATTCTCACGCCGTTTGGCTCGCTCTGTAATATCTGCATGAAGATAAATTTTAAGTTGCGCATTAGGAGCTACTACAGTGCCAATATCACGACCTTCAACAACAATACCTATAGGTGCATCGGTGATGTACTTCCTCTGCAAATCAATTAACAATTTTCTTACACCAACCATCGCACTGATCTGACTGACTCGATCATTTATTCGNTCGAATCTAATTTGTTCNGAGATGTCATTTCCATCTACACAAATTTTTGGCGCAGCTGGGTTAGTGTCAAATGAGATATCGGATTCTTCAAGAATTTTAATTATTTCTTCTTCATCTTCAACTNTATTTGCAAGTGCAATATATGTTGCAGCTCGATAAAGTGCTCCAGTGTCTAAATAACTCCAGTTAGCGCGGAGTGCAANAGCTTTTGCGGTGGAAGATTTACCTGATCCACTTGGACCATCAATAGCTAATACAAGTCCAGACATGGCAATAGTCTATCTTTAGTGACTAAAGATATTTATCGATTTTTAGTCGGATGTACCTTAAAACCAAGATTTTCTAAGTGCCCTGATANCTTTAAATTGTCNACCTCAGAAAGAGCAAGAGTAATCAAACCTGTCTCTTGGCCAGGTGAATGCTCAATGCTTAAATCTTCAATATTTACATTTATTTTCGCACATTCATTAAAAATTATTGCCAGCTGACCCGGTTTATCATCGATAACAATTGGAAGATATGAATAGTTTCTTGATTTAGCGCCNTGTTTTCCTGGNATTTTNTCTTTACCCTCTCTACCTTTCTTCAGGAAATCGATTACTTTTTCTTTCCTATTTGCGACTAAATCCGATTGAATTTCTTGCAATTGTGAAATTATATTTGGTATCACTGTTGATAAAGCTGGTTGATTTGCAAGTAATATTTCACTCCATAATTTTGAATCTGAATTCGCTAATCTCGTTAAATCACGAATACCTTGGCCAGAAATATTCAATTTATCTTCACTGATCCCAAGAAGTGATGCCGCAAGAGATGAGCTTAATATTTGCGGTAAATGGGAGACTTGGGCAACAACTAAATCATGCTCCGTGCTGTTCATTTGATATGAACTACCCCCGCAAATTTTGATTAAAGCATTAGCAACAGATTTTGCTTTATCACTTGATTTAGAACCAGTAATAACAACCCACGCTCTTCCAATGAACAAATCAGCTCGAGCATTTTGTGCACCGCTGTGTTCTCGCCCGGCCATCGGATGAAGCGAGATGAAATTTTCGGGATTATCTGATAATTCTTCAACCTTCACTAGAAGATCAGACTTAACGCTTGCTAAATCACAAACAATAGAGTTTGGATTTGCTTTTAGTTGTTCAACAACAACTTTTTGATTAGAACTAATCGGTACTGCAACTAGAATTAGGTCGGGCTGACTAATTTGGGTGCTTTTCACTAAATCCTGCGCCAGTTGAGCAGATTTTAAATCTATATCCAACATTTCTATCTCTACACCTGCCGATTTAAGGCATAGCCCTAAAGATGTTCCGATTAAGCCTGAACCGACTATTCGAGCTGAGCGAATCATCGAACTATTGCGCAAGATCTTTGCGAAGTACGGAGGCACCACCTAGGTATATGTGCTTAATATCGGTTAGTTCTCGATCTGAATGAGCATGTATTAACACCCGAACAACTCTTGGCAGAGCATCTTTTACATCTATCTCAACTGAACACAGCAGAGGTATCGCTCCAAGACCGATCTGCCTGGCCGCTGCAGCTGGGAATTCAGATTTAAGATCAGGGGTGGCGGTCAGTATTATTGAAATCAGATCTTCATTCTTTACTTGATTGGCCTTAAGCATCTCGGTCAGAAGTTGGCTCACCTGATCAAGCATTTCTGAGGCACTGTCTTGCTCAAGCTGAACAGCTCCCCTGATTCCTCTAACTCGCATATAGCAATAGTATCT
>JGI25921J50272_10000850_pt1 | contig 10091 bp, 10 predicted proteins | sample LauGreSu1BDMLBSD_2_FD_50272 | JGI IMG/M metagenome (IMG submission 50272) | reverse complement strand
CCATCGCCCCAGATTTCAACTGAATCCTGGTGCATTGCGCGAACCAACATTGTTCCTGTTACTGCGCGGCCAAGTGGTGTTGTGTTGAAGTACTGCTTACCACCAGAACGGATATGGAAAGCTCCACAAGCAATCGCGGCAAGACCCTCTTCAACTAATGCATTTTTGCAATCAACCAAGCGTGAAATCTCTGCGCCGTATTCCTTTGCGCGGCCTGGGACTGAATCAATATCTGGCTCGTCGTATTGGCCAAGATCTGCGGTGTAGGTGCAAGGAACNGCGCCTTTATCGCGCATCCAGGCAACAGCTACTGAAGTATCGAGACCGCCAGAAAAAGCGATTCCAACCTTTTCACCAACTGGAAGGGATGCGAGGACCTTTGACATGTCCTAAGTCTAACGGATGTTGAGAGTCGAAAGTTTCTTCTCTAAGGCGGGCTTAACACCCCATTGAGCGGTNATTTCNCANTATCTATCAATATCTATCTGCTCTGGCTTTGCATCTGTCTTCACTGCGCGAATCATCAAATTTCGAGGCGTGTGTTCTCCCCCAATAAATTCAATAACTTCAACGCGATACCCGACGAGGCGTAACAGCTGTGCTCTTAAAGAATCAGTTAGAAGATCACCTAAACGTTCCTTCATTAATCCAAACTTTGTAATTGCTCCCCATGGTTCCGGTGCTGCATCAATCTGCTTTTGAATATCGTGGTGGCAACACGGTGCAATAAGAAGAAGTTTTGATCCCCCATTAACCGCCCAGGCAATCGCATCATCTGTAGCGGTATCACAGGCGTGTAGTGCAATCGCAATATCTGCAGTCTCTGCAGTNGTTTTTGAAATCTCTTCAGCTTTGAAATTAATGGTCTTTGTGATTCCCAGTTTCTCAGCGATCTTATTGTTGCGATCTCTAGAATCTGGTCGGACATCAATACCTGTGACAACAACTGGAATTCCAGAGTTAATCAAGAATTGATGCAGCAAAGGTTAAGTAGGCATGTCCGCAACCAAGATCTGTAATACGTAATGGGTTCTCTTTTGTTGGCTTATGAATCTGCCCTGCCTCAATCGCCGCATTAAGTGCTGGAGACAATAGACGTAAAAACTCTTCTACTTGTTTGTACTTATCTTGACGAGAAGGCTTAATAACTCCCTTTGCATCTGCGATTCCGACTTCGCGCAAGAATGGATCATTGGAATCTAGCAATCTTTCCTTTTTCTTATCATGTGAAAGATTCTGCTCTGATTGACGCTTTTCAGTGTGTACCTGAGCATCCCCGCTCTTGGTCACTCTTATTGAATACGCCTCATCGGTGCTCTCCACCATGATGTTCGCGTAACCACTGTTAAGTAGCTGATCAACTTCAACCATAGATGGCAAGAGGTTCTTTGTAGTTGTGGCACGTCCATCGTTTTGCATTAATTGCAGATGCAAAACCCCTTTGATTTCAACTAGTCGAATATCGATACGTTCAAAATCCACGGTCATGTTTCGACGTCGCCCGGACAAGACTGCACGAACAAATGAGTTTGTATCGAGGATCTTCGAGGCAGCCTCTGTAAAAGCCTCTTCGCGAGTAATTGGCATTGAATCAGCGAGGTGAAATAACCGCTGTGCCCTTTTCATGATCAAGGATAGTTAAGGTGTGATTTGGCAAGGATTTAGCGAAATCTTCCGCCAACTTTCTTTCGCCATCTCGCTTAACATCATCAATAATAATTACTGCCTTTGCTGACAACTTATCCTTGAACTCTTTGAGCGCTGGGTATCTTGCTTCTGGATTTTTGGACCCTGGTGGGCCATCCACAATAAGCAGATCAATCTTCTTTAAATCCTTAATCATTGAAACGTCGTACCATTCGGAACCATTTGCATATGGTCGCAGAGGGGCTATACGAATTTCAGCTCCACGAACTTTGTGCTCTTTGAGAAGCTCGCGAGTTTTGCCACCAAACTCATCTGAGTTATCGATGCTGATAACTTTGCGTGCGCCTGATTTAGCGGTCACTAATGTCGATACGCCTGATCCAAGTTCCACAACAAGTGATGGTCGATTCTTCTTGACCGTTTCAGAAATAAATAGAAGTAAATCAGGTGAAGCAGCCCAACTGCGGGTTGGAGGGATTGCTGATTTAAATTGCAGCAGATTAGTTAATTGAATAAACGCTTCTGTCTGGCGATAAGCGGTCATTGAAAGTTTCTTATTCTCAAGCGCTGCTTTATTAATCTCTCGTGATATCTGTTCACTCTTCTTCGAGACTTTGCCATGCAACGCTCTAAGAGATCGAATGCAGTAAAGGGTTCCGATGAAAATCAGGAAAAGTAAGAGCAAATTGAGGATTTTCATGCTTTAAGTGTAACGGCATGAATAAACGTTATAAAAGAGAAACATCAGAGGGTGAGTTACATCCTTTTTACATTGTCTGCCGATGGGGCAATCCGTAGCCTGACACCATGAAATCCTCGCCGTGGTGGAAAGAAGCCACTATCTATCAGATCTACCCACGGTCTTTTTTTGATAGCAATGGCGATGGCGAAGGTGACTTACAAGGAATTACCTCAAAGCTTCAGTATGTCCAAGAATTAGGCGTAGATGCCATCTGGTTAAGTCCTTTCTATACATCGCCCAATAAAGATGGCGGTTACGACGTTGCCGATCCTCGTGATGTGGATCCACGTTTTGGAAACCTTGATGATGCGAAAAATCTAATCGAAGTTGCTCATTCATTAGGGTTAAAGGTTTTGGTCGATGTTGTGCCAAACCATTTTTCAGATCAACATGTCTGGTTTCAGCAGGCGCTGAAAGCTGGTCGTGGCTCTGCTGAGCGTGCTCGTTTCCATTTCTATGATGCACATAAGGATGGAACTCCCCCAAATAATTGGATCTCACTTTTCGGTGGTCCATCGTGGACACAGGTAGAAGATGGTCAGTACTACCTACACCTCTTTGATTCTTCACAACCTGATCTAAATTGGGAAAATCCAGAAGTAGCTAGTGATTACGAAGTTACATTGCGCTTTTGGCTAGATCTTGGTGTTGATGGTTTCCGCATCGATGTTGCACACGGCTTAGTGAAAGAGAATTTGTTAACTAACCATCCTGATCCGCAAGGAATCAGTGATGCTTTGCGACTTGATGTTTCGATGGATCCAGAGATTCGGTATGCACTTCTTCCAACCGTTCCTTATTTTGATCGCCAAGGCGTGCATGAGATTTATCGTAAATGGAGAAAGCTTTTTGATTCATACAAGGATCGCGAAATCATGGCGGTTGCAGAGGCGTGGGTTCATCCTCCGGTAAATGCAACTAGATACGTACGAAGCGATGAGCTCCATCAGGTCTTTAACTTTGATTTACTCGATGCGCCTTTCAAAGCTGACTTCCTTTATGGCGTTGTAACTCGTTCTATTGAACTTATGGATTCGGTCGGCGCACTTCCTACTTGGGCATTAAGTAATCACGACTCACCACGAGTTGCTTCTCGCATCGGAGAAGTTCAAGCGCGTGCACTCGCACTCTTTGTTATGGCATTGCCTGGCTCTTGTTATGTATTTGCTGGCCAAGAACTTGGTTTACCAGATGGTGAAATCCCCGATAGTTCTCGACAAGATCCGATTTATTTCAGAACAAAGGGGGCGCAAAAGGGTCGTGATGGTGCGCGTGTTCCACTTCCTTGGAGCGGAGAANCTGCTCCATTTGGATTTACAACAGGAAAGCCCTGGTTACCGCTTACCANCAATTGGAAAGAGCTCACAGTGGATAAGCAGAGCGCTGATCCAAAGAGCACATTGAACTTATATCGCAGCGCCTTAAAACTTCGTGCCGATCACCTGACAACACAAGGATCAATCACCTGGCTAGAGTCGCCAGAACATGGCGCAAAGAGCTCATCATTGCTGGCTGTTCGTCGAGGAAATGTTTCGATTTATATGAATCTCTCAGATTTGCCAGTTGAGGTAGAGATCACTGGCAAGTTGCTCATTATGAGCGCGGGAACAGTTGATGGTCGAGATGGAAAAATGACGATTCCCGCCGTTTCAACTATCTGGGTACATCACTAACTGACACAATACCGCCATGGAATCTACGACTACATGGCTAATAACTCTGGGCGTTCTCTCACTGGTAATTGTCTTTGACTTAACTCTTGCGATTATTCGACGCAATAAAGAGACAACCATGACCGAAGCTGGAATCTGGACAGTTATATATGTAGCCGCAGCGATTGCATTTGGAATTCTGATGCCTAACTGGACCACAGATCCAAATGCTCAGAAAGAGTTCTTTGCTGGATGGTTAACTGAGTACGCACTTTCAGTAGACAATATTTTCGTTTTCGTCATCATCCTCAGCAGATTGCAGGTTGAAAAGACCAAGCAACAACTTGTTCTGCTGCTTGGAATCATTATTGCTTTGGTACTACGTGGTGGGTTTATTGCTGCGGGTAGCGCAATCATTGAAAAGTTTTCAGGTGCATTCTTTATTTTTGGCGCATTCCTTATCTTCACCGCTTACAAGCTATTGGTTGAGGATGAAGGCGAAGAGGAATGGAAGGAAGATCGAATGATCACCTTCCTACGCTCCAAGGGTGCAACAACCTTCGTTATCGCTCTTGTTTCTCTAGGATTTACAGATCTGGTCTTTGCTTTGGATTCAATTCCTGCGATCTTTGGAATCACACGTGATCCATACATCGTTGTCTGCGCAAATATCTTTGCGCTGATGGGGCTACGCCAGCTGTACTTTTTATTACAGGGATTACTGCAGCGCCTGGTCTATCTATCCAAGGGGCTTTCCTTCATCTTGGCCTTCATCGGCTTCAAGATGTTTATTGAAGCTTTCCACGGCGTTGGAATCCACGAGATTGCAGGCGTGAAGCTTCCACACGTTCCTATTGAAGTCAGCCTCTTTGTCATCGTTGCAGCGTTAACAGTCACCGCTGTGGCAAGTCTTACAGCTACACGAAAGGATGGAAGCGAGATCGTTTAGATCTCTGTTTTCATCTTTCGTAAGGTGTCACGGTTGTAATCCTTAGATTTCTCATGGATTTTTCTGATCTGCAATGCAAAAGCTTTAATTGCAGCATCAAAAGCAGCTAGATCATTGAACTCTGCAGCCTCTGCACGTATCAATGGTCCTGAGCCATGTGTAGTTAAAACAACTTTGTGGTTGTGCTTTCCCTGATGGGGATTTGCTTCGTGAAGAACTTCAACTTCGACGCGATCGATGACAACACTAAATCGCTCCATGCTGTTGAGTTTTTCAGTTGCGATAACTTTGAAATCTTCTGCTAAATCTGCGTTACGTGTATGAATTTGTATCTTCATGCTAAAAGGGTAGTACTAAGACCACCGCTGTCGCTAGGGCTGCCAGAAGAAAAGATTTTCCAAGGATTACGAGCGCCGTCTTGCGATCTGCAGCTCGATCTTCCTTGCTTGCAACGCGTTTAATGTCACCCATCTTGCCCACGTTAAAGGTTCCGGCAAAGCCATAGGCTAGACAAAACTTAGAACGCGACTGCACAAAACCAACTGATGCAACCATCAATGGAAAGAAGATACCTAAACGAATTTCAGTTGGGGTGTCTACCGTCGAAAAAGTTAACAAAGTTACAGCTGTGAAAAATAAACCAACAAGTGCGACTAACTGCCTTCTGCGAACCTCACCCTTGCCGATATTGCAGCTTCCGGGAATGTATTGAACCTCAGGCATCTTCAAATTCATCTTCGTCGACCCAGGTATCGGCNACTGACTCATCTTGATGCTCTACCCATGACAAGAAGGTAGCGACAGCACGAAATGCCAGCACCGTCACAGTTAACGCTGCGAAGGTTCGACGGATGGCTTTAAACATAGGATAAAAATACTCGCAATTGCTGAAAAAATCTCTATAGAGCGCCGAGAGCTAGTTCTATGTCCTGCCAAATATCCTCAACATGCTCACACCCAACTGAAAGTCGAATTAACTGCTCTGGAACTGATGGGCTTTCAAGTGCCCAGCGGCGTCGGCGTTCCCACAAGGATTCAATGCCACCGAGGCTGGTTGCATGAGTAATTAAACGAGAAGACTCGCACACCTTCTCCGCTTGCTCAGCGGTTCCATCAACTTCAAAGGAGATAACCGCACCAAATCCTGGGTAGCGAACCTTAGTGATCTTTGCATGAGACTGAAGACGAGTAACTAGTTGCTGAGCATTTTTCTCAGCTGCTCTAAATCGCACTGGGAAGGAACGAATGCCGCGCAGAGCAAGCCATGCTTCAAAGGGTCCAGGGATAGAACCATTGAATCGACGAGCTTCTTCTAGGCGCTTAAACAATGCTGGGTCAGAGATGGAAAGCGAGCCAAGAACAACATCACTGTGGCCTGCTAAAAACTTTGTTACAGAATGCATCACGATATCTGCNCCCATAGATAATGGTTGTTGAACTAATGGGGTTGCAAAGGTGTTATCAACACCNACGCCGATAGTTANCTTCTTGGCNGCTGAAATAAGTGCGGGAAGATCTGCAAGATCAAGACATGGATTNGTTGGNGATTCCAGCCACAACAATGCAGCGCCCTTCATCGCACNAACAACTTCTTCGGTATTTGTAATATCTACAAAACGTACTTCGAGTCGTCCTGATGCATGATGTTGATTGAGCAATCCCATTGTTCCGCTGTATCCCTGATTGGATGCGACAACTGGTGCACCGATCGGCAGGATTGAAAAGACTGCGCTAATTGCAGCCATTCCAGATGAGAAAGAAAGTGTTTCTCCGCCCTCTAATTGTGAGATCGCGGTTTCTAAAGCGCTCCAACTTTCATTTCCGTAGCGACCATAACCAACTGGCCCACCTGCATGATAAGTAGAAGAGAAAATTAATGGAGGATTCAATGATGCATCAGGTGCAGCTTCAGGACGTCCTGCTGTAATCGCTGATGTTTCAGGGTGAAGACTCATGACTGAAGTCTAATTGTTAGAAAGGATTGCCATAGCCGCATTATGGCCAGGAATTCCGCTTACTCCCCCGCCTCGGACCGCGCCTGCGCCACAGATGAAGATGCGCGGGTCATCGGTTTCAACTCCCCATGATTCTGGTGTTCCATCCTCGCGGAATGGCATCGATAGATCTTTGTGGAAGATATTGCCTCGTGGAAGTGAGATCGCCTCTTCAATGTCTAATGGAGTTTTGACCTCAATCGCTGCAATCACATCTTCAATTGGTTCAGCTAAGTACTCATTCAATGATGCCAAAGCTGATTTTAGTGCTGCATCACGTGCTGCATCATTATCTGCATCAAACAAAGAGGCCGGTGTATGTAAACCAAAGAGGGTCAAAGTTTGATAACCAGCATCTTGTAGCTCTTTACTTAAAATTGAGGGATCAGACAGTGTGTGGCAGTACATCTCGATCGGCATCTTTGCTGGCATTACGCCAGCTTGTGCATCGGCAAAAACAGATTCAAATTGCGAGAAGGTTTCATTGGCGTGAAAAGTCCCGGCAAAAGCCAGTCGTGGATCAATCCCAGATTTAAGCTGTGGCAATCTCTTCAACAAAATATTTATCTTCATCTGTGAACCATCAAGACTCTTGGGTGGTGTGGTTCCTCGAAGTTTTGCTAAAACCGCAGGCGCAGCGTTGGAAAGAAGGTACTCACCCTTTACAACCTCACCTGATTCAGTCGAAACTTCAACTCCGTCATCAGTTGAGATAACTCTTGTTGCTTTTGAATTAAGTGAGATCTCAACTCCAATGTCTGTAGCAACTCTCAATAACTCTTTGACAAGTGCGCCCATACCGCCCTTTGGAACTTTCCATTCGCCGGTTCCATTACCCATCAGGTGGTACAAGAAACAGATGTTGGCTTGCAGATCAAAGGCGGAAGCAAAGGTTCCAATGAGTGCATCTGTCAGAACAACTCCACGCACTACATCATTGCTAAATCGTTCTGTTATAACCTTGCCAATTGGATCCTCAACTAGGTACTGCCAGATTGGGTCTAGATCGATTTGCTTCTTTAATTGACTACGAGTTTTAAGTGGTTCAAGCAGGGTTGGTGCAATTCTTTCTGCAAATTGGGCAACCTCAGCATAAAAATCCTGCCAGGCCTGTCCCTCATGTCCAGTTGAATCTAACTCATTAAATGAACGTGCAGTCTGCTCATCCCATAATCTAGAAACATACAAACCTTTGTTATCGCCGTATGGGGTGTAACTTGAAACTTCCCGTGAAATGCATTCAAAGGAGAGACCTAAGTCATTCACAATCTTGTCTGGTAACAATGCAATCAGATACGAGTATCTAGAAAGATTTGCATCAAATTGTGGAAAGGTCCGCACACTCTGCGTGGCCCCACCTATTTCGGGGTTTGCCTCCAGGATTCTGACTGATTTCCCTGCGCGAGCTAAGTAGGTTGCTGCAACTAAACCATTGTGCCCGCCGCCAATAATGACGACATCATATTTCTTACCCTGCATCTAAATCGCTCGTGCGATGCGATGAATAGCTTCAGTAATAATCGTTGGGCTTGTTGCAAAATTGAGGCGAACATATTGAGAGCATTGCTTTCCATAGGTATGTCCAGCATTAAAGGCGACGCGACCCTTTTCAAGAAGAGTAATTGAGGGATCGTCTCCCAGATTGAGCGCTTCAACATCTAACCAAGCTAGATAGCTGTTATCAGGAATGTGATACCTAACCGATGGAAGTTGAGAACTTAACAACTCTTTGATCATGTGACGGTTATGGTCAAGATTTTCAATCACTGAATCCAGCCAAACTCCGCCTTCTGCAAAAGCGATCGCAGTGGCAAATCCACCAAGTAATGAAGCTCGATAATGAACAGCCATCGGCATTGTTGCCAAGTGTGCATTTATCGCTTCATTTTGGGAAACAATAATTGCGCACTTCAGGCCAGCGATATTCCATCCCTTTGATGCAGCGGTGACTGTTACTGAAACCGCTTCGGCATCTGCGCCCAAGTTCAACATTGGGGTGAAGCTCTTGCCTTTAAATGTTAGTGGGGCATGGATTTCATCACTAATGATCAAAACTTGGTAACGCTTAGCAAGAGCCACTAAACGCAGCAGCTCCTCTTTGCTATAGATGCGACCCAATGGATTGTGAGGGCTACATAAAATGTGAACCTTTATCCCTGATGCGTAGGCTTTTTCAATCCCATCCCAGTTAATTTCCCATGGGTTCGCTGATTCATCACCTGTTCGTTCAAATGGAACATCCACTAAATTCAACTTTGTTTCATTAATCCAGTTATAGAAGTTGTGATAAACAGGAGAACTCAAAAGAATTGAATCTCCAGGCTTTGTAAAGACTCGCAAAATTTCAACTACAGCAACACCGACATCAGTTGCAGCGCGTACCTGCAGCGGATCGACCTCCCAATTCCAGCGAGTGCCGGCAAAATGCGCAAAACCTTTGCCTAACTCTGGAATAGCACCAAGGTAACCAAGATCNGACTTAGCAACCATTTCAGATAACANATCACGAATTGGTTGAGCTACGGGGTAATCCATCTCAGCAACAGGTAAGGGAAGAACATCAGAGGCAAAGCCACGCCATTTTTCGCTGCGATGGGTCTGGAGCTCTGCCAAATTTGGTGCTGAGACTGAATGATCACTCATGCCTGCAAGGCTACCTGCATTTGCGGGATTTTATAAGCAGGCCCAATCTTTTAGAGTGCTTGCTCTTCAGGCGAAAGCCGTCTGGTGGAGTTACGAACAACAAGGGTTGTAGGTAGTACTAATGATGGTGGATCTACAACCGGNTTACGCAACCGTTCCATGATGGACCATGCAGCCATTTCACCCATCAATGTAACTGGTTGCTCAATAGTGGTGAGCTCTGAAAACTCTGCCATTTCATGACCATCAAAACCAATTATTGAAATGTCATCTGGTGCTCGTAAGCCATGGCGACGTAGTGCTTGCATCGCTCCCATCGCCATTTCATCGGATTCACAAAAGATTGCCGTCGGGCGATTGGGACGTGCCAACAAATCATCCATCGCACGTGATGCTGTGTGCATTGTGAAATCTCCATGAATTTCACGGGATGGTAACCACTCCAAACCATTTTCCGCTAAAAC
>JGI25921J50272_10000847_pt1 | contig 10122 bp, 9 predicted proteins | sample LauGreSu1BDMLBSD_2_FD_50272 | JGI IMG/M metagenome (IMG submission 50272) | reverse complement strand
ACCATTGAAAAGCTGTGCGACATGGTGCGCGGTCATGTGGACGATGTGCGCAAAAAAGAACGCGAATTGCGCCGCATCATTGTGGACAAATGTGGCTACCCACAAGACCTGTTCATTGCCGACTTCAGTGGTCGTGACAAAGCCAACCAGCGCATTAAGTCGCACTTGCTCGATTTGAAATGGATCGAGAAGCAAGCTGCTGCTGGCAAGCCTTGGAGCACCGTCATGGGCCGCAACATACCGCCCGTTCAAGACTTGCAGCAAAAGCTGACAGACTTGCAGTCGCGCGTGGTAGTGCCTTTGGATGAACTCAAAGACATCAACAAACGCATGAATGCTGGCGAGCGCTCATCACGTCACGCCAAAAAAGAGATGATCGAAGCCAACTTGCGCTTGGTTATTTCCATTGCCAAAAAATACACCAACCGTGGTTTGCAGTTCCTCGACCTGATTCAAGAGGGCAACATCGGATTGATGAAAGCTGTGGACAAGTTTGAATACCGCCGTGGTTATAAGTTCTCCACTTATGCCACATGGTGGATTCGCCAGGCCATTACCCGCTCAATTGCCGATCAGGCTCGCACCATCCGCATTCCAGTTCACATGATCGAAACGATCAACAAGATGAACCGCATTTCACGTCAGCACTTGCAAGAGTTTGGCTTTGAGCCCGATGCCAGCATCTTGGCCGAGAAGATGGAAATTCCAGAAGACAAGATTCGCAAGATCATGAAGATTGCCAAAGAGCCTATCTCTATGGAAACGCCGATCGGTGACGACGACGACAGCCATTTGGGTGACTTTATTGAAGACAGCGCCAACACAGCGCCTATCGATGCCGCCATGCAAGCCGGACTGCGTGACGTGGTGAAAGACATCTTAGACAGCCTGACACCTCGTGAAGCCAAAGTGTTGCGCATGCGTTTTGGCATTGAAATGTCAACCGACCACACGCTTGANGAAGTGGGCAAACAATTTGACGTCACGCGCGAGCGNATTCGTCAAATTGAAGCCAAAGCACTACGCAAACTAAAGCACCCCAGCCGAAGCGACAAACTGCGCAGTTTCATCGATACGATGTAATTTGACCCACGCCATGCGCTGCCAACATACAGCGCACTAAAAAAAGGCCTTCCAGCTCATCACTGGAAGGCCTTTTTATTGGAACCAAATTTTTTATTCGCTGGCCATCACGATGAAAGCACTCATGGCCAGGACACCGCCCGGTAATGTCCAATTGTTTGGCTTCTCTTGTGGTTGATCTGAGGTCACTGGCGACAGATTCACAGACAACTTTGGCCTGCGTGCATCGACCACCCTGGCAACACCCACCTCGCCTTTAACTTGCTTGGTGAACTCTACAAGGGGGCCTTCCACAGTACGGACTGAAACTGTGTTGCCTAAGTCTCGGAGCAACTTGAGCAATTCGTCAGTTGCCTCNCGCGTCCATTCTTGACGCCATTTCTTTTGCGCAGAATGTGTCAACCAACGGCCAGTATGGCGGTTGAGTCTTGGCGGGCACCCAATCAAAATCCAATTTGCTGCGCCATTTTCAGAACCCTTGGCAGGCAACATGGGGACAATTTGTTGGAGTGCGTATTGCTTGTCGTCTAGGTAAACAATGAATGTTTCCATTTATTTTCTCCTGTTTAAAAAGTTGTCAAACCGTTTCAGTTTCAGTCTCGGGGTTCTCCTGTTTTCTAGTTGCCCACCAGCCCAATCCCAAAACTCCGACAATGGCAACGGCATACGTTGCACCACGGGCTATGAGATTGATGGTTTCGCCGCCATCAAAAATGGGGTCTAAAAGTTTTTCGTTGATAACCATTTGGGCAGCAGTAAAGGCCAAAACGGCAGCACCCAGATTAATGATCACTGGCCATTTTTCGACCAATTGCAAAACCAATTTGCTGCCCAGCACCACAATNGGAATACTGATGAGCANGCCAATGACAACCAGCGTAAAGTCNCCATTGGCAGCGCCTGCGACACCTAATACATTGTCAACGCCCATAAGTGCNTCAGCCACAATGATGGTCTTCATGGCACCCCANAAAGTTGTNGCGGTACCGCCTTGGTGTTCGTCCTCAGACGTATCCGTGATGAGCTTGTAGGCAATCCATAAAAGGCCCAAGCCTCCTACCAACATCAGGCCAGGAATTTTGAGAAGCCAGACAACGCCCACGGTCATGGCAGAGCGAATCACAATGGCGCCCACAGTGCCCCACAGGATGGCTTTGTTTTGATGCTCCGGAGGGAGGTTGCGCGCAGCTAGCGCAATGACATGGCGTTGTCGCCAGCTAAAACCAAGTCGATAAGAATGATGGCCAGCAACGCTGACCACCATGGCACTGAGAACAATTCCATGAAAGACCTTCAATAACGATCCGAACAAGCCACGAATGTCAGAATGACACGCGTGACACGAGAGATCGAAGGTCTTGCTTTGCTTGTTATGAATCAGTTATATGCCCAACAAACCGGAAGTAAAAACTCCGTAATGACGATTTGTTGATCTCTACGTGCGCCTGCTGGCTGTACTGAGCACGAAGAAATTGAGCTACTCCCCAACGATCTTTCGATTAGAAATGAAGTCGCTCAGATTGCCAACTCAACTTTGCTTTAAGCCCATATTTTGTAGGGGATTTCGGGGCAAAGGTGCTTAACTCTTTTTGGCAACCAAAGTGAGAATGTCATAACTGGCCACCAACTCTTTGTCTTGGTTAGTCACTTCCACATCCCAAGCCACCACGCCCTGCCCTTGGCCATTGGCGTCTTTCTTGTTGCGGTCAATTTTGCGTTTGCATGTCAGGCGCACCTGAATGCTGTCACCTAAGCCCACAGGCTTCACAAAACGCAAAGTGTCTAATCCGTAGTTGGCCAAAACTGGGCCAGGCTCCGCCACCACAAACAAGCCGGCAGCATCGGACAAGACCAAATAGCCATGTGCAATTCGCTTGCCAAAGGCCGACGCTTTTGCTGCTTCGTCGTCAAAGTGCATGTAGAACATGTCACCTGTCAGTTCACCAAATGCTTTCACATCGGCTTCACCAATGGTCTTTGAAGCTGTTAACAATGACTCGCCAATTTGCAGTTCTTCGAAATAACGCTTGAAAGGATGGGTAGCCGTTTCAATGACTTTGGCACCGCGGGCATATTCGCGCGTGATGGCGGTCAGCATCGTGGGAGAACCTTGCACCGCAGCTCGTTGCATCATGTGCGTCACCGCACGAATGCCGCCCAACTCTTCACCGCCACCTGCACGTCCTGGTCCGCCATGCTTGAGAGATGGCAAGGGAGATCCGTGGCCGGTCGATTCACCAGCAGACTCTCGGTCAAGCACATGCAAACGGCCGTGGTTGGCGGCCAAACGCGGCACCACCTGCGCTGCCATGGCAGGCGTCTTGGTCATCAATGAGCCTACCAAGCTGCCTTTGCCTCGTTTGGCCAAGGCCATCGCCTCCTCCATGCTGTCGTAGGGCATGAGCGTGCTCACAGGACCAAAGGCTTCAATGTCGTGAACACTNTCGGTGTTCAAGGGCTTTTGACACAGTAACAGAGTGGGCTGGAAGAAAGCACCCTGGGCCACGCCCTCGCCCACCAAGCTGAAATTGGCATCGCCACCAAATACCAACTCGGCACTCTGACGCAACATGGCCACCCGTTCAGCCACATCTGATTGTTGTGACTTTGAAGCCAAGGCGCCCATCTTCACGCCTTCTACGGATGGATCGCCCACCACCACCTTGGACAGGCGTGCTTTGATTTTTTCAGCGACTGCATCAAGGTGCTTGCGCGGTACGATGGCACGTCGAATGGCCGTGCACTTTTGGCCGGCCTTGACGGTCATTTCGCGAACCACTTCTTTGACGAACAAATCAAACTCTTCGTCATCGGGTGTCACATCATCGGCCAAAATAGCGCAGTTCAAAGAGTCGGCTTCAGCGTTGAAGGGTATGCTGTTGCGAACCAAGTTGGGGTTCACGCGCAATTTGGCGGCCGTGTCGGCAGAGCCTGTGAAAGTGACCACATCGGCCACGTCCAAGCGATCTAGCAAATCACCCGTGCTGCCAATCACCAATTGCAATGCGCCCTTTGGCAAGATGCCAGACTGGTCAATCATTCGAACCAAGGCTTCAGTCAGGTAGCTTGTGGCTGTAGCGGGCTTGCCGATGCAAGGCATACCGGCCAAGAAGGTGGGCGCAAATTTTTCCAACAAGCCCCACACAGGAAAGTTGAAGGCATTGATGTGAACTGCCACACCGCCACGAGGCACTAAGATGTGTGTACCAGCAAAGGTGTTTTTCTTGCCCAAAGAAGCAACAGGGCCTTCGTGAATTAAGTTGCCACTAGGCAACTCGCTGGCCGCCATGCCGGCATAGGCAAACAAAGTGCCGGTACCGCCTTCAATGTCAACCCATGAGTCAATGCGCGTGGCACCTGTGTGGGCTGAAATGGCATACAGCTCTTCTTTGCGGTCGCCCAGATACTTGGCCAATGCACGCAGTGCGGCGGCGCGTTGCTGAAAGTCCATGGCCATCATGCCATCAAGGCCTGTGGTGCGCCCGTACTGCAGCGCTTCTGCAAAGTCCAAGGACTCGGCATGGGCATAGGCCACTTCTTTGCCATTGATGGCGCTGTGGAGGGCTTGGGCAGCTTGCTGGCCGATCCAACGGCCGGCAACAAAACTTTGGAGGATGGTGGTCATTTGTGAAAGTCCTATGCTGGCTTGATTGTTCAAAAAAATGTCCAGTTGGAAACGAATGATGCAATTAACCGACCGCGTAGACTGGAAATATTATGCATGTTTAGACGCGTAAATTTCGGATTTAATATAAGGGTAAACCCTTTACCACTGCATCAATCACACTCACTGCATAACCTAGCCAACTGACGAATCATTCAAAAACTTCAGTGTCGACTTCAGAGTTGGCCTGTGCGCTGTAACGATTTCCTTGGACCGTTTTCTCATTGATCAAGGCCTCAAGCTTGGCCATCAACTCGGCGCTTAACTTCACATCCGACGCACCCAAGTCATCTGTCAAATGCGACACGCTGGTGGTGCCCGGAATGGGGATGATGTGCGGCGCTTTGTGCAAGAGCCAGGCCAAGGCCAATTGGGCTGGCGAGCAACCCGCCTCGTTGGCTAAATTTTGGTAAGGCGCAAAGAGTTTGAAATTGGCAGCGTAATTCTCTGCCGTGAATCGCGGCATGGACTTGCGAATATCTTTGGCATCCAAGGATTCAATGGCCAAGGGTCCGCACAAAAAACCTCTGGCCACGGGACTGAAAGCCACAAAGGCAGCACCCAATTCTTGACAGGCTTGAAGCACCGCAATTTCTGGATTGCGTGTCCACAATGAGTATTCAGTTTGCACAGCAGTGATGGGGTGCACAGCATGCGCTTTGCGCAAGGTNCTGGCTGAAACTTCAGACAANCCAATGCTTTGAATTTTGCCTTGACGCACCAANTCACTGAGNGCCCCCACACTGTCTTCAATTGGTACTTTTTTGTCCCAGCGGTGCAAGTAGTACAAGTCGATGACATCGGTTTGCAAACGCTTCAANGCGTCTTCACAGGTCTTGCGAATGGTTTCGGGGCGNCCGTCAATGACACGCACCAATTTGCCATCGCCATTCACATCCACGCCGGTCATGCCGCACTTGCTGGCCAGAGTAAACTTCTGACGGTGCGATTTGAGCACTTTGCCGACCAAAGTTTCATTGGCGCTAAAACCGTAAAGTGCAGCAGTGTCAAAAAATGTAACGCCTGCATCCAAAGCCGTGAGCAAGACCTTTTCAGCTTGAGCTTCAGAGACGGGGGGGCCATAAGCATGGCTTAAGTTCATGCAACCCAAGCCGATTTCGCTGACTTGGAATTGACCTAATTTTCTATTTTTCATGTTCAAATTTTAAAAATTGATTGAGACCATTTTGAGAATGTGGCGTAACAAAAATCAAGAACTGAGTTGTTGCTCTAAGTTGTGGAGCACTTTGTAGCAAGGCAACACCTGAGACACGCTAGAGTTTGGCTCGCGGCCCTCTTTGATCGCGGCAAAGAACTCTCGATCTTGCAACTCTATGCCATTCATCGACACAGCGACTTTAGAGACATCAATTTGTTCTTCCTTGCCGGTGAATAAATCGTCATAACGAGCCAGGTAAGTGCCCGTATCGCCGATGTAGCGGAAGTAGGTACCCAGAGGGCCATCGTTGTTGAATGACAAGCTCAAAGTGCAAATGGCGCCATTGGCTGCTTGCAATTGAATGCTCATGTCCATGGCAATGCCAAGTGTGGGATGAATAGGCCCCTGCACCGCGTTGGCTTTCACAATGGGGCTGCCAGCTTGGTAGGCAAACAGATCAACGGTGTGGGCTGCATGGTGCCACAGCAAATGATCTGTCCAACTGCGTGCTTGCCCCAAGGCGTTCATGTTGGTCCGGCGAAAGAAATAAGTTTGCACATCCATTTGCTGAATGTTGAATTCGCCGGCCTTGATTTTGTGGTTCACCCACTGATGGCTTGGGTTGAAACGGCGCGTATGACCGCACATGGCCACCTTGCCTGCTGCTTTGGCCAAACGAACCACTTCTTCAGCATCNTTCCAGCTGTCTGCCAANGGAATTTCAACCTGCACATGCTTGCCCGCTTNCAAACAAGCGATAGATTGTGACGCGTGCATTTGCGTTGGCGTNCACAAAATCACGGCATCGANCTCGGGANGCGCCAAACTATCGGCCAAATCGGTCGTCACATGGCCAATCCCATATTTGTCTGCGACCTCTTTGGTTTTGTCGAATTCGCGGCCAATCAGTGACACCACTTCAACGCCATCGATGTTCTTGATGCCGTCCAAGTGCTTGATACCGAAAGCACCTGCGCCTGCCAACGCAACCTTGATTGTTTTAGACATTGGTTTTCCTTGAGTTCAAAATTGATTTTCTAAGATAGCGTGGCCCACCGCCGTATTGGATGCAGGCACATGGTAGAAACGTTTCTTTAGCAATGGCGCTTTTCCGCCATTCACATCGTTCATGGCACCGCGGGCAATAAGCCACATGACCAACTCAATGCCTTCACTGCCAGCTTCGCGCACATAGTCAATGTGTGAAATATCTGCAGCAGCTTGGGGATCAGCAATAAGCTTGTCCATGAATGCAGTGTCGAATTCTTTGTTGATCAGACCCGCACGCGCACCTTGAAGTTGGTGGCTCATGCCACCCGTCCCCCAAATGTGGACATTGATATCTTCGTCGTAAGTTTCGATGGCTTTGCGAATGGCTTTGCCCAAATTGAAACAACGCTGACCACTTGGCACAGGGTACTGGACCACATTCACGGCAAAAGGAATAACTGGACAGGGCCACTCAAATTTGTCAGCAGGGGGCTGGCCACACATCAACGACAAAGGCACTGTGAGCCCGTGGTCAACGTCCATTTTGTTGACAATGGTCAAGTCGAAGTCTTGCTGAATGACAGACTGTGCAATGTGCGAGGCCAGATCGGGATGGCCTTTGACCACAGGTACAGGACGCGGGCCCCACCCTTCATCGGCAGGTTGAAACTGTGCGGCTGTGCCAATGGCAAATGTTGGAATGATGTCCAAGCTGAAGGCAGTGGCGTGATCGTTGTAAACCAAAAATACAACGTCTGGCTTGTTGTCCTTCATCCACTGCTTGCCATATTCATAGCCTTGAAAAAGAGGCTGCCAATAGGGTTCATGTGTTTTACCCAAGTCAAGGGCAGCACCAATGGCTGGCACATGCGAAGTAAATACGGAGGCTGTAATTTTGGCCATGTTCAGTGCGCTTTCTTGCCGGCAGAGCCTTGAGGTTGATTTTGCGCTTGGGCGCTGCCGTTTTCTCCCACGTATCGATTGCCTTCCACCGAGCGACCGCCATTGATCATCATGTTGCGGTACTCCTCTTCGGTCATGCCTGTCATGGAGCCTGCCATTTGTTGGAAACTCTTGCCATCGGTTGCGCCAATTTTGGCCAGGAAATAAATATTGCCACCGGTGCGCATGCACCAGTTCAGATCGCGCGCCATGACGGCTTGCTTTTGCTCCTCGGTCATAGCCCATTCGTCTAAATAGGCACGCTCATTGGCTTTGAATCGCTCGCGATTTTCAGCTTTCATGAGCGACATGCAAAACTGATTGATCCAATAACCTTTGCGGCTTTGTTCTGCATCAAAAATGATGGTGCCTGGCACATCCAAATAGGGTTTATCAAGGGCCATTAAATTTTCTCCTCTGGCCAATAAAGGCGCATGGGGTTGTTGACCAACAACTTTTGCTGCAACTCAGGCGTGGTGGCAATGTGCGGAATAAAGTCCACCAACAGGCCGTCATCGGGCATGTGTTTTTTCAAATTGGGATGCGGCCAGTCAGTGCCCCACAGTACGCGGTCTGGAAACTCTTCCATGATGGCTTTGGCAAATGGCACAACGTCTTGATAAGCATGTTGCTCGCCATTCAAGGCCGGCGCCCCTGTAACAGACAAGCGCTCTGGGCAAGTGACTTTGCACCAGACATTGCTGTGCTCGCGCATGAACTTTAAAAACAATTGGAATTGAGGTCCCTCAACTGGAAGCTTCACATCGGGCGTGCCCATGTGATCAACCACCACCACAGTTGGAAGGCCTGTAAAGAAATCCCAAAGCTCAGGCAAATCGACTGCTTCGAAATAAATGACCACATGCCAGCCCAGCTTGGCGATGCGTCCTGCAATTTCCATCAGTTCGTCTTTGGGTGTGAAGTCAACCAGGCGCTTCACAAAATTGAATCGGACTCCGCGAACACCAGCCGCATGCATGGCTTGCAGTTCTTCATCGGAGACGCTTCTCTTCACGGTGGCGACACCACGGGCCTTGCCATTTGAATGCAGCAAAGCATCGACAGTGGCGCGATTGTCTGAACCGTGGCAGCTTGCACCAACCACGATGTTGCGAGCAAAGCCTAAGTGATCGCGCAGCGCATAGAGTTGCTGCTTAGAGGCATCGCAGGGTGTGTACTTGCGTTCAGGTGCATAAGGAAACTCTGCACCAGGACCAAACACGTGGCAATGTGCATCGACAGCACCTTCAGGCAATTTAAATTTGGGTTTGCTCGGTCCATTGTACCAATCGAGCCAGCCAGGGGTCTTTTGAAATTCCATAAATTACTTAGCTTAGTTGTCAAAAAATGTGGGGGTCATTAATCGATGTACTTCAAACCCGCTTTGGCCAGAGGCTCGCGCATGTTGTACATATCGAGTCCAAAAATGCCTGCAGCCAACTTGGCACGTTTTTCACCTTCATTGGCTTCGCGAGCTTCAGCAGCATCAGCCACTTTTTGGGCCCAAGCAGCAGGAACCACCACCACGCCATCGTCATCGGCCACGATGGCATCGCCTGGGTTGACATTGACACCTGCACACACCACAGGAATATTGACAGAGCCTAGCGTAGATTTGATGGTGCCTTTCGCGCTGACGCCTTTGCTCCAAACAGGAAAGCCCATGGCTGTGAGTTCGCGAATGTCACGAACGCCAGCATCAATGACCAATGCTTTGGCACCGCGCGCCATGAACGAGGTGGCCAACAAGTCGCCAAAGAAGCCATCACAATTGTCAGCACTAAGGGCTGCAATCACAATGTCGCCCGCTTGAATTTGCTCAGCCACCACGTGCATCATCCAGTTGTCTCCAGGGTGTAACAAGACGGTGACGGCGGTGCCAGAAACTGGCGCGCCACTGTAGATGGGGCGCATGTACCTTTGCATGAGACCCACACGGCCCATGGCTTCGTGCACGGTGGCTACACCAAAACGGCCTAATTTGTCGACGGCCGCTTTGTCTGCGCGGGTGATGTTGCGTTTCACAATTCCGAGTTCTGTCATGTTCAATCCAATTTACAAATGTTGAGAGAAAAATACTTGGCAGTTTGCGCTTTCACAGACCCTTGGCTTTCAAGTGCGCATCTAGTCTTGGGAACACACGGCGTGTGTTGCCTTCGTAAATTTTGTAACGTTGCTCTTCGTTCAAGGTACTTGAAGACTGAATGTAACGCTTGGTATCGTCAAAATAATGACCAGTTTCTGGGTCAATACCGCGCACCGCACCAATCATTTCTGAAGCAAA
>JGI25921J50272_10000844_pt1 | contig 10139 bp, 9 predicted proteins | sample LauGreSu1BDMLBSD_2_FD_50272 | JGI IMG/M metagenome (IMG submission 50272) | reverse complement strand
AATTCTTTCGCTTAAATGGGTCAATTGTTTAATTTCTCCTGGAACTGAAGAGATCACTTTTCTTGGATGTGGATGAAAGCTAATAATAACGGTCTCGCCCTGGATGGATGCGGCGATTGACTTCATTTTTTGAATGATTTGAAGGTGGCCTTTGTGCACACCATCAAATGCGCCAGTAGTGATAACTGCTTGTCTAAATGGGGGTAAATTTTGTAAATCGTAGTGAACCTTCATCTTCTATAGCTAAATATGGCACAAATGTAAAACAATTGTACCTTTGTGCCACAAATCAATTTAGATACATGTCATTATATGCCCAGCGCGGTGTATCCGCTCAAAAAGAAGAAGTACATGCTGCCATTCAGCATTTAGATCAGGGCTTGTACCCAAATGCTTTTTGTAAATTATATGCAGATTTTCTTGGGGGCGATCAAAACTACATTAATATCATGCATGCCGATGGAGCAGGTACTAAAAGTATTTTGGCATACATCTATTGGAAAGAAACTGGGGATGCGTCTGTTTGGAAAGGTATTGCACAAGATGCGATTGCAATGAATTTAGATGATTTATTGTGTGTGGGCATTTATGATCAAATTTTATTCTCTAGTACGATTGATAGAAATAAATTACTTATCAANGGAGAAGTGATCAGTGAAGTGATTAATGGGACACAATCCTTTTTTGAAACCTTAAAAGAATTTGGAGTTCAAATTTCTTTTNTAGGAGGAGAGACTGCAGANGTGGGGGATGTGGTAAGAACAATTGCTGTGAATGGAACCATGACAGCAAGATGGCCTAAATCAAAACTCATCACCAATGATTTAATTGCACCAGGCCAAGTGATTGTTGGTTTTTCAAGTTATGGACAAGCAAAATATGAAACTGCTTACAATAGTGGTTTAGGAAGTAATGGTTTGACAAGTGCAAGGCATGATGTATTAAGCAAAGAATATGCTACTAAATATCCGGAAACATTTGAGCCAAGCTTAGCGAATGAAGTGGTATACATTGGTAAAAATAAAGTTACAGATACTATTGATATACCAGGTTTTGGTAACATTCAAGTGGGTAAATTATTATTGAGTCCTACAAGAACCTATGCGCCATTAGTAAAAGCAATTTTATCTAAACATTTTGATGCTGTTAAAGGGATGATTCATTGTAGTGGTGGTGGACAGACCAAGTGTATGAAATACTTGCCAGGCCCAATGCGTATTGTGAAAGATCATTTTTTAGAAGTACCTCCAATATTTAAATTGATTCAAGAAAATTCTGGTGCCAACGCAAGAGAAATGTATCAAGTATTTAATATGGGGCATCGTTTAGAAATTTTCACCAATGAAATGGATGCGGCTGCATTAATTGAAATTGCTGCATCCTTAGGCATTGAAGCACAAATAATCGGTAGAGTGGAGGCGTCAGACACCAAAGAATTGGTCTTAAAAGGAAGTTTTGGAACAGAAACATTTAGCTATTAATTTTAATATAAAACAACCCAACCCATGAGCGAGTTAGTAGTACAATTAGACCATGTAAATATTTACCAAAGTGGTAGCCTTATATTACAAGATGTCAATTTAAAAGTGGAGAAAGGAGAGTTTGTTTATTTAGTGGGAAGAACGGGTGCTGGAAAAAGTAGTTTATTAAAAACATTATACGGAGAGTTAACCTTAACAGAAGGAAATGGGAATGTTGTAGGGTTTAACTTAAAAGATATGACATGGAAAACATTGCCTTTCTTAAGAAGAAATTTAGGAGTGGTATTCCAAGATTTCCAATTACTAACCGATAGAAATGTTCATGAAAATTTAAAATTTGTGCTTAAGGCAACTGGATGGCAGGACGAAAAGTTGATGGAGCAAAAAATAGACGATGTATTGAATAAAGTAGGNCTACAGAATAAAGGATTTAAAATGACCTATGAAATGAGTGGTGGAGAGCAACAGAGAGTGGATATTGCACGTGCCCTCTTAAATGCACCTAAATTGATCTTAGCGGACGAGCCAACAGGTAGTTTAGATCCTGAAACAAGTGACGAAATCATGCAATTATTGATGCAAATAGCCAANGAAGACGGAACAGCAATTTTAATGGCCACCCACGATTTTATGGTGGTGAATAAGTTCCCTTCCCGTACTTTGACCACAGAAGGTGGAAAACTGGTAGAAAAGGCTTAATAAATTCTTCATTTTGGGCATAAATTGCCCTTTTTTTACTTGAAATCTTACGTCTTTTTTCATATGTTCGCAGACATATAAAAGTTCAAAGAAAGTGAGACTAAAGTCATTAGAAATCAAAGGGTTCAAGAGTTTTGCGGACAAAACCATCGTAAGTTTTGACGAGGGGATAACTGGCATTATTGGGCCAAACGGATGCGGAAAAAGTAATATCATCGATAGTATAAGATGGGTAATTGGTGAATCAAAAATTTCAGCCTTAAGATCAGAGAATTTAGATTCTTTGGTATTCAACGGAAGTAAAACAAGAAATGCGAGTAGCATGGCAGAAGTTAGTTTGACTTTCGAAAACACTAAAAATTTATTACCCACTGAATTTAGCACCATCACAGTAACACGCCGTTATTATAAAAATGGAGAGAGTGAATATCGTTTAAATGATGTTGCTTGTCGATTAAAAGATATTCATAATTTATTTTTAGATACTGGTGTAAGTACAGACAGTTATGCCATCATCGAATTAGGTATGGTAGATGATATTATCAAGGATAAGGATAATAGTCGTCGTAAAATGCTAGAGCAAGCTGCTGGTATTACCATATACAAAACAAGAAAGAAGGAAGCTAAGAATAAATTAGATGCTACAGAGCAAGACTTATCTAGAATTGAAGATTTGTTATTTGAAATTAATAATCAGTTAAAGACTTTAGAAAATCAAGCAAAGAAGGCAGAGAAGTATTTTGAAATCAAAAAAGATTACAAGGATACAGCAATTGAATTAGCAATTGCTTCTTTAGAAGGATTCAACTTAACTTATAAAGAGTTAACAGAGCAACAAGAAACTGAATCAGACAAGAAAATTCAGTTAGAAGCGCAGATTGCATTGGAAGAAGCGGCATTAGAGCAAGAGCGTGTTAATTTTATTGAGAAAGAAAGAGGTTTGCAAAGTCAACAACAAGAGTTTAATGACTTGGTTCAAAAATTAAGAACCAAGGAGAATGACAAGAATTTAGCTGCACAGCGTTTAGATTATTTAAACGATAAAGAAAAAGGCTTGCAAGAATTCTTAGAAAGAGCAGAAGGACAAGTGAAGACTATTGGAGACTCTATCGAATATACAAAATTGCAAGTTGTCGATGAAGAAAAAATCTACAACGATTTTAAAAATAGAGTAGAAGCATCTCAAGTAGAATTATCCAATAAAAGAGCACAATTTGATGATCAAAGAGCAGTGTTGGATAACTTACGTCAACAGTATAATCAAATTCAAAGAAATCAATTTGATGCCGAGAAGAAGGTAGCAGTAGCGGATACATCTATTCAAAATATTCAAAGATCTCAGATTCAGATTGAAGAAGAGCAAGCACATCGTGCATCTCAAATTGAAGATAATACTTCACAATTAGCGCAAAAAGAAAATGATTTAGCAGAAAAGAAAGCACATTTGGTTTCATTGCAAGAGCAACATGAAAAAGCAAAAGCAAGTATTTTCGAAACACAATCTGCTTTAGAGGTTTTAAGATCTTCATTGGCTGAACAATCTAGAATTTTAGATGCTAAGAAAAACGAATACGATTTATTAAAGAGTTTAGTTGACTCTATGGAAGGTTATCCAGAGAGTGTTAAATTCTTACACAATAATACTGGTTGGAATCACAATGCTCCTATCTTATCAGATATTATCTATGTGCAAGAGTCTTACCGTACTGCAGTCGAGAATGTATTAGAGCCTTATTTAAATTACTATNTAGTAAATGATTTAAAAGAAGGTTTACAAGCGATTCATTTATTAGACGAACATAAAAAAGGAAAGGCTAATTTCTTCTTATTAGATCAATTAACTGGTGCACAAGCTAATGCTGCACCTAACAATACAATTGCTGCCTTATCAGTGGTAGAAATTGATCCTAAATATGCTGCTTTGGCAAATCATTTATTAGGCAACGTTTTTATTGCTGAAAATGAAGCTGCTTTAGAGGCTAATCATACTGGAATTATTTTAGAGAAAACAGGAAAATATGTTAAAGGTAAATACACTTTAACGGGGGGTAGTGTAGGGCTATTTGAAGGAAAGAAAATAGGCCGTGCGAAGAATCTAGAAAAGTTATTAGAAGATATTGAAGCGCAAGAAAAAGTAGTGAATGATTTAAAGGATCAAATTCAAGTGAAGCACGATTCAGTGCTTGGCTTTAATGAATTATTGAAAGAAAATGAGATTCGATCTACTGAGCAATCTGTAAACACTTTAATCAATGAAGTGTTTGCCAATAAAAACAGATTGGAAAACTTGCAATCTGCTCAAACTACTGCATCAGCTAAATTAGCCGAATTTGCCATCAAAATGCAAGAAGAGCATGATGCCATTGCAGATACAAGAGTTGCTTTCGAAGCTTTGAATATTAGCTTACAAGAAACACAAGCACAATTAGGGGACATTGAATTGGCTTATCAAGCAGCTGAACAAGCTTATCATTTAGCATCAGGTGAATTCAATGAAATGAATTTACAGTTAACGAAGCAACAAAGTAAGATTGAAGCATTACAACAAGAAGTGGTATTTAAAGAAAACCAATTGGTTGATTTACATACACAAATTCAATCTAATACAACTCAATTAACAGAAGCGTCTACAGCAATTGTAGAGAGTAAAGAGCAATTAGCAGCAGTAGAAGCGGAATTGGTTGATTTATTAAGAAATAAAGAAGCAGAGGAATTAAAATTAAACGAGGCTGATCAAGCATATTATACTTTAAGAACGCAATTACAAGAAAAAGAAAGTGCTTTAAGACTTCAAGTGAAGTCTAAAGAATTAATGGATCAATTGATCAATGAGATCAAGGATAAATTAAACAATTTGAAATTGTCATTGGCTGGAATGAAAGAGCGCTTGAGTGTTGAATTTAAGGTTGAGTTAGAAGAAGTATTAGATAAAGGCAGACAAACAGAGGAAAGCTTGGAAGAATTACAAGCGAGTGTGGAGAGAATGAAGAAGCGTTTAGAGAATATGGGTGAAGTAAACCCTACTGCTATTGAGGCTTATACAGAGATGAAGAAGCGTTATGACTTTATCTTAGAACAAAAGAATGACTTAGTGGATGCTAAGGAAAGCTTGATGCTAACCATTCAAGAAGTGGAAGCAACGGCTAACCAAGCATTCTTAGAAACTTACAATACTGCAAGAGAAAACTTCCAGAAAGTATTCAAAGCATTGTTTACAGAAGAAGATTCTTGTGACTTGGTATTGGTTGATCCTGATAATTTGGCTGAAACCGCTGTAGAGATTGTAGCTAAGCCTAAGGGAAAGCGTCCATCATCTATTACTCAATTGAGTGGAGGGGAGAGAACATTAACTGCAACAGCAATGTTATTTGCTATCTACTTAATCAAGCCAGCTCCATTCTGTATTTTGGATGAGGTAGATGCGCCATTGGATGATGCTAATGTGGGCAAATTCACGCAGATGATTCAGAAGTTTTCTGATAACTCACAATTTATTATTGTAACCCACAATAAGCAAACAATGAGTGCAGTGGATGTGATTTATGGTGTAACCATGCAAGAGCCAGGTGTTAGTAAACTGGTGCCAGTAGATTTTAGAAGTTTAAGTAATTAATACAAACAGCGTCCCTTCGGAGACGCTGTAATAAATATTCAAAAATGAGTCTCTCGGAGAGACCTTCTCAAATGAGTCTCCTAGAGGGACTCATTTGTTTTAAAGATGATCAAGTCAGCTACCATATTATTTCTATCCTTATTTTTGGTCTACTTACCATTTAGTAGAACGCCTGATTATTTTGATAGTGAAATTACCCCAGCTTTAATTGAANAAAGAGGAGACAAAGTAATAGCAAGTTTTACCGAAGAAGGAAAGACCTATATATTAACATTGCCATCAGAGCAATTCAAGAGCCAGNTAGGGCAGCGCATAGATATTCGGTATGAATTAAACCAACCAGAACATGCTAAAATTAATNAAGCCTGGGGTTATTGGTGGGTTCCTNCAGAACTAGCTTTTGCTTTAGGAATATTTGTTGTACTTATGGGAGCNGCCTACGCCACTACCAACCGCCCAGACCCTGCCTCNNTAAAAGAACAGCTAGATTACAAGAAGGAAAACAGTACCAAGTATAGTTAAAAACTCATTTATTTTGCCAAGTACCTTTTAATGTCCTTGTCAATATCGCGGTTCTTGATGGTTTCTCGTTTATCAAATTCTTTCTTGCCTCGACCCACGCCAATTTCTAATTTGGCTAAATGTTTTTCATTAAAAAATATTCTTAATGGAACAATCGTGAAACCTTTTTCTTTTACTTTAGCTTCTAACTTACTTAACTCTCTTTTTTGTAAAAGTAATTTTCTATCGTGCACTTCAATATGATTATTGGCAGAGCCATGAGAGTATGCGTTGATGTATAAACTTCTTACCCACAATTCGCCTCTATCAAAAAAACAAAAAGAATCATTAAAACTTACCTTACCTTCTCTAATAGATTTCACCTCCGTTCCAAGCAATACCATTCCAGCCACATACTTATCTTCGATGGCATAGTTAAAATAGGCTTGCCTATTATTTAACTCTTTGGCTTTAACTGCTTTTGCTTTTGACATAAAAAAATATCCCGATTCCAATGAAGGACCGGGATACAAAAGTACTATTTAAAATTGATTTAGTTCAGCGCTTTAGTTTCTAAACAAGAAGCATACTTCGGATAATTTCACTTTCAATTCCTTTCTGTCAACGATAAAATCAAGGAATCCGTGTTCTAAAAGGAATTCAGAGCGTTGGAATCCAGGAGGCAGGTCTTTCTTAATAGTTTCTTTAATGACTCTTGGACCTGCAAAACCAATTAATGCTCCTGGTTCGGCGATATTAATATCACCCAACATGCCAAAGCTAGCAGAGATGCCACCAAATGTTGGATCAGTTAACATAGAAATGAAAGGTAATTTGGCATCACTTAATTGTGAAAGCTTTCCGCTTGTTTTAGCTAATTGCATTAAGCTAAAAGCACTTTCCATCATTCTCGCTCCACCACTTTTGCTAATCACTAAGTAGGGAAGTTTATGTTGAATACAGTAATCAACTGCTCTTGAAAATTTTTCTCCCATAACACTTCCTAAAGAACCTCCGATAAATTCAAAGTCCATACATGCTACTACAATTCCTTCGCCATTCACTTTACCAGTAGCAACGCGCATTGAATCTTTCAAATCGGTCTTGGAGTGAATCTCGTCTAATCTTTTTTGATAATTTTTAAGATCAGTAAAGTTTAATGCGTCTTTACTTTTTATGTTATCAAACAATACTTCAAATTGTTGATCATCAAATAAAATATCAAAGTATTCATCACTTCCAATTCTATGATGAAAATTGCAACTGGAACATATGTATAATTGCTCTTTTAATTCAGCACTTGTACAAATATGATTACAAGAAGGACATTTACTCCATAGACCTTCTGGAGTTTCTTTTTTTTCTGCAGTAGAAGTATTGATACCTTTTCTGATACGTTTAAACCATCTAGATTTGTCAGCTGCATCAGATTGATTGGCTCCTTCTCCTGTTAAATTCAGTTCAATATCTTCTTCTCTATTCTTCATAGTTAAGCGTTTCTGTTAATACAGTTTAAGTCTTCAAAAGATTGCTCTAATCTCTTAATAAAAGACTCTTCACCTTTTCTCAACCAAACTCTTGGATCGTAGTATTTCTTATTTGGTTTATCAGCACCTTCTGGATTGCCTAATTGACTTTGCAAATATGCTTCATTCTTTTTGTAGTATCCTAAAATACCTTCCCAAAATGCCCATTGTAAATCGGTATCCAAGTTCATTTTAATCGCGCCATATCCAATTGCTTCTCTAATTTGATGTTGAGGAGAACCAGATCCGCCGTGGAATACAAAGTAAACTGGCTTTGGTGCAGTTCCTAAAGTTTTTTCAATATGTAATTGGCTATTGTGTAAAATTTCAGGCTTTAATTCAACATTACCCGGGCTATAAACACCATGTACATTTCCAAAAGCGGCAGCTACAGTAAATAAGTTGCCTACTTTACCTAATTCAGTATAAGCATAAGCAACATGTTCTGGTTGCGTATATAATTTGTCGTTTTCAACACCACTATTGTCCACACCATCTTCTTCACCACCTGTTACTCCTAATTCAATTTCAATACCCATTCCTAATGGAGCCATTCTTTTAAAGAATTCAACAGAAGTTTGGATATTCTCTTCAATAGGTTCTTCAGATAAATCTAACATATGAGAAGAGAATAATGGTTGACCATGTAGTTTATGGTATTTTTCACTTTCTTCAATTAATGCACTGATCCACGGTAACCATTTTTTAGCTGCATGGTCTGTATGTAATACAACAGGCACATCGTAATATTTAGCTACTTGGTGAACATGCAATGCACCCGCAATAGCACCTTGAATATTGGCTTGTAAATCATCGTTCGGCATTCCCTTACCTGCAATGAACTGAGCACCTCCATTAGAGAATTGTATAATGATCGGTGATTTTACTTTTGCAGCTGTTTCGATAGCAGCATTGATTGTATCTGTACCAGTCGTATTAACTGCGGGAATTGCGAAATTGTTTGTTTTTGCATCGTTATATAATGCCTCTAATTCTTTACCAAATAAAACACCAGATCTGTACTTGCTCATAGTTTATAAATTGAATAACAAATATAGTATTTCTGCCCCAAACATATGTTAGCCTATGCACAAGAAAAATCCCCAAAATAGTAGGGGATACACACAAAAAATAGGGTAAAAANATAGGATCTTATAAATTCTCGAAATTAGTCGTAATGATTTCACAGAATTTAGTTTCAATCATTTTTTCTGCAAGCGCAATCATATTGCTAAATGCTTTTGCGTTGCTAATACCATGACCAATAATTACGGGTTTATTCACACCCAAAACTGGGGTACCGCCATAGTTTTCAAAATGGAATCTTCCAAAGAAAGCATCATTTGCTAAACCCTGATGCGCAGCAGCTTCATACATCGCCTCTGCAGTTTTTAAAATGATATTCCCTGTAAAACCATCACAAACAATAACATCTGCTTTATCGTTAAATGCATCTCTACCTTCTACGTTTCCGATAAATTGAATAGCAGTATTTTCTTTCAATAAAGGGTATGTAGCTTGTGCTAATAAATTTCCTTTGCCTTCTTCTTCACCCACGTTTAATAAACCCACGGTTGGATGTTCGATATTCAAAATATGCTTAGCATATAAATTGCCTAAAATACCAAATTGATTAAGTTGCTCTGGTTTGCAATCTGCGTTCAATCCTACATCAACTAACAAGCCAGTCTTACCACTCAATTTAGGAAGCAAGGTTGCAATAGTAGGTCTTAAAACTCCTTTAATGGGTTTGATACTAAACATAGCACCTACTAACATGGCACCTGTATTGCCAGCACTTAAAAAAGCATCTATTTTGCCAGCAGCTAATAACCCAAATCCTAAAGAAATAGATGAATTGGGTTTTTCTTTTAATGCTTTAGTAGGATGCTCATGGTATCCAATCACTTCTGATGCATGTACTAAATGCAAAAAAGGTGAAGAAATCCCGTGCTGTTGAAATAATTCATTCAACTGGGTTTCATCACCTATGCAGAATAAATGATTTTGAGAAGTAGATAAGTAATGTTGAACACCTTTTACGGCTTCTAGTGGTGCAAAATCGCCACCCATCATATCTATTCCAATATTCATTCTATTGGTTTAACTATGCTTTTAAAGGAGCTTTTTCAGCTACTAATTTACCTTTGTAGTATAATTTTCCTTCTTGAACATGTGCTCTATGACGTACATGGATTTCACCAGTGGTACCATCTTTGCTCAATGTTACTTCTTGAGCAACATAGTGAGTTCTTCTTTTTGCACTACGTTGTTGTGAGTGTCTGCGTTTAGGATTAGGCATCTCTTATGTTTTAAAAA
>JGI25921J50272_10000843_pt1 | contig 10144 bp, 9 predicted proteins | sample LauGreSu1BDMLBSD_2_FD_50272 | JGI IMG/M metagenome (IMG submission 50272) | reverse complement strand
AGTGGACGATCCCTATAATTTTGGAAGAATAGCATCTGCCAATGCAATAAGTGATGTCTATGCAATGGGGGGAGATCCTATTATGGCAATTGCGATATTGGGATGGCCCATCAATCTTTTGTCACCATTGGTAGCAAGAAAAGTAATTGAAGGCAGTAAAAGCATTTGTCTTGAAGCAGGAATTCCTTTGGCCGGAGGGCACAGCATTGATTCACCAGAGCCCATTTTTGGATTGGCTGTAAACGGGCTGGTTGACATAAAAAATTTGAAACAAAACAATACTGCAAAAAAAGGCGATGTTTTGTTGCTGACTAAAAAAATTGGCGTTGGGATTTTGACAACTGCAGAAAAAAAGAACCTGCTGAAAGAAGGAGATAAAACACTGGCAGCAGAACAAATGATGCAACTGAATAAAATCGGAGCTATCATGGGTAAGATAGATGGTGTAAATGCCATGACGGATGTTACCGGTTTTGGACTTCTAGGACACTTGATTGAAATGGCTGAAGGCAGTGGGATGTCTGCCAACATAAACTTTGATGCAGTGCCCTTGATATCAGATCGTTTGGTTGAGTATGTTGAACTGGGATCAGTACCCGGCGGAACAAACAGAAACTGGGACAGTTACGGACACAAGGTTCACTTTCAAAATGAGCAAAACAGAAGTTTACAAAAGAATATATTGGCAGACCCTCAGACCAGTGGTGGTTTGTTGATCGCTGTTGCCAAAGAATCTATAGAAGAAGTCATAGAACATTTGAAACAAAACGGTTTGTCAGACAGGACTACACCGATTGGTGAAATAACCGGAGCTGGTGATTTTGCCGTATCGGTTAATTAGTTAAGCGCATCGATTGCTTTAGCAAGCGACAGATCTTTATCTGTGACAACGTTTCCGGCATCATGGGTTGAAAGCCAAACTTCAACAGTGTTCCAGGTGTTTTTCCAGGTAGGGTGATGGTTTGCTTTTTCTGCTAGTATCGCAACTTTGGTCATGAAAGCAAATGCTTCTATGAAGTTATTGAAAACAAATTTTTTATACAGCTGATTATTTATTTCTTCCCACATATATTATCGTTGTAGATTGTCTCTTGATTTGATTTTTTCGTGTGCCACTTCCGTTACAAGCTGGACACCTGGAATAGACCTGAGTTGCTGTTGCAATTGATGAAAATAGGTTTCATCGTGAAACGAATCCCTGACCAACCATATAAAATCGAGGTGTTGTAATTCTGGTAAAAGGAATTCACCTTCATGTTTGTTGCTGTAGAGGAAATGTTCTTTTGCAGTCATTGGATGCAAAAACTCATAGACCGTAAACGAATACGATCTTCTGTTTTTTTCCATTCCAATCTGCAAATCTGGTGCAGTTTGAAAATCAATTTGCAATACTTTTTCTATGTGCCAACAAAAATGATAGTTTTTTAGTGTACAAGCAATACCCAGTATTCTTGTATCCTCGAAAAAATTATCGGACATTTTATCGTCATCAAGCCTGAGCTTCATCAGAAAACAATTTCAAAACTGATCTCTTTGTCTCCTCTTACTACAATCGTTGTTGTTTTATCCCCTTTCTTGAATTTTGAAAGGGCCTGCATATAAGATTCAACTGATGAAGTTTTGTGTTCACCCAATTGTTTGACAATATCTCCAGTTAGGATGCCAGCTTTCTTAGCCGGGCGATTGTCTGAAACACCATCTACCCTGACACCAGAGCCGGTATAAGAATAATCAGGCATGATACCCATGCTTACACTGAACCTGGCTGAAGTAGANGTTTGTTGCTCTCTTGTTTTTGTAAAAACCAATTTTTGATCTTGNTTGTCTGCTTCAATCATTTGCTGAATAAAGCGAATGATTTTCAACATACCAACATAATTGATTTTGTCAGCGTCGTCGCTTGGCTTGTGGTAATCAGAATGCAATCCGGTGAAGAAGAAAAGAACAGGAATGTCTTTTCTGTAAAAAGAAGTATGGTCGCTTGGGCCTGTACCACTGGAATCAATTCTGATGGAAAAATCTTTTTTCTTCACAGCATCAATCATTGGTTTCCAAGATGGNGATGTTCCGTANCCACCAACTGTGATGGTTTTGGNACTATCNTTCATTCTTCCCACCATGTCCATGTTGATCATGTAATTGACACTGTTCAGAGAAATGGTNGGNTTTTCTACAAAATATTTAGAACCATTAAGACCAAGTTCTTCTGCAGAGAAAGCAATGAAAAGATAGTTGTACTGTTTTGATTTGCTGTTCTTCAACAAGAACGCTAGTTCAATCATGGATGAAGTGCCGCTAGCATTGTCATCAGCACCATTGTGTATACCAAGGTCACCTGTCCTGATCATTGAATTTCCGTCTTCTCCATANCCAAGATGATCAAAATGGGCTCCAATCACAATGGTATATTGTGCTTGATTGTCCAAATAACCAATTACGTTTCTGGCCTTTCTTATTTTAGGACTAATGGCAAGGCTGGCAGAAATTTGATAAGAAGAAGAAACNTCAGTCAGGTGTTGTTTTTGTGCGTTGCTGTTGATATAAGCAGCAGGAAGCGGTGCGGGCTCAGATCTATCTTTTGGATCAAATTTTATTTTATCATCCAAGGAAGAAGAATTGAAAAAAATCACAGCAGATGCACCTTTTTCTTTTGCCTTTGTCAGTTTTTCGTTCAACAAATTGGCAACATCAAAGTGTGGATTGTCTTTGTTCTCTTGAATGGCGTCTGCAAGGTCAACCATCCAAGGCTGGCCTTTCTCATTTAAAGAAGGAGAAGATTCTGCATTGAAGGATGCTGCGGGTGAATTGGATAGTGGAAAAAAATCTACACCGGCTTTAAGCACCTTGCCATTTAATTTTAATTCGTTGCCCTGGGATATTTCTTTTCCATCATTGATGGTGAAATGCTGAAAATAAGTGTCATTATCGCCTTTGGGAGCAAGACCAATTTCTTTGAATTTAGAAGCGATAAAATTGGAAGCCAAGATCTCTCCCGGGTCACCTGCTCTTCTTCCCTTAAGCTCATCGGAAGAAAGGTAGCCAACTTGCTGCTGGAGATATTGAACNATCTCTTTGTCAGCTTTTTTTAATTTTTGGGCAGAAACAAATTGACACAAAAAGAGCAACGGGATTAAAATCCTAGACATGTGGGTTATTTGACAGCAAATTTAGTGAAGTTGAACCGATGAATTCCAATATCTGTTCAAAGATGCCCTTTTTACTGTTTTCGTAAAGAGGGGGGTACAAATCAATGTACCTTTGCTNCCGATAATGATAGGTAATAAACCAAATATCGCCCTCGTTGGTAATCCAAACAGTGGAAAGAGTTCCTTNTTTAATCTATTGACAGGATTGAGNCAAAAAGTAGGCAATTTTCCTGGTGTTACAGTTGAAAAAAAAGAGGGCGGTTTTACACTTCCCAATAAGCAGGATTGCATTGTACTTGACTTGCCGGGAACCTATAGTTTATATCCAAGAAGAAGTGATGAGTGGGTCTCCTATAAACAATTGATGACGCCCGATAAGGGGGAATCAATTGATCTGGCTATTGTTGTGGCAGATGCAAGTAACCTAAGAAGAAACCTATTGTATGTTTCGCAGGTAATAGATCTTAAAATACCTGTAGTGGTTGCTTTAACAATGGTTGATCTGGCCAAAAAAAGAGGAATTAAGATTGATGTTGATTGTTTGTCCAGGGAGATGCAGGTTCCTGTTGTGGTTGTTAATGCAAGAACAGGGAGAGGAATTGAACAACTGAAATCCACAGTTGCCCAAATGATGAATATTGAAGCAGGCGGACAGGATTTCTTTCCGATTGAGGAATTGGCCAAGGGAGCAATTGGTGAAATGAGAGAAATAATGCCCAGTCTTGGGAATTATGGTGCTATTCATCACCTTATCAACCACGAAGCTTTTGAATTAAGTACAGAAATACAAGACAAGATTGAAGCAATAGAAGTAAAATACAAGTTCAACCATACCAAAATACAAGCCGAGGATATTCAACTCAGGTACCAGAAGATCAGACAGGTGATGCTTAAATCCGTTGAGGAAGAGAGTATTGAAAAAAGAAAGATGTTTTCTGAAAGGTTGGATCATTTCTTTTTACACAGAACCTGGGGATACCTTATCATGGGTGTTGTGTTGTTTATTTTATTCCAAAGTGTTTTTTGGGTAGCGGAATATCCAATGAATTTGATAGAGTCTGGTGTTGGAATGTTGGGTGGATGGCTTGGTTCTATTTTACCAGAAGGTTGGATAGCGGATATTATCATCAATGGAATTTTGGCGGGATTGGGTGGAATTCTTGTTTTTGTACCTCAAATCATGATATTATTTGGTTTGATTACACTGTTAGAAGACACAGGATACATGGCCAGGATTAGTTTTCTTTCAGACAGGATCATGAGAAGGGTTGGATTGAATGGTAAAAGTGTAATGCCCATGATTGGTGGTTTCGCTTGTGCTGTTCCTGCCATCATGAGTGCGAGGAATATTGAAAATAAAAAAGAAAGGTTGCTTACGATTATGGTAACTCCTTTCATGAGTTGTAGTGCAAGACTTCCTGTATTTACCATATTGGCTTCAATGATTGTGCCCAATAAAAATATCTTGGGAATAATAAGTTTACAAGGGTTGGTATTAATGGGTTTGTATGTATTGGGTATAGTCATTGCCTTGTTGGTTTCTTATGTAATGAACCTGTTCATCAAGATCAAAGAAAAAAGTTTCTTTATTTTAGAATTACCCGTTTACAGACAACCCCGTTGGAAAAACATCTTGTACACAATGGTTGAAAAAGCCAAGGTTTTTGTTTTTGACGCTGGAAAGGTCATCATGATTATTTCTCTGGTATTATGGGCTTTTAGTTCGTTTGGACCTACAGAAAAAAGAAATGAAATTGAAAACCAGTATACAACATTGATCAAGAATGATCCTGCAAATGAAATCAAATACCAGGCAGAGAAATCCTCTGCATTATTGGAAAATTCTTATGCTGGTATCATGGGTAGGAGCATAGAACCAGTAATCAGACCTTTGGGATATGATTGGAAAATAGGCATCGCCTTGATAACCTCATTTGCGGCAAGAGAGGTTTTTGTTGGAACCATGGCAACTTTGTACAGTGTAGGAGAGAATGCTGATGAAAATAGTGAAACACTCAGGAATAAAATGCATGCAGCAAAAAGGGCTGATGGAACTTTGGTATATACAACAGCTACTGGTTATTCCCTTTTGATATTTTATTTATTGGCCATGCAATGCATGAGTACATTGGCAGTTGTAAAAAGAGAAACTGGTTCATGGAAATGGCCAATCATACAATTGATTTACATGACAGGATTGGCTTATTTACTGAGTTTTATCGCCTATCAACTATTGAGTTGATCACATAATTCCAAAATTTTTCAATTCGTTGATGAGAAGATCAGGAGATTGAAAATGAATACATGCTATGCCACAATCTTCAGCAGCTTTGATGTTTCTGAGGTTATCATCGATAAATAAAGTTTCAGAAGCATCCAGATTAAAACGAGATAAGGTTAATTCATAAATTTCTCTGAACGGTTTTCTGGTTTTTTCTTCACCAGAAACAATCCGGCCATCAAACCAATGCAGAAAATCAAATAATTCCAAAGCACGGGGAAAAGTTTCAGCACTCCAATTGGTGAGAGCGAATATGCGGTGTTGATTATTTGATTTAAGCTGCCTCAGCACCTCAACAGTGCCCTCAATAGGTCCATTGAGCATCTCTTCCCACCTTTGATAGAAGGCGAGGATATGATCGCTCTTTTCGGGGTATAATGACAACAACAAATCATTGGCTTCTTTTATGCTTCTTCCACCGTCCTGCTCTTCGTTCCAAGCCATGGTGCAAATCGTATCCAAAAAATCTTTCCTTTCAAGATCATCTGCGATAATCTTTTTATACATGTATTCTGGATTCCAATCAATCAATACTCCTCCCAGATCAAAAATGATATTCTTTATTTGTTTCATTGGTTGAAAATTACTGAATATTCAATTCATTTTATCAGCTCTTTTTGAATGTTAATATCCCTTGTAGTATTTATAATTATCTATTATTTATAAAAGACACTATTACTATTAGGGATGTGGAAATGTTAGAAACTATTTTTTATTAAATTTTATTCTACCTATAATAACATTAATTAACATCAATTCACAATTATGCACATGATCTATATCATGGATACTACTGATTATCACTAACACTATTAACATTCAAAAAATATTAATTGATATTTTTCAACAGCCAAAAAAAAGCAAAAACCCTGTGTATAAACCAAGGGTAAAATGTTGCAAAAAATTATAAAACAACCTAATTCAACAAAAGACCCCAACTTGTTCAAAAAAATCCACAAAAAAAATAAAAAAAAGGCCTGTAATCCACATAAAAAACGCGATATCAACATAAGGGTGTGGAAAACCAAAAAATTTCCCTGAACAGCCATTAAACAGCCTAAAAACGGTATAAAATTTCGTCCCCCGCGGCGTTTTCCACAATTTGTTAATAACCATTTTTACCCTATTTTTGCCAACTCTTATAATAATATATANAGTATGTCAATTATTCAGAAAATCAGGGACAAGGCAGCAGTGTTGCTTACCACAATGATCGCNATCAGCTTGATTGGCTTTTTGGTTCAAGATGCATTTGTTGGCAAAGGCGGAAGCATGTTTGACGGACAGGCNACAACAGCGGGATCCATCAATGGAAAAGACATTGAATTGGTAGATTTNAGCAAGAANGTNAACATGGTCGAACAAAACTACCGTTCTCANGGCATGCAAACCAACGAAATGATGACCCAAACAATCGTTGAAAACGTTTGGAATTCATATGTGCAGGAGGAAATGATCAATGGAGAAGCGGCTAAACTNGGATTGGCGGTTACTCCCAAAGAGCTGGGCGCAGTATTGTTCTCTGACGATGCCCCACAGGAGTTCAAGCAAATGTTTGCAGATAAAAACACCGGAGCCTATGACGTAAACGCCGCGAGAAACTGGTTTACCAATGTCAAAAAAAGCTCAAAGCCTGAAGATGCGCTTAACATTGAAGAGCAATTGATCAAGCCGATTGGCATCAACCTGCTTTCACAAAAATATACTTCTCTCATTACACAAGGTTCTTATGTTCCCAAGTGGATGTTGGAGAAAATGGCAGCAGACAATGCTTCTTTTGCTTCAATCTCTTTTGTTGGCGTTCCTTATACCACCATCGCAGACAGCACTGTTAAAGTGAGCGATAGCGAAATCAGTGATTATGTTGCTAAACACAAGGATGAATTCAAGCAGGAGCACGTAAAGAGCATTGCTTATGTTTCATTCAGCGCAAATCCAACTCCACAAGACTCTGCAAGGGTGTACAACCAACTCAATGAGCTAAAGGCGGCATTTTATGCAGCACCCGACGCAAAGAGCTTTGTTACGAGGAACAACACTTCGCTTCCATTTTTTGATGGATTTGCCCTTAAGTCAAAACTACAAATGGGTGCAAAAGATACGATCATCTCATTGCCTGTTGGTGCCGTAGCAGGCCCCTACCTCGACGGAGGAAGCTATGTGATTGCAAAAAAAATACAATCAAAATCATTGCCCGACTCTGTAAAGTGCAGGCACATTCTCGTAGGCATTGTTGATCCGCAAACGGGTCAGCAAAGGCGTAGCGACAGTGCAGCAAAAAAGAGCATCGATAGCATTTATGCTGTAATCAAAGCTGGCGGAAACTTTGGCGCTTTGGCTGCGGCCCTCAGCGACGACCAAGGAAGCAAGGCCAAGGGCGGAGAATATGATTTCTCTTCTGTTGACATGAACCTGGCAAAAGAATTTGCTGACTTCATTTTCAACAAACCCAAAGGAAGCATGGAGGTGGTAAAAACCGAATTCGGTTATCACATCATCGAGGTCTTGAACCAGAAAAACTTCGAAGAGGCTTACAAAGTTGCCTATCTCGCCAAGCCCATTGTGGCCAGTGAAGAAACAGACGCTTCAGCATCTTCCGCAGCAACCCAGTTTGTAGGAAGCAGCAGGGACCAGAAGTCTTTTGACGAAACTGTCGCCAAGATGAAGATCAACAAGCTGACTGCAGACAACATCAAGGAAATGGATTACAGCGCTGGCCCACTTACTTCAAGGGCCATCGTAAAATGGATATTTGAAAACAAAACTGGTACTGTTTCTGAGCCTTTTGACCTCAAAGACCAATATGTGGTAGCCATGGTTACCAACGACATCAAAGAAGGTGTTCAGCCAGCAACTGTTGCAAGGGTATTGGTTGAGCCAACCCTCAGGAACAAGAAAAAGGCAGAAATGGTGGCCCAAAAGGCAGGTTCTGAGAAAAACCTCGACAAATTGGCTGCTTTGCTCGGTGGAACAACCGGAAGAACAGACACGGTTAGGTTTGCCGACCCTTTTGTTCCCAACCTCGGTTCAGAAACAAAAGTTATTGGTGCAGCGTTTAACAAAAAGAACTTGTCTAATACATCAGACGTGATTGACGGTCAAAATGGTGTATACTATATTAAAGTGAATCAGGTTGGTGCTCTTCCTTCTTCAACAATTGATTTTGTTGGTCAAAAGAAGGCTCTTGAGTCACAAATGAAGCAATTCGCAGGATACAGCACGATGGAGTCTTTGAAAAAATCAATGAAAATCGTTGATAAAAGAAGGGACGCCGGATACTGATGACATACTGCTCATGAGAAAACAAACGCACAGCCACCCCCAAGGGTGGCTGCTGCATTTTAGGTAACTTTGCAACATGGAAGAGATCAGAAACAAGGTTGCAGAAAGTGGTTTGATCACGATCAACCTTGAACAATATTACCCAGACAATCAACCCATGGCATTTGACCTGAAAAATTTTCTTTTCATGGAAATGTTGCTCAAGGAGAAAGATTTTAGGGAAGCCCTTGACCAACACGATTGGAGCATATACGAAGGTCGGGATGTTGCTGTTTATTGTTCAACCGACGCCATTGTTCCCATGTGGGCCTATATGCTGGTTGCCTCAAAGCTTTCCGGAATCTCAAGATCGATTGTTTCCGGAACCCCCGAAGAGGCGTTTAAACAGGTGTTTATCCAGAACATACAACAGGTTGATGCGGCAGCATTCGAAGCCAAACGAGTCGTTGTGAAAGGCTGTGGAGACAAGCCTGTGCCAGAGTATGCATATGCTGCAATATCCATCAAGCTTTTGCCTGTGGTCAAATCGCTCATGTACGGCGAGCCGTGCAGCACGGTTCCTGTGTATAAAAGAAAAGAAAAAGCCTAAAACCCTTTCAGCGAAGATTTGTATTCAACCCTTGCCCTTTCAAGATCTTCGGGCGTATCAATGCCGATACTGCTTGTTTTTGTTTCTACCATTCTGATGGCAACCCCGTTTTCCAGGTACCTCAACTGCTCAAGCATTTCAGTTTGTTCTAGTGCGCCCATGGGCCACTGGGTGAAACTGAGCAGGGTTTCTTTCCTGTAGGCATAGACGCCGACATGTTTAAAATAAGGCATATTTGCGCTACGGTTTCGCTTGAAAGGTATTGGAGAACGGCTGAAATAGAGGGCGTCGTTGTTTTTATTGCAAACCACTTTTACCTGGTTGGGGTTTTCNGGCTCATCCCCTTCCCCGAATCTTTTCATGACCGATGCAACTGCTACAACAGGATCNTTGAAACAGTCCAAAAGGTCCTGCAGTGGTTCTTTTTCAACAAAGGGCTCATCCCCCTGAATGTTCACCACAACATCAACATCCATGGAGGCAATGGCTTCTGCAATCCTGTCGCTTCCACTTTGGTGGTCTTTGGTGCTTTTTTTTACAGATCCGCCAGCAGCAAGAATCTCATTCATGATGTCATCGCTGTCAGTAACGACCAACACTTCATCAAAAAGATTCATGGCAACAGCATTTTCATAGACCATCCGNATAATGGTTTTTTCACCAATCCTTTGCATCAGTTTTCCTGGAAAACGACTGGCCGCAAAGCGGGCGGGAATGACTGCAATATTTTTCACCCTTATTTTAATTTTTGAAATGGTCTTTTGAGGAGGCGTACAAAATCCTCATCCTTTTCGTTTGGATAGTATTGGTCGAGTCCATAACGAATCTTGGAAGGATCAAGCTTCA
>JGI25921J50272_10000840_pt1 | contig 10154 bp, 9 predicted proteins | sample LauGreSu1BDMLBSD_2_FD_50272 | JGI IMG/M metagenome (IMG submission 50272) | reverse complement strand
GCCCCTGCCGATGGTTACACCATCGGCATTGCCGCTGTGGCCACGCATGCCATCAATCCTTGGCTCTTTAGCAAGATACCCTTTAATGCAACTACAGATTTCGCACCCATCACTCAAATGGTGCGGGTGCCCAATGTGTTGGTCATGAATGCCGATACCGCACAGCGTTTGAAAATCAACACATTGAGCGACTTGATTGCCTATGGCAAAGCCAACCCAGGCAAGCTCAATATTGGATCGGGCGGCAATGGCAGCGCAGGCCATTTGGCCGCAGAAATGTTCAAGCGCGATGCGGGCATTTTTGCAGTGCACATTCCCTTCAATGGCGGCAATCCAGCACAGCTTGCTTTGTTGTCAGGCCAAGTCGATTTCAACTTCGACAACTTGGCCACAGCAGCACCCAATATCAAAGCGGGCAAGCTCAAAGCCTTGGCCGTGACCACAGCACAACGCGCCAGTGCTTTGCCAGACATTCCCGCCATGGCAGAAACACTCAAAGGCTTTGAGGTAGACACGTGGTGGGGGCTGGTGGCACCGGCCAATACCCCGCCTGCCATGGTCACTCGTTTGCATCAGGCATTTTCAGCAGCATTGGCAGCCCCCGAAACCAAAGCCCGTTTTGGCATGCTCATGGCTGAGCCTGTCAGCAGCACGCCCGATCAGTTTGCTGCNTTCATGAAACGGGAATTGACAAAGTATGAGCCCGTGGTGAAAGCCAGTGGAGCGAAGGTCGATTGATGCTATTACTNGGCTGTTTGGGGTTGNTTAGCCTTNGTCCAGCCCAGCTTTATTCGCCCAAGTAAGCCGCTCTCACTTTAGGATTGTTCAACAANTCTTGNCCTGGCCCAGACATTGAAATAAGCCCCGACTCCATCACATAGCCTCGACTGGCCAAAGCCAAGGCTCGCGAGGCGTTTTGCTCCACCAGCAAAACGGTCACACCCTGCGCAAAGACATCGCGCACCACTTCAAAAATTTTGTCCACCATGATGGGGGACAAACCCATGGAGGGCTCATCCAACAGCAACACCTTAGGCCGACTCATGAGGGCGCGGCCCATGGCCAACATTTGTTGCTCGCCACCCGACATCGTGCCCGCCAATTGGTCTTTGCGTTCTCGCAATCTTGGAAAGGTGTGGAACACTTTTTCCATGTCGTCTTGAATAGCCGCTTTGTCATTGCGTATGTAGGCACCCATCAGCAAATTTTCAGTGATGGACATGCGCGTAAACACACCTCGACCTTCGGGCACCATGGCCAAGCCTTGCTTCACCAAATCCCAAGGGCCCTGACCCACAATGCTTTTGCCCAAATATTCAATGTCACCCGCATGAATTGGCAAGCTGCCTGTGATGGCTTTCATGGTGCTGGTTTTGCCTGCGCCATTGGAGCCAATGAGCGACACCAATTCACCTTCATGCACTTCAAAATCAATGCCCTTGACAGCCTGAATGCCGCCGTAGGCCACTTGCAAACCTTTGACTTTCAACAATGTGGCCGCCATGTCAATGTCCTCCAGTGCCCAAATAGGCTTCAATCACTTTTTCATTTTTCTGGACATCTGCCGGTGTTCCCTCGGCAATTTGTTTGCCATAGTCGAGCACGGTGACGCGGTCGCACAAACCCATGACCAGCTTCACATCGTGCTCAATGAGCAAGATGGTGCGGTTGTCTTTGCGGATCTGATCGATGAGCTCGCGCAATTGAATTTTTTCGGTAGCGTTCATGCCCGCTGCAGGCTCGTCAAGCGCAATGAGTTGGGGATCGGTGGCCAAAGCACGTGCAATTTCTAAGCGGCGCTGATCGCCGTAAGACAAGGTGCGCGCTCGGTAGTCGGCATATTTCCCAATGCCCACATAGTCCAACAATTCTTGGGCACGGTGCGCAATTTCGGCTTCCTCTTGCTTGAAATTGTCTGTTCTAAAAATAGCCCCCAATAAGCCCGATGAAGTGCGCACGTGGCGGCCCACCATGACGTTTTCAAGCGCGGTCATTTCGGCAAACAAGCGAATGTTTTGGAAGGTTCGCGCAATGCCAGCTTTGGCCACTTCGTGAACCGCTGTGGGTTGATACGGTTTGCCAGCCAATTCGAAGCTACCGCTGTCGGGCGTGTAAAGGCCTGTGATCACATTGAAGAAGGTGGTTTTGCCTGCGCCGTTAGGTCCGATGAGACCATAGACTTGGCCACGCTCAATGGTCATGCCCACATCAGACAAGGCTTGCAGGCCACCAAAGCGCTTGGAAATACCAGCGACCTTCAAAACCGGAACATGGCTTTGATCTTGTGTGCCCATGTCAGGCCCCCTCTTTGGCTTGAAGAGACTTGCCATGCTCACGCGATGGCCACAAACCGCGTGGCCGCATGAGCATGATCACAATCATGGCCAGTGCAATGAGCAATTGGCGCAAAATGGCGGCGTCAATGCGGCCATCGGTCATGGACTGCAAGGGGCCCGCCACATAACGCAAAATTTCGGGCAATGCAGACAAGAGCACAGCACCCAATACAACACCGGGCAAGTGCCCCAAACCTCCCAACACCACCATGGCCACAATCATGACCGACTCCATCAGGCTGAACGACTCTGGCGAAATAAAGCCTTGGAAGCCCGCAAACATGGCACCCGCAACACCGCCAAACGTAGCACCCATGCCAAAAGCCATGAGCTTCAAATTGCGCGTGTTCAGGCCCATGGCTTTGGCTGCTATTTCATCTTCGCGAATGGCCATCCATGCTCGGCCAATGCGAGAGACTTCAAGGCGATAGGAAATCAAAACAGTGACCAGCACCAAAGACAAGAAGAGATAGTAGTAAAGACTCACCGATGGAATTTCAAAGCCAAAAAATTCAATTTTTTTACCAAGATTGACGCCAAAGACATGGATGGGATCTATTTGGTTCAGTCCTTTAGGGCCGTTGGTGATGTTGACGGGTTGATCTAAGTTGTTCAAAAACACACGAATGATTTCGCCAAAACCCAAGGTAACAATGGCCAAGTAGTCGCCGCGCAATTTCAAAGTGGGCGCACCGAGTAGCATGCCAAACAAGCCCGCCAATGCGGCGGCCAAAGGCACTATGACCCACAAAGGCATGTGCAATCCGCCAGGGAACATGGCCGCGATGGCTGGAAACGTTTCAAACAAATGCGGCGACGCCAAAAGCCCATACATGTAGGCGCCCACAGCGAAGAACGCAACGTAACCCAAATCAAGCAAGCCCGCATAGCCCACCACGATGTTCAGGCCAATGGCCAATAAAACATACAGCAAAGCCATGTCTGCAATGCGCACCCATGCATTGCCAAACTGCTGCAACACCAAAGGCAAGATGAGCAGGGCCACACCAATGGCCAGAGTTTTGTGATTTTTAGAGTAGATCATGGTGACGCCTCCAGAGTGATCAAGCTCGATCGGCAATGCGCTCACCCATCAGGCCTGAAGGCCGCAGAGTGAGCACAATGATGAGCACAATGAAAGCAAAAATATCAGCATAGTGACTGCCTAAAACGCCACCTGTGAGGATCCCGATATAGCCAGAGCCAATGGACTCAATGAGGCCCAGCAAAATACCGCCCACTACCGCACCTGTTAAGTTGCCAATGCCGCCAAACACAGCCGCTGTAAACGCTTTCAAGCCAGGCAAGAAACCCATGCTGTGGTGCACTGTGCCGTAGTTGGAGGCAAACATAACGCCGGCAATGGCGGCCAAGATGGCCCCAATGATGAAGGTGGCTGAAATGACCATGTCGGGCTTCACACCCATCAAAGCAGCGACGCGAGGGTTCTCTGAGGTGGCCCGCATGGCACGCCCTAGTTTGGTGGCATTGACCAACCACATCAAGGCCGCCAAGGAAACAGCAGTGACCCCCAAAATCATAATTTGGGTGCTAGAAATAACGGCGCCTCCCACGTTGATGGGGGTTGTCGAGAGCAAGGTGGGAAATGGCTTGTAGTTTGGCTTCCAGATGATCATGGCCAAGGTTTGCAGCAAGATGCTCACGCCAATGGCCGTGATGAGAGGGGCCAACTTGGGGCTGTTGCGCAGGGGCCTGTAAGCAATCTTTTCAATTGCAAAATTGAGTGATGCAGCCACGATGCTGGCAATGACCAAGGAGATGAGCAGCATCAACCAACCAGGTAGCCCGGGTGTGGCGTCTTGCATGAGCGCAATGATGGACCAACTGGTGAGCGCGGCCACCATGAGCACTTCACCATGGGCAAAGTTGATCAAATTGATAATGCCATACACCATGGTGTAACCCAAGGCGATCAGGGCATACATGCTGCCTTGAACCAAGCCGTTGATGACTTGTTGAAGAAAGACATCCATCACAAACTCCTATTTGTTGGCAGTTTTTGCTTGATTCAATGCTCGCAAGCTTGCCATTTTTTCTGCAATTTTGAGCTCTAAACCCCGATCGACGGGTCGGTAAAACCCGGGTGCCGGCATGCCTTCTGGCAAGTAATTTTCGCCCGCTGCAAAGCCGCCCTCCTCGTCATGGGCATAGCGATAGTCTTTGCCGTAATCCAAGTTCTTCATGAGTTGCGTCGGTGCATTGCGCAAGTGCATGGGCACAGGACGTGTACCCTCTTTCTTGATCAAGGCTTTGGCTTCTTTGAAAGCTTTGTAAACCGCATTGGATTTGGCGGCGACAGCCAAATAAATGACGCACTCTGCCAAAGCCAATTCACCTTCGGGACTTCCCAAGCGCTCATACACCTCAGCCGCATCCAGCGCCAAGCGCAGCGCGCGAGGATCGGCCAGGCCAATGTCTTCTGCAGCCATGCGAATGAGGCGTCTGGCCATGTAGCGAGGGTCTGCGCCGCCGTCCAACATGCGCGTGAACCAATACAACGCTGCGTCAGGGTCTGAGCCCCTCACAGATTTGTGCAGCGCACTGATGGAATCATAGAACTGCTCGCCGCCTTTGTCGTAGCGGCGCATGCGTTCACCCAGCACTTTCAACAACCAGGTGTCTGAAATCTTTTCGAGTTTTTCGCGTTGGGCGGCAACCGACAAGGTTTCAAGAGTATTGAGCAAGCGCCGGGCATCGCCATCTGCATAAGCAATGAGCCGTTGCTCGGCTTCGGCTTCCAATGGAGGCATGGCGCCAATGGCATGTGCGCGTTGCACAATTTTTTTCAAGTCTTCTTCATTGAGTGCCTGCAAGACATACACAGCAGCTCTAGAAAGCAAGGCAGAGTTGACTTCAAAAGAGGGGTTTTCGGTGGTGGCGCCGATGAATGTGAACAAGCCACTTTCGACGTGCGGCAAAAATGCATCTTGTTGGCTTTTGTTGAAACGGTGAACCTCATCGACAAACACAATGGTTCTTTGGGGCTGCAAACCATTCAAAGCCGCTTGCGCTTGTTCAACCGCTTCTCGAATGTCTTTCACGCCCCCCAGCACCGCACTGATACTGATGAATTGGGCGTCGAATGCATCGGCCATGAGCCGTGCGATGGTTGTTTTACCAACCCCTGGCGGGCCCCACAAAATACAACTGTGCGGCTGTCCCGATTCAAACGCCAACCTGAGCGCCAAGCCCTCACCAATGAGGTGTTGTTGGCCAATGACTTCGCCCAAGTGCCGGGGCCGCAACCGCTCTGCCAAGGGTTGCTGCAAATGAACACTGGCGTTCATGGCCGAATCACCTGCGCACCTGTCGGCACTTTGAATTGAAAAGTATCCGAAGTTAACTTCACGTTGACTTCAAATTTCTGAAAATTCAAGCGAGAGGTTTGGCCCAAGCCATCGACAATTTCCAAGGCCGACAAAACAGGGACGTTCTGGCTGGCAGCATTGGCGGCGGTAAGTCCGACGCGAAGCCATTGAACAGCACCGTCCGATTGCTTGGGCGTTGCCCGAACCCAATGCAAGCCTTCGGCGTCGGGGTCTGCCGCTAAATTGAACTCTGCCTGCAGGGCTTTCAAGTCGCCCGATGAAGCAATCAATGCAGCGGGGGTTTGCCCCAGCATTTGGCTTTGTTTGCGCACAGTGACTTGGTTCAAATCGGCGTCATAAAGCCACAGCGATTGACCATCTGCCACTATGGTTTGCACAAATGGTTTTTGATAAGCAAAGCGAAACTGCTGCGGTTTTTGAAACTCAAAAGTACCAGACGAAGTTTTGAGACGTGGAGTTTGACCGGCTTTGGCGGGCGAGCTCACCACCTGGGTAAATTGGGCGCGACCACTGTTGGTGAGCAGCAAAAACTGTCTGAGAGACTCAATGGCATCTGCATTGGATTGTGCAAATGCGAGAGACGCATGGCCCAGCCATGCGACGCAGATACAAAGAATTTGAAACTTGAGTTTCATGTTGCAAGTGCAATGGATAGAAGATTTATTCGGTGCGCGCTGGCACCAATATTTCACGCTGACCACTGCTGCTCATGGAACTGACCAGGCCTGCTTTTTCCATTTCTTCAACCAGACGTGCAGCACGGTTGTAGCCAATTTTCAAGTGGCGTTGCACCAATGAAATACTGGCTTTGCGATTTTTCAAAACCACCTCGACGGCTTGGTCGTACATGGGGTCTTTTTCAGTATCAGCACTGTCGCCATAACCGGTGTCCTCGCCATCGGTGGTGCCACCTTCCAGCACGCCCTCAATGTAGTCTGGCTCACCTTGCGTTTTCAAATAACTCACCACACGGTGAACTTCTTCGTCGCTCACAAAGGCGCCGTGCACGCGTATGGGGAAACCCGTTCCTGAAGGCATGTAAAGCATATCGCCCATACCAAGCAATGCTTCTGCACCCATCTGGTCCAAAATAGTTCGGCTGTCAATTTTGCTAGAAACTTGGAAAGCAATTCGCGTCGGAATGTTGGCTTTGATCAAGCCTGTAATCACATCTACGCTAGGGCGTTGTGTGGCCAAAATCAAATGAATGCCAGCCGCACGTGCTTTCTGTGCCAAGCGCGCAATGAGTTCTTCAATTTTCTTGCCCACCACCATCATCAAGTCTGCCAATTCATCGATCACCACCACGATGTGCGGCAAACGCTTGAGCGGCTCGGGGTCATCGGGTGTCAGGCTGAACGGATTCAAAATGAACTCTTCACGTTCTGCGGCGTCGTCAATTTTGGTGTTGTAACCCGCCAAGTTGCGCACACCCATTTTGCTCATCAACTTGTAGCGGCGTTCCATTTCACCCACGCACCAATTGAGGCCGTGAGCGGCTTGTCGCATGTCGGTGACCACAGGCGCCAGCAAATGCGGAATGCCTTCGTAAACCGACATCTCAAGCATTTTGGGATCGATCATGAGCAAGCGAACATCACGCGCTTCGGCTTTGTAAAGCAAAGACAAAATCATGGCGTTGATACCCACTGACTTACCAGAGCCCGTGGTACCTGCTACCAACACGTGAGGCATCTTGGCCAAATCGGCCACCACGGGGTTGCCCACAATGTCTTTGCCCAAACCCATGGTGAGCATCGACTTGGCTTCGTTGTANACCTGCGAGCCCAAAATTTCGCTCAGCTTGATAGATTGGCGCTTGGCATTGGGCAATTCCAAGGCCATGTAGTTTTTGCCCGGTATGGTTTCAACCACGCGAATAGAAATCAGGCTGAGTGAGCGTGCCAAATCTTTGGCCAAATTGACCACTTGCGAGCCCTTCACACCGGTGGCAGGCTCAATCTCGTAGCGGGTAATGACAGGGCCTGGCGCAGCGGCCACCACGCGCACTTCAACGCCAAAATCTTTCAGGCGCTTTTCAATCATGCGGCTGGTCATTTCGAGTGTTTCTGGAGCCACACCCTCTTGGCGCTGCGTGAGACTGTCAAGCAAATCAACTTGTGGCAGTTTGCTATCTGGCAACTCATTGAACAAAGGTTTTTGGCGTTCTTTGACCACACGTTCACTGCGCGGCACGGCTGTCACGGTAGGCTCAATGACCATCGGTGCAACAGGTTCAGCAAATACAGGTGCAGCCACGCCTGCTGCTGCAAACAAAGGCTTCTCNTCGAATTCATTTCCGAAGGGATGCAGTTGCGGTTCAACCGGCAATTTAGATTGAAGTTGTTCACGCTCGCGCAGAGCTTGTTGGCCCATGGCCAAGTCTTCCTCCATCTCGCGCTTAACCTGACGCGATTGCATCANGCCATCGATCTTGGCGCCCAATGATTCACACACTTGCCCCCAAGAAAAACCAAAGGCCCAACCCATGCCCAAGGCAATGCACACAATTTCAATCAGGCTTGAACCATTGAAGCCCAACCACTTCAAAGAGAAGTGCCCCACGGCATACCCTAGGGCGCCACCACTGGTGCCTGGCAACATGGCGTCCCAGCGCGTGAGCCGCGCCCACTCAAGAGCACAGCTAGACGACATGAGCACGAACAAGCCCACCCAAAAAATAAGACGGGTTTTCCAATTGGACTCAGATTCCTTGTATGAAGAACTTTGAGCGGACTCATCTGTGCGCAACCAATTGGCCCACGCAATGAGCCAAAAACGGCCCAGAATGGCCACCAACCACCACGCTGAGTAACCAAAGCAAAAGTACATGCCATCGGCCAACCAGGCACCCACCAGCCCCATCCAGTTGCGCACAGGGCCACCCAAACCTGAACCCGACCAAGAAGGATCTTTGGGACTGAAGCTGAACATGGACAAAACCAACAGCAACAAGGCAGCCGCCCCCAAGAAAAGAACGATTTCCTGAGTAAAGCGCATCAAGCCAATGCCCCCGTTGAACTCGCCTTTGGAGTCTGATTCGGTGCTGCCGGTTGGGTTGGTGAGGGTGCGAAGTGAGTAGGTCATGGTCTAACCCTCAAGCTTACCCGATAGACCTCCACAAACAGACATTTCACAAGCTTCTTACAATGGCGTTTTAGCGTTTTCCCGAATTCATCAGGTTTCCACAATATGTCCAATCTCGTTCCCACTCAACATGCCAAAGTTTTGATCCTAGGTTCAGGGCCTGCCGGCTATACCGCCGCTGTGTATGCTGCCCGCGCCAACTTGAAACCTTTGCTCATTACCGGCATTGCTCAAGGCGGCCAACTCATGACCACCACGGAAGTGGACAACTGGCCAGCCGACGTCCATGGCGTGCAAGGCCCCGACCTGATGCAACGCTTTTTGGAGCATGCTGAGCGCTTCAACACCCAAATTGTGTTTGACCACATCAACAAAGTCGACTTCAGCAAGCGTCCCTTTACCTTGACAGGTGACAGCGGTGTTTACACCTGTGATTCCCTCATCATTGCCACCGGCGCCTCAGCCAAATACCTTGGCATCGATTCCGAGACGGCCTTCATGGGACGCGGTGTCTCAGGTTGCGCAACTTGCGATGGTTTCTTTTACAAAGAGCAGGTCTGCTGCGTGGTGGGCGGTGGCAATACCGCTGTGGAAGAGGCTTTGTACCTGTCCAACATTGCCAGCAAGGTGTACCTCATTCACCGCCGCGACAAGTTCAAGCGGAGCCCATCTTGGTCGACAAATTGATGGACAAAGTGGCCGCAGGCAAAATTGTGTTGCAAACCTTCCAAACCTTGGAAGAAGTGCTGGGCGACAACACCGGCGTCACAGGTGTGCGTTTGAAGTCCACCAAAGACGGCTCCTTGCAAGATTTGGAACTCAAAGGCTGCTTCATTGCCATTGGCCATGCCCCCAACACCGAGATTTTCCAGGGCCAATTGACCATGGACAATGGGTACATCGTGACCCAAAGCGGCCTCAAGGGCTTTGCCACCATGACCAGCGTGCCCGGCGTATTTGCTGCCGGTGACGTGCAAGATCACGTTTACCGTCAGGCCATTACCAGCGCAGGTACGGGCTGTATGGCGGCCCTGGATGCCCAGCGCTTTTTGGAACAAGAAGGCGCTTAAACCATCTTTTTACCAATTTGGACTTGGCCAGCCCCTAAAAAGCTGGCTATAATCCAAGGCTTTGTCGAGTACTCCTTCTTGGGATCTCTACAAAATGGGTTACCGCCACCCTTCTGGCGAGGTGAGGCTGGAGCGCCTTAAGTTTTGCACGCTGCTTAGATTGAATCAAATCAAGCTGTTATCGCAAAGCTGATCAGGCACCAGCTGTTGATAAAAGTATCGGAGTGTCCACATGGCACGCGTCTGCGACGTAACGGGCAAAGGCCCCATGGTCGGAAACAATGTTTCCCACGCCAACAACAAAACCAAGC
>JGI25921J50272_10000839_pt1 | contig 10160 bp, 12 predicted proteins | sample LauGreSu1BDMLBSD_2_FD_50272 | JGI IMG/M metagenome (IMG submission 50272) | reverse complement strand
ATGCCAAAGATATTTAAGATTTTATCTCCGAGAAAAAGTGAAACTACAAGAATGATAAAGACAGTTAAAGCTGTCATCTTGGCTACATTTTTTTTATTAATGTTTTTATGTTGACCCGTTAAACTCAAGTAAATCGGCAAGCAACCTGGGGGGTCAACAATTGCTATCATAGCGATTGTCGTTTTTATTATAAAAGTCCACTCAATCATGATTTATTCCTTATTTAAAATGTCATAACGTCTAAGTATGGTTGCAGCAATAAGCACGCAAATAACTCTTAAAAGCTAACCGTGGTTTCAATCTGTAAATAACGTAATTTTTTTGCAATACCTTCAAGAACTTCTTTGCTGATGCGTCCCAAGCGCTTTGCTTGAGGTTGCAACGAAGGTCTAGCAAGCCCATAAATATGTACACCTTGGATATCACTTTTGATTTCGCTCATTAATTGCACATAAGCATCAATATCTTTTTCGCTTGGATTCTTATCATCAATGCTGAAAATACAGGTTTGAACAAAAGTTGGACAGGCAGTTGCACAGTTTTTAAGTCGTTCCAAGATTTGATGGCGCTTTAGATTGACTTGATTAATTATTTGAATACTTTCTTCTGTGACAGCATCAACTTTAAACCAAACTTCACCATTTATTTCTTTTAACATCTCCACGCTTTTAATCACAGATTGATGCATTAAACTTCCGTTAGTTATAAGACGTAATTTAATTTTATGGAGTAAGTTAAATTCTTCGAGTACCTTTTTAACAATTAAAATAATTTGTGGAAATTCTTCGGCACTTGTAGGTTCTCCATTACCTGAAAAAGCAATGTCTTTTAGATGACGATCTTCAATGGCTACATTTTTTTCCATATAATCGCCATGAATGATTTCATGAAGAAAAAAACGTAGTTCATCTTCAAGCATATCGAGCTCAATGGGGGGAGGTGAGCCACGGGTAAGATTTGGAATTTCACAATAAATGCATTGCCAATTACAAGCATTATTTACATTTAAGTTGACACCAATTGATAAGCCGCCGGCACGTCTTGAAATAACAGAATAAATATATTTAAGACCACTTAATTCCCGGCTGTGATCATGAATACTAAGATACTGCTTAGATACGCTCATATTTATTTAAGGGAGTTGAGGCGGTCTATTAACGGAGACAAGTCATAGCCAGCAATCTNAGCTTTGCTTAAAATTTCATCAATAGGTAATATTTTTGCATGTGACAAAGCCCAAAGCGTTGAGCACCGAGTACCTGTTCGGCAATAAGCAAAGACAGGTTTTTGAGCTACTTCAAAGTTACAACTAAATTGCGCAATATCGCCATCGGAAATTTGCCCGCCAATTACAGGCTGATGGATGGCTTTGATGCCTAAATTTTGAGCCTCTTTTTCAATAGTTGAAAAAGCTAGTTGTCCTTCGGATTCTTGATCAGGACGATTACAAAAAATAGTTTTGTAGCCTTGNGCTTGAATTTCTTTTAAGTCTTCAATCGTGATTTGATCAGAGACGGTAAGTTCGTTATTTATTTTTGCNAATTTCATAATTTCATTCTACTTTAAAAAAATACTCAATAGGTCATTTAAGAATCGCTGACCTAGAAGTGTTGGCTTAATCATTTCATGATCCTTGGTAATCAGTTTTTTATCTATCGCAGTTTTGAGTTCTTTATTAATAGATGAAATATTTAAACCTGTTTTTTCTTCGAAACTTTGAATGCTAAATCCATCAATAAGACGTAAATGATTCATCATAAATTCAAAAACTAAATCATTTTCATGAATAATCGTTTCTGATTCAATCATATTTTGCATTTTTATATGTTCCATATATTGTTTCGGATTTTTATATCGACTCTCGCGAATCATCTTGTCATGAAAAGTTAGCTTGCTATGAGCACCCGCTCCTATACCTAGATAATCACCAAACTGCCAATAATTAAGATTATGTTGGCATTGTGATTTAGGTTTTGCAAAAGCAGATGTTTCATAATGCTCATAACCATGCTGGCTTAAAATATCTTCAATAGTTTCCTGCATTACTGCACTTTCATCATCGAGNGGTAATTTNGGNGGATGTTTAAAAAAGAATGTATTAGGCTCAATCGTTAAATGATAAAAAGATAAGTGCTGTGTATTAAAAGAAGTCGCAGTTTTGGCATCGTCTATCGCTTCATCTAATGTTTGCTGAGGTAATGCATACATTAAATCTAAATTCACTTCATCAAAATGACGCATTGCAATTTCAATACCTTTTTTGGCTTCACTGCTATCGTGGATACGACCTAATGCTTTCAGATGGGTATTATTAAATGATTGAATGCCTAAAGATACTCTTGTGACGCCAGCATCTTTATATCCTTCAAAATGATTGGTATCTATAGTTCCTGGATTGGCTTCAAGTGTAATTTCGGCATCATACAAAATAGGCGTCAGTGCACGAACCTGACTTAAAATTTTCTGAATAGCTTTCCCACTAAACAAACTTGGGGTGCCACCTCCAAAAAAAATGGAGTGAATTTTTCTTCCCCAAATCTTAGGTAATGAAAACTCAAGATCCTTAATAAGCGCATCCACATACATGGATTCTAAATCAGTAAAATTTTGAGCTTCTTTATGTTCGTGCGAATTAAAATCACAATAGGGACATTTTTTGACACACCAAGGGATGTGAATGTAAAGCGAGAGTGGGGGTGGCATGGCGAGTCTTGATGTTTGACTCATAGAAGACTTATTTATTTTTTAAGTATGGATTAATAAGATCATCAACCATTTGATGAAGCGCTTCTTTCATTTGCTTTTCAGAGACTTCCATTAAAAGACCATCTTCAATAGCGTCTTGAGAAAGCTGCTTTAATTCATCAAAGTTTTCTTTCATGACTTTAATTTTTTCTGTACATGACACGACGGATTTATCGTCACGAATCCAAGTAGGCCATTTATTTTTTAATTTATCCATAAATCTGATTCAGTTTTAATTTAAGTTTATGTAACGCTTGTCCGCGATGACTAATTCGATTTTTGACGTCTGATGGTAATTCTGCCACAGCTTTTTCAGTCATATGATCTAAAAATAAGGGGTCATAACCAAACCCACCAGAGCCTCTGGGGGATTTTAAAATCTCCCCATGCCATGTTCCTTCAACAACAATAGGTTCAGGATCAAATTCATGTTTTACAAAGACAATGACACAAGTGTAATGTGCTTTTCGATTCGATTCGTTTTCTAAACTTTTTAAAAGTTTTTCATTATTTTTTTGATCTGATGAAGGTTCACCTGCGAATCGGGCCGATAAGACACCAGGTTTGCCGTCCAAGACATCCACGCAAATACCTGAATCATCTGCAATGGCAGGTAATTTAGACAAGCGACTTGCATGTCTTGCTTTAACAAGTGCATTCTCAAGGAATGTATAAAAAGGCTCTTCAGCGGCATCAATTTTAAAATGTGATTGAGGAAGTATCTCAACGTTCATATCTTCTAAGATCGATTGAATTTCGATGAGTTTTTTGGCATTGCTTGTTGCAATGACGATTTGATTCTTCATGAAATTACTTTAAAACATTTTTTTGTAATTGAATGAGCTCTTTAATGCCCTGTGCAGCAAGGTCAGACATCTGGTCCATCATTTCACGCGAAAAAGGTGTTCCTTCTGCGGTACCTTGAATTTCCACAAAACCTCCTGAGCCCGTCATGACAATATTCATGTCTGTGTCACAACTTGAATCTTCACTGTAATCCAAATCTAATAGTGGGTTTCCTTCGCGGAGCCCTACAGAGATGGCTGCCACAGAATCAATGAGCGGCGATTCTGAAATGAGTTTTTTATCCATCAGATGTTTAATAGCATCATGTACCGCGACATAAGCACCTGTAATGCTAGCCGTGCGTGTGCCACCATCGGCTTGAATGACATCGCAATCAATTTGAATGGTGCGTTCGCCCAGTTTTTTTAAATCAATAATCGCGCGCAAGCTACGCCCAATAAGACGTTGTATTTCTTGCGTCCGACCAGATTGTTTTCCGCGTGCCGCCTCTCTATCCATTCTCGATCCTGTCGATCGTGGGAGCATGCCATATTCAGCCGTAATCCAACCTTGACTCTGACCCTTTAAAAAAGAAGGTACTTTTTCATCAATACTTGCAGTGCAAAGCACATGTGTGTCACCGAATTTAATCAAGACGGAGCCTTCTGCATGTTTTGTGTAATGCCTAATAATTTCAACCGGTCTTAATTGGTTGTGAGCGCGTTGATTTAATCTCATAGTCTTCTTCCTCGATAGAAGTCGTCATTATAAGCTAGCTTTAATTGATTGATATCTTGTCATTTAAAGGTTTTAGTCGCAAATGCAACTATAGATTGATAAAATGACATTTAAACATCGAATTGGATACCTTATGGCTTTAAGTATGACCGGTTTTTCCTTCAAAGAAGCAGATACGCAGCAAGGTATCTTGCTCCTTGAATTTCGGTCTTTAAATAATCGATATCTAGAACTCCAGGTTAAATTGGATGAATCTTTAAGATCTTTCGAGCCTATGATTCGAGATCTGATATCAGCCGAAATTAAAAGAGGTAAAGTAGATTGCAGAATCTATTTCAAATCTAAAACACATGCACTTGATGTTAAAAATGTAGATCCAGCGAAGTTAAAACAACTCGCTAGCTCAGTCGATGAAATTGCAAAACATTTCTCCCATGTACAACCGATTAATGCCCTCGACATCTTAAAAACGAGTGAAATCATGCACGACCAATCCGTGGACATGAATATGCTCGAACAAGATCTTAAAAAAAATCTCAAAGAAGCCTTATTAGAAATTCAATTATCTAAAGCGCGTGAAGGTGAAAAATTACAAAAGATTTTATTGGATAAATTAAAAGATATTGAGGTACTCGTAGGCGAAGCTAAAAAAATCCTACCCATTTTAATCAAAGATTATCAAACTAAGATTGAAGATAAATTTAAGCAAGCTTTGATCGCGATCGATGATGATCGATTGAAGCAAGAGTTTCTTATCTTTATTCAAAAGATGGATATTGATGAAGAGCTTAATAGAATTACATCCCATATTGATGAAGTTAGACGTTTACTTAAAACTGATGGGGCCATTGGTAAAAAACTAGACTTTATGATGCAAGAACTAAATCGTGAGGCGAATACTTTAGGTTCGAAATCCATTTCACCTAAAACGTCACAAATATCAGTGGATTTAAAAGTTTTGATTGAGCAAATGCGCGAACAAATTCAGAATATTGAATAATAACGACTAAAGAATATCTATGAGCCAAGCCCATTTATTTATTATTGCAGCAGCTTCCGGTGCCGGTAAGACGACACTTGTAAAAGCCCTATTAAATAAAGACAGAGATCTTCAAGCTTCTGTGTCTCACACAACCCGTAAACCTCGGCCAGGTGAAGTAGATGGTGTGGATTATCATTTTGTTGATGAAGTAACCTTTATAGATTTGAAGAAGAAAGGTGAATTTTTAGAATCTGCCGAATGCCATGGTGGTATGTATGGCACAAGTAAAAAATCAGTGCAGTCCATTCTCGATCAAAAAAAAGATGTGATTCTAGAAATCGATTGGCAAGGCGCCCAGGCTCTCAAAGCCCAATTTAAGGAGGCTGTATCAATTTTTGTATTGCCACCTTCTGTTGAAACGCTTGCAGAAAGATTAAATAACCGCGGACATGATAGTGAAGAAACGATTGCAATGAGACTTGCNGCNGCGCGAGAAGAGATGAGCCATGTAGATGAGTTCGATTATGTTACAATCAANGATGACTTTGAAGTAGCGCTCCACGATCTTATGGCTATTATTCGATCCACTCGATTAATGTGTCATATTCAGCTTACACGACATAGCCACTTAATTAAAAACTTGACTTGAAATTTGGAGAAATAACATGGCACGAATTACAGTAGATGATTGTTTAGAGATGATTCCTAATCGCTTTAAACTTACTTTAGCTGCCGCTTACCGCGCAAGACAATTAGCTAACGGTGCTGAAGCTTTAGTAAGCACGCATGGCTTAAGAGATAAGCCTACGGTATTAGCATTAAGAGAAATCGCAGCAGGTAAAGTTGGCCTTGATATCTTAAATAGAAAAACAACATACTAAATTTCTTAAATAGGGCTTAAAGCCCCCTCAAGAGAAAAAGACCATGGCTAGTACCGCTCATTTTAATAAAGCGGATGCTCAAAAAACACCGCCACTCCCGTTACTGCCTGTCGATAACGAAGCGTCGGAACTCACAATCCTCCTTAAGACTTATTTAAAAACGAAAGATATCCAGAAGATATGGGATGCCTATCGATTTAGTGAAGAAGCACATCACGGCCAATCCAGAAGAAGTGGTGAGCCGTACATTGTGCACCCTGTTGCTGTAGCATGTACTTTAGCTAAGCTTCATCTTGATGCCCCTACAATTCTTGCAGCCCTTCTTCATGATGTTGTTGAAGATACAACCATTACCAATAAAGAAATTGAAAAAAAATTTGGCAAACAAGTCTCTGTATTAGTCGACGGTTTATCTAAGCTCGACAAAATTGAATTTCAAGATGCGACAGAAGCGCAAGCCGAAAATTTTAGAAAAATGTTACTGGCAATGTCAAATGACGTTCGTGTTATTTTAGTAAAGTTAGCTGATCGTCTTCATAATATGCAAACGTTAGATGTTTTAAGACCTGAAAAACAAAAACGTATCGCGCAAGAAACTCATGATATTTATGCACCTATTGCAAATCGATTAGGTTTAAATGCCATTTATCAAGAGCTTGAAGATTTAAGTTTTAAACACCTCTACCCCATGCGCTATCGTGCGATTCAAAAAGCTATGAAAGCTTCTCGAGGCAATCGTCGCGAAGTCGTTGAGAAAATTACAGCAGCTATCCAACAAAAATTAACTGAGATGAAAATGGATGCAGAAGTCTCAGGACGAGAAAAAAATACTTATAGTATTTATAAAAAGATGAGCGAAAAAAGCATGTCTTTTGCACAAATCAACGACATCTATGCCTTTAGGATTATTGTGAAAGAAGCGAATGATGCTTATTCTGCATTAGGCGCATTACATAGCTTATATAAACCTCTTCCAGGGAAATTCAAAGATTACATTGCCATTCCAAAAGCTAATGGTTATCAATCTCTTCATACAAGTTTATTTGGACCTTTCGGCACCCCTATTGAAGTGCAAATTCGTAGTGAAAAAATGCACAAACTTGCAGAAGCAGGCGTCGCAGCGCATTGGCTTTATAAAACGAAAGACGCACACCTTACTGAACTTCAACAGCAAACGCATCAGTGGTTAAAACGTCTTTTAGAGATTCAATCAGATAGCGCTGATTCACTCGAATTCTTAGAGCATTTAAAAGTTGATCTTTTCCCTGACGAAGTTTATGTGTTCACCCCCAAAGGAAAAATTCTAGCATTGCCAAAAGGTTCAACAGCAGTTGACTTTGCATACGCGGTGCATAGTGATGTAGGTAATTGTTGCGTGGCTGCAAAATACAATCAAGAACTTGTCCCTCTTCGTGCCGAAGTCCATAACGGCGATCACATAGAAATTATTACAGCCCCTTTAGCTAAACCTAATCCTGCATGGCTTAATTTTGTGATTACAGGAAAAGCAAGATCACACATTAGACAATATTTAAAATCGATTGAATCAGAAGAGTCTTCGAGACTTGGCGAAGGTATGCTTAATCAAGCACTCAAGGCCCTTCATATCAGCCCGTCATCGATCAAAGAATCTCATTGGAAAAAATTAATCAGTGATTATGGCGTTAAAACCAAAGAAGAGATTTTGGCTGAAATTGGTTTAGGAAAGCGTATGAACGTGATGGTGGCTCATCAATTGATTAGTTTTATGGATGGGGTGAGCCATGTTAAAGGCAAACATAAGCAATTGGATGTCATCACCATTAAAGGTTCTGAGAGTATGGCGATTCAATTGGCAATATGTTGTCATCCAATTCCAGGCGATCCTATTTTAGGATTTATTAACAAAGACAAAGGGCTTGTTGTTCACACGCATGATTGCTTAGCGATTCGTAAATTCAAACTTGATCCTGATAAATGGCTTGATGTTGAATGGGATCCAAATCCAGATCGATTATTTAAAGTCAATTTACAAATTATGGTATTAAATGAGCGCGGCATGCTCGCTAAAATTTCATCCGTGATTGCAGAATCAGATTCAAATATCGATAATGTGAATGTTGAAGAATCCGATGGTGGACACTTTGTAAATGTTAACTTTATTGTGCAGGTTCACAACCGTATTCATTTGGCAGATCTCATGCGAAACTTAAGAAAGATTAGTGATATTTCTAGAATTAGCCGCGTCAAGATGAAAACCTTTTAAGCAACTTATTAAAAAAGAAAGACTTAAGAAATGACAAAAGAAATTATTCAAACTACAAATGCCCCAGAGGCGATTGGTACATATTCTCAAGCTGTCAAAACAGGCAATACTATCTACTTGTCAGGGCAAATTGCACTCGATCCCCAATCTATGAAGTTAGTTGAGGGCATTGAGGCACAAATTCATCAGGTGTTTAAGAATTTAAAATCAGTCGTTGAAGCTTCTGGTGCTCAATTAAGTGACATCGTTAAAATAAATATATATTTAACAGATTTGTCGCATTTTGCTTTGGTCAATACCATCATGGGCGAATATTTTACGAAACCCTACCCAGCAAGAGCTGCGGTAGGTGTTGCATCGCTTCCTAGAAATGCACTTATTGAAGCTGATGGTGTTGTTGTTATTTAAATTATTTCTATTTAAGAGTATTTCAATCTGACTTCTCTAGCCGAGCTTAAGATTTTTACCCCTTCAGTATTAAATAAGCTCAAAAAATTGGGCGTTGAAGATGTATTTAGTTTAGCTATGTATCTTCCAATTCGTTATATCGATGAAACTATCGTGACACCTATTCATAATATTCAAATGGGTGAGCTATCTCAAATAGAAGCAGAAGTCATCAGAGCTGAAATTGTTTATAAGCCCAAAAAAATGCTTCTCGTACAAGTTAAAGATGCATCTGGTAGTTTGCAGCTTAGATTTTTACATTTTTATCCAAGCCAAATGAAAATGTTTGAAGCGGGTAATCGCATTCGTATTTTAGGAGAGGCTCGACATAATTTATTTGCATTCGAGATGATTCATCCACAATGTAAATTAATCAGAGACAGCGATGTCTTGCCTCAGTCATTAACGCCTATTTATTCATTAGTTGCAGGTGTGGGACAAAAAACAGTCAAAGATGCAATTGATAAGTTGTTTCATCACTTTGATTTAAAAACTTATTTAAAAGATTTATTTTTACCATTTATTTATGAGAAATTACACTTACCAAATCTTTATGAAAGTTTAGAAAGTATTCATCACCAAAAGATTTTAAAGAAGTTGCCAGCCATGAGACTTTTACAAGTAAACCTTATCAAAGAATTATCTTTGATGAATTTTTAGCGCAACAATTATCATTAAGATCTAATTATTTGATAAGACGAGCACTTTCAGCTATGCCATTAAAAGCCAAAAATAAACTCACGACTATTTTTATGGATAAGCTCGAATTTGATTTAACTGATGCGCAGAAAAAAGTCATTCAAGAAATTAAAAATGATCTTGAAAGAAATTATCCGATGCAAAGGCTATTACAGGGTGACGTAGGCAGTGGTAAAACAGTAGTAGCAACAATCGCTGCTCTTCAAGTTATTGAGAATGGAAGTCAGGTTGCTTTTATGGCGCCTACTGAAATTTTAGCGGAACAACACTATCGTAAACTTCACGAGTGGCTTACTCCTTTAGATATTGAGGTCGCATGGCTAACAGGCAGTCAGTCCAAAAAAGATCGTGAGATTTCATTAAAAATGACGCAATCCGGTGAAGCACATATTGTAGTGGGCACGCATGCACTTTTTCAAGAGCACGTCATCTTTAATAAATTAGGTTTAAGTATTATTGATGAACAGCATCGATTTGGTGTTGAGCAAAGATTGGCGTTACGAAAAAAAGGTCAATTAGATAAAGCAAATGAACCTCATCAATTGATGATGAGTGCTACACCAATTCCTAGAACACTTTCTATGAGTTATTTTGCAGATCTTGATGTGTCTATTATTGATGAATTGCCTAAAGGCCG
>JGI25921J50272_10000838_pt1 | contig 10165 bp, 9 predicted proteins | sample LauGreSu1BDMLBSD_2_FD_50272 | JGI IMG/M metagenome (IMG submission 50272) | reverse complement strand
AAAACTGATGAGGAACTTCATGAGGAGTCTCTAGAAGAACTCAAGGCCAAGCGTGTTGATGCTCAATCCGGTCAAATCGATGTTGATGAAGCTGAAGCTGCTGAGAACCTAGAGCTTCCAGGTGCTGATTTATCAGGTGAAGAGCTTGCAGTTCGAGTTGTTCCTAAGCAGGTTGATGAGTTCACCTGTTCACGTTGTTTCTTGGTGCATCACATTACCCAGTTAGCTAAGGGTGAAGGCGCTAAAGCTGTTTGTAAAGAGTGTAATTAACTCTTAAGCGCTGCAGCTAATGCTTGCGGATTGTTGCTAGTGATCAACCAATAAGGTGTTGAATCTCTGGAATCAGAAAGCTGCATCTTCACAGCTTTGCTTGTCCAAAATCTAATCGCCAAATATGCAGCAGGGTCGGCATCCCGTGTTCGAATTAACTTAGCCTCTTTACCGGTTAATGCAACGGTTTCACCGATGTACTGNCGATCAATCCTCGCGCTTCCGATTCGNAGCTCANGATCGGTNATCTCGATCTTTAATGAAGTTCGATAGTAAAGATCTACCAACCAAGCGGTAGATACACCAAAGGTGATTATCGCCGGAGTATTTCCCAGCGCAGCCCAAATAGATAAAACCATCGATAAGAAGAGAAAGTACACAAAGGCGATGAGCCATAGTGGTGGATGTATCACCTCTTTGTATTGCATGGGGATTACCGTATCGGATATCCAAGGAGTAAAGTTCAGACATGGCAGTNATTCCTAGTACAACAGCTCCTGAGGGGACACCGATCCCAGAGCGCCATCCTTTAGCNCCGGTTGCTGGCAGCAAAATTCCTTCACACTTTGGACATTGCTTCGGTTGTGGCGATCTTCANCCAACTGGTTTACATCTTGTTGCATACGCTGGAGAAGGCCTAGATATCACCGCAGAGTTTAAGGTGACAGAAAATCATCAAGGTGCGCCAGGTTTGGCGCATGGTGGATTGTTGTCATTGGCATTTGATGAAGCTCTAGGAAAGTTAATGTGGTTGCTCCGCGCACCTGCCGTGACAGGACGCTTAGAAACAGATTTCTTAAAGCCTGTACCAATGGGTTCAACACTTCACATCACCGCAGAGATCACGGGCCAATCAAATCGTAAGGTTTACACATCAGCNATTGGTCGNTTAAACGNTCCCGATGGAGAAATNGCAGTTAAAGCTGCAGCGCTATACATAGTTGTTCCCATGGATCACTTTATGAATAATGCGCCTAAAGAGTATTTAGAACAGATTGCAAAGACCCCAGAGCTGATGGCCTTTGTAGATCCCAACTTTGGAGTTAATCCATAATGATGAGCCAGGTACAGGTTTTAATTACCCGTTTGGATGATTCCATCCCACTTCCGAAATATGCAAAGGGTGGAGATGCCGGCGCCGACATTACAACTCGAATTGATTTCACTTTAAAGCCAGGGGAGAGGGCGCTTATTCCAACTGGAATCTCTATCGCCCTGCCAGATGGTTATGCAGCCTTTGTTCATCCACGATCTGGATTAGCGATTAAGCATGGAGTCACAATGGTTAACGCACCGGGCACCGTTGATGCTGGATTTCGAGGAGAGCTGCAATGCATCATGATTAATCATGATCCTTCCGAATCAATTACCTTTGCAAAGGGTGATCGGATTGCGCAGTTAGTTATCCAAAAGGTAGAACGCGCCGAATTCGTAGAAGTGACCGATCTTCCTGGATCAGGACGAGGCACCGGCGGCTTTGGATCGACGGGACGTTCATGAGTCAACATGAGGAAGACCGCGACAAGGTAGTTAACGCCCTTGGCGGAAAGAAGGGGCTGATTGATTCAGGAGTTCCTTCAATTGTATTTCTACTAGTTTTTAATTTTTCAAAAGAGGTAAATACAGCTATCTGGGCAGCGCTTTCACTATCAATTACCTTGGCGATTTTTAGGTTGATAAAGAAGGACACCATTCAGCACTCTGTTTCTGGAGTAATTGGTGTTTTGATCTGTGCTTACTTTGCCAATCGAAGTGGAAATGCAACTGATTTTTACATTCCAAAGCTTCTGACAAATCTTGGTTACGGCACCGTTTACTTAATCGCGAACCTTGTGGGTTGGCCGATTTTAGGAGTTGTATTGGGGCCACTGCTTGGCGAGAACTTTACTTGGAGAAATCATCCAGAGCGCAAGAAGATGTATATCAAGGCTAGCTGGATCTGGGTTGCGATGTTCTTCTTCCGTATCGTGGTTCAGTATCCGATTTATAAAAGCGGAAATGTGAACCTACTAGGTACGGTTAATCTTGCAATGGGATATCCATTGTTTTTCATCACTGCATATGCAACCTGGTTAGTGATTAAAGCTGGCCCACCAGCGCAAAAAGTTACAGATTAAGAGATAAAGCAGGATTTAATCTGAGCTTCAGCATCGGCGGATGCAACAAAGAGCAGCTCATCTCCGGCGGCAAATACATCATGCGCCTTTGCGGTAATTACTCTTCCATCACGGACGATCGCAGCTAAGGCTGCATTTTCAGGAAGCTCAATCTCATCTACTGTCTTGCCGATACAGGCTGAACCATCTGGAAGAGTAAGTTCGACAAGGTTTGCTTGGCCTTTTCTAAATGAGAATAGACGTACTACATCTCCGACGCTTACCGCTTCTTCGACAAGTGCGGCGATGATTCGTGGAGTAGATACAGCAACATCAACACCCCAAGAGGAGTCAAAAAGCCATTCATTTTTTGGATGATTGATTCGGGCTACAACACGTGGAACCCCATATTCAGTCTTACCCAGTAAGGAGGTAACAAGGTTTGCCTTGTCATCTCCAGTAGCTGCAACTAAAACCTGACAGTTATTCAAGTGTGCGTTATCGAGGGATGTAATCTCGCAGGCATCGGCCATCAACCATTCAGCATCAGGAACACTTTCAAGCTTAAGNGCCTTTGGATCCTTATCGATCAATAGGACCTGATGGCCATTGTCCAAAAGTTCNCGGGCGATAGCTCGTCCAACATTTCCNGCACCTGCNATNGCAATTCTCATGCACGTTCACCTTCCGGGGAGCTAGCAAGGATCTCTTCTGTGCGAGCAACATCAGCNTCTGAAANCATCACATGAACAAGATCGCCCTGTTGCAAAACAGTATGTTCATCTGGAATCAAGCCTTCGCCTAAACGTGTAATAAANGCAACGCGGGCAGGTGTTAACTGATCAATCAAAAGAATTGGGCGTCCGTACCAATCCTCATGNGGATGGACTTCNCACAACTGCACCATTCCTGTCGCATCGCGCCACTCAGAGCGAGAGCCCTCAGGAGCAAGTCTGCGCAAAATTTGATCAGTAGCCCACAAAACTGTGGCTACTGTTGGGATACCTAAGCGCTGGTAAATCTCAGCACGGCCTGGATCATAAATTCGGGCTACAACATTTTGTACGCCATAAGTTTCTCGAGCAACACGAGCTGCCAAGATATTTGAGTTATCACCATTACTTACAGCGGCAAAGGCATCGGCATCTTGAATACCAGCTTCAAGCAAAGTATCTCTATCAAATCCAACACCTGTAACGGTGCGACCTTTGAAGTTAGGACCTAGGCGGCGAAATGCCTCGCGTGCTTGATCGATAACAGAAACTGTATGACCTGCTGCTTCGAGCTCTATGGCGAGTGAAGAACCAACTCGACCGCAACCCATGATGACTACGTGCACAGGAAGTAACTTACACCCATAAACTTGCATCTATGGCATCAAACAAGAGTTCTGCCCTAAAAATCGGCGATTTGATCGAAGTACATATCGAGAAGGTCGCCCACGGTGGCCACTTCATCGCGCGTCACAATGGGGCGGTAATTTTCGTGCGCCACGCGATCCCAGGCGAGCAATGCACTATTGAGATTACAAGTACCGGCTCATCATTTAACCGCGGCGATGTCGTCGATGTGATTGCACCTTCAGAGTTCCGAGTTCAACCGCCTTGCCAATACGCACACAAATCGGGATGCGGCGGTTGCGACTTCCAGCACATAACCCCGGCTTATCAACGCGAGCTCAAATCCAATGTGATCTCCGAACAGTTCTCAAGGATCGCTAAAAAAGAGATTCAGGTTGAAGTAGAAGAGGTTGGCCCAGCGATTGGGTGGAGAACTCGAGCGATTGCAACTACAAATCGCAATGGAAAGCTAGGATTTTATAAATCTCGTTCACACTCCATCGCACCGGTAGATAATTGCATTATTTGTGTCGATGGAATGAAATTTTCTGAAGTTTCTGCTCGCACCTTAAAGGGAGATGTAAGGGTTGAAATAAGTGCATCGAACTCGGGTGAACGTACCATTGCATTGGCTCCGACTAGGGGAGAAGAGAAGGCAAGAATTACAGAAGGACCAGCGGTTTTGCATGAAGTAGTTGAGGGTCGAACTCTAGAAGTTAGCCAAGAATCTTTTTGGCAAAGCCATGTGAAAGCACCCGAGATTTTGACAAAGACAGTATTAAATTTTGCGAAGTTAAAAAGTGGTGATCACGTTCTAGATCTCTACGGTGGAGTTGGATTGTTTACCGCTGCAATTGTTGACGCGGTAGGTCCTACTGGCCATGTCGATTTGATTGAGGGAAGCAAGGTTGCAACTGAAGATGCTCGGCGTAACTTTGCTGGACTTAAAAATGTAACCATTGCTACGGGTGATGTCGCGAAATTGCTTCCACGTGTTAGCTCGGCAGATGTTGTGGTTTTGGATCCTCCACGTGAGGGCGCTGGCAAGGATGTAATTTCCCAGATTGTTGCTTTGAAACCTCGTTCAATTGTTTATGTGGCATGTGACCCTGCCGCCCTGGCCAGAGATACCGCCTATCTTGAAGATCACAGTTACTCATTGGCCGAGATACGTGCTTTTGATCTCTTTCCAATGACACATCACATCGAATGTGTTGCCCTGTATGAGCGTGCTGAGGTATCTTGAGCGCCTGATAAGCGCATCGACGAAAGGCTGATAATGAGTAAGAACTCTTTCAACGCAAAAAAGAATCTAGAAGTTGCGGGCAAGAGTTTCGAGATTTTTGATATCTCACAGATCGATGGCGCATCCAACCTTCCCTACAGCCTGAAGGTTTTGCTAGAAAACCTTTTGCGCACCGAAGATGGCGCAAACATCACATCAGAGCACATCAAGGCTCTGGCGGCCTGGGATCCTTCCGTTGAGCCTGATACTGAAATTCAATTCACTCCTGCACGCGTGATCATGCAGGACTTCACAGGCGTTCCTTGTGTTGTCGATCTTGCGACTATGCGTGAGGCGATCGTTGATCTTGGGGGAGATCCATCAAAGGTGAACCCTCTTGCACCAGCTGAACTTGTTATTGACCACTCTGTTATTGCGGACAAGTTTGGAACTAAGGATTCATTTGAGCAGAACACCGATATTGAATACGAGCGCAACCAAGAGCGTTACCGATTCTTGCGTTGGGGCCAGACCGCATTTGATGAGTTCAAGGTTGTTCCACCTGGAACAGGAATTGTTCACCAGGTAAATATTGAATACTTAGCTCGCGTTGTCATGACCCGAACCGTTGAAGGAACCCTTCGCGCATATCCCGACACCGTTGTAGGTACCGATTCACACACAACAATGGTTAACGGACTTGGAGTTTTGGGTTGGGGCGTAGGCGGAATTGAGGCAGAGGCTGCTCTGCTTGGCCAACCGGTATCAATGCTTATCCCACGTGTTGTTGGATTTAAGTTGACTGGTGAGCTTCCTNTAGGAACAACAGCAACCGATATGGCGCTAACAATCACCGAAATTCTTCGCAAGGTTGGCGTTGTCGGAAAGTTTGTTGAGTTCTTTGGTCCTGGAGTTACATCAGTTCCAATGGCAAACCGAACAACTATCGGAAACATGAGCCCTGAGTACGGCTCAACATGTGCGATCTTCCCGATTGATGAAGAGACTCTTCGCTACCTGCGCCTAACAGGCCGCACCGANGAGCAGGTTGCATTGGTTGAAAAGTATGCNAAGGCNCAAGGAATGTGGCATGACCCNTCAGTTGAACCACGCTTCTCTCAAGTTGTTGAGCTAGATCTTTCAACTGTTGTTCCATCTATTTCAGGTCCAAAGCGCCCACAGGATCGCATCTCGTTAAGTGATTCAAAGAGCGCCTTTGAAAAGATTGTTCCTTCNTATTACGGTGAGAAGACAAACAAGGGCGAGGTTGCAGCAGGTTCAACTCGCGTTAAAAACGGTGATGTTGTTATCGCATCCATTACCTCTTGTACCAATACATCCAATCCATCGGTAATGATTGGCGCTGCTCTACTTGCGAAAAAAGCTGTAGAAAAGGGTCTGAAATCAAAGCCTTGGGTTAAAACAACTTTGGCACCAGGCTCAAAGGTTGTCACTGATTACTACGATCGTGCAGATTTAACTAAGTACATGGAGGCCCTTGGCTTCAACTTGGTTGGTTATGGCTGCGTTACTTGTATCGGTAACTCAGGACCTCTTCCAATTGAGATCAGCAAAGCGGTAAATGAGGCAGATCTTGCTGTTACAGCGGTTCTATCTGGTAACCGAAACTTTGAAGGCCGCATTAGCCCTGATGTGAAGATGAATTACCTAGCATCTCCACCATTGGTTGTTGCATATGCAATCGCCGGAACTATGGATCATGATTTTGAAACCGACTCATTGGGTAAGGATTCATCAGGAAATGATGTGTACCTAAAGGATATTTGGCCATCACCTCAAGAGATCCAATCAGTGATTGACTCATCTATCTCCTCTGAGATGTTTACAAAGGATTATGCAACTGTATTTGAGGGCGATCATCGCTGGAAGTCACTTGCAACTCCAACAGGCAAGGTATTCGAATGGGATGCACAGTCAACCTATGTACGTAAACCTCCATACTTTGAGGGAATGCCAAAGAATCCAACTCCAGTAAAGGACATTTCTGGAGCGCGAGTTCTAGCTGTTCTAGGAGACTCAGTTACTACAGACCATATTTCTCCAGCGGGAAATATCAAGGCTGATTCTCCAGCTGGAAAGTACCTTGCAGAGCATGGAATCGAACGTGCAGATTTCAACTCTTACGGTTCACGTCGCGGAAACCACGAGGTAATGATTCGTGGAACCTTTGCAAATATTCGCTTAAAGAATCTGCTGCTCAACGGCGTTGAAGGTGGATTTACTCGTAACTTCTTAGCAAATGGTGATCAAGCAACGATCTACGATGCATCAGTTGCATACCAAGCTGCAGGAGTTCCGCTAGTNATTCTTGCTGGTAAAGAGTANGGATCAGGTTCATCACGTGACTGGGCTGCAAAGGGAACGGCGCTTTTGGGNGTTCGCGCAGTTATTGCAGAGAGCTTTGAACGTATNCACCGCTCTAACCTGATNGGAATGGGTGTATTGCCATTGCAGTTCAAGGATGGAGATACCGCAGCATCATTGGGTCTTGATGGAACTGAANCCTTTGCAATCACTGGAATCACCGCNCTCAATGATGGTGGTATTCCAAAGGAGCTAACAGTTACCGCAGGGGATAAAACATTTACTGCAAAGGTTCGCATCGATACACCAGGTGAAGCCGATTACTACCGTCATGGTGGAATCATGCAGTATGTGCTTCGTTCATTGCTGGCTGAGTAAATCCTTACTCACTTACAATGAAGATCAATATCCAGTCGCCAGATGATCTGCGGGGAATGAGCCCTGCAGAGTTAGATCAACTGGCCGCGGATATCCGTACATTTCTGATTGAAAAGGTTTCTCGCACTGGCGGGCACCTTGGCCCAAACCTTGGTGTCGTTGAGTTAACAATCGCAATTCACCGAGTATTTCAATCTCCACGTGATGTGGTTTTGTTTGATACTGGTCACCAATCATATGTTCACAAAATTCTGACTGGGCGAGCAGATCAATTTGATTTGCTGAGACAACGGGATGGAATTTCTGGTTACCCCAATCGCCGCGAAAGCGATCACGATGTCATTGAAAACTCCCATGCTTCAACCGCCTTGTCATGGGCAGATGGTGTCTCGCGTGGTTTTTCATTGTCAGGTCAATCAGATCGTCACGTAGTCGCAGTCGTAGGAGATGGCGCACTTACGGGAGGAATGTCTTGGGAGGCGCTGAATAATCTCTCGCCTGAATCAGATAGAAATCTAGTAATTGTTGTTAACGATAATGAACGCTCTTACTCACCGACTATTGGCGGATTGGCTACATATCTAACAACGCTGCGCGCAAGCAAGGAGTACGAGCGCATCTTGGGACGTGGCAAGAGAATGCTTCACAACACCCCAGTTGTTGGTAAGTACATTTATGGAACCTTGCATGGAATGAAAAAGGGAATCAAAGACATGGTTGCCCCACAAGGCATGTTTGAGGATCTTGGATTTAAGTACTTAGGTCCTATTGATGGCCATGACATCGAAGCGATGGAAAGNACTTTGCAGATAGCCAAGGAGTTTGGTTCTCCAGTAATTGTGCATGCAATTACTGAGAAGGGNCGTGGTTATTCTCCAGCTATTGANGATATTGCTGAAAAGTTCCATGCTGTAGGAATNGTAGATCCTGTCACAGGNAAGCCGCTTAAGGCATCTGCGCCTTCATGGACAAATGTNTTTTCCGATGAGATAACAAANATTGGACATGAGAACTCAAATATCGTTGCAATTACCGCNGCGATGCTTGGACCTACAGGTCTTGATAAGTTTGCGCAAAGCTTTCCAGATAGAACGATTGATGTCGGTATCGCAGAACAGCATGCTGTAACTAGCGCAGCTGGTTTGGCGTATGCCGGAATTCACCCGGTCATTGCGATTTACTCCACATTTCTGAACCGTGCATTTGATCAATTGTTACTAGATGTGGCGTTGCACAAGGCTGGGGTTACATTTGTTTTAGATCGCGCCGGAATTACAGGCGATGATGGTCCTTCCCACCACGGTATTTGGGATTTAGCACTTACTGGAATTGTTCCTAATATGCATGTTGGTGCACCACGTGATGGGGCACGTTTACGAGAAATCTTGCGTGGCTGTATCGCTGTAACAGATGCACCATCAATGGTTCGCTTCCCTAAGGGAGCGGTTCCTGCCGATATCCCAGCCCTTGAAAGGGTTTCCGGGGTAGATATCTTGCACCGAGGTGATGCAAAAAAGGTTTTGATTATTAGCGTTGGCTCTATGGCAGCTATGGCTTTGGAGGTTGCTCAATTAGCTAAGCAACAATCTATTGAGATCACTGTTGTGGACCCATTGTGGGTTAAGCCAATATCTCCAGCGGTGATTGCGATGTGTGCTGATTACTCCACCGTCGTAGTGATGGAGGATGGCATTAAGCACGCAGGTATTGCTAGTGCAATCTCTGAAAACTTACGCGAGGCAGGAAGTAACTGTCAGCTGCACTCAATTGGCGTTCCTTTAGAGTTCATCGAGCACTCAAAGCGCAATGAAATTCTGGAAGATCTAGAGATCACCCCTGCTGCGATTGTGCAGCAAATTGCAGGGTGGATCTCCTAGCTCTTCAGTAGAGCTGCTACTTACGGTAGTGAAGCAACGCCCTTGTCGTGGAAACGCTTTCCAGTTACCGATTCGCTAATTCCTTCACGATCCAAGTACGGCAGGATTCCACCCAAGTGCATTGGCCAACCAGCGCCCATCAACATACATAGATCAATCTCTGCAGCTGTTGTTACCACGCCTTCATCCAGCATCATACGAGCCTCTTCAGCTAACGCCTTGAGTGCACGAGAACGTACCTGTTCTGCCGTCGATGGGGTTGTTCCCTTTTCAATCAGCGCAAGAGCGGCAGGGTTGGCTGTGACAACTCCATCCTCGCCCTTGATATAGAAGTTACGCACTCCATCCTTAACCATGCGNTGCATTGTTGGAGAGATTCTGTAGCGTGGACCAAGGTTGTTGTGCAGAGTTTCGGAAACATGCAGAGCAACTCCTGGACCCACAAGATCGAGCAACTGGAATGGGGACATCGGGAATCCGATCTCCATCATCGCAGCATCTGCAATCTCAGGTGCGGTGCCCTCATCAACTGCATCTGTGACCTCACCCATGAAACGTGTGAGCAGACGGTTAACAACAAAGCCTGGTGCATCCTTACAAATAATCATTGTCTTCTTGAGCTCTTTACCTACTGCGATCGCTGTAGCTGTGGTT
>JGI25921J50272_10000836_pt1 | contig 10171 bp, 10 predicted proteins | sample LauGreSu1BDMLBSD_2_FD_50272 | JGI IMG/M metagenome (IMG submission 50272) | reverse complement strand
TTGGATTACGACCAAGAATTGATTTTCCAGAACAGCCTGACATTTATTGAAGGCTTAACGGCCGGAGGAAAGAGCTAATCCAATCGCCAGGCCCATAATTCCAATGGCTGATATTGCTGTCAGGGTGCGCCTAACAACTGGTCTTTGAATGTAAACAGCTGACTTTTTAACTGTCCAGATTAAGAAAATGTTCCAGAGGATGGAAACAAGAGCCCAGATGCAACCAAAAATGAAGATTCCAAGCGCCAAAGAAAAGTTACTAGGAACAAAAGCTGGCAAAAAAGCAACGGCGTAAACGGCGGCCTTCACGTTGGTCAAATTAGTAATGAACCCCAGTCGAAAAGAAGCCCAATTACTCTCTTCATTCTTGCTTTCAAGATCAAACTTTCCAAATTCATGTCGCAAAGCAAATAAGGTTTGCAGTGATACAAAGACTAGGTAACTGACTCCGGTCCACTTGAGTATCGAATATGCGGTTTGAGATTGAGCAAAGATTGCAGATAGGCCGATGGCACTTGATGCAGTCCACGTAATAATTCCCCCAATCGAAATGAAGCCCAATTGCTTTCTTCATTCTTGCTTTCAAGATCAAACTTTCCAAACTCATGTCGCAAAGCAAACAAGGTTTGCAGTGATACAAAGACTAGGTAGCTCACTCCGGTCCACTTGAGTATCGAATATGCGGTTTGAGATTGAGCAAAGATTGCAGATAGGCCGATGGCACTTGATGCAGTCCACGTAAGAATTCCAGCACAGTTACCTATAGCTGAGAGAAATGCCGCCTTGCTTCCGCCAAGTATTGATTGCCTTAAGACCATGGCAACACCTTGACCTGGCACCATCACTAATAAAAGCGTGGCAAAGGCAAAAGCGGGAACATTAAGCAGTAACTGATTCATATGAACCTAAATCATAGATTGAGAAGTTAGGAAATTTGTTCCTTTAGGAAGTTAATTGCCTGGAGTGCATTCCAACCTGTTGGGTACTTATCGCGCATTGCGCGTGGTCCCTCAAGATCTGAACCAAATGTCAGCAGTGAAATCTCAGTTCTACCATCAGGACGCAGTTGTCCTAGCCCAATATCTGCCATGAGTGCGTTACAAAGGCATTTAGAACCTTGCGCCTGATCTACTTGACCGTTTTTNAATTCATAATTATCAAGTGGCTCTGCCGGACAGCGATANCCAATGCCGCCCTTTTCACGTTGGTACATCGTCCGCAAATATCCGAGATCGCAAATTCTTGTGCGTTCTTTATAGAGATTGTCATTGGAAAGAGTTTGNTTGTTCTGAATAACTTTGAATGGGAACCCGGTTGGAGAGGCGCTTGCATCTGTCAGAACACGCATGTTTGGNTCNGCNAGAGAGTTAAGGACGTTAGATCTATTTTCTTGAGTAAATCCTGATTCATTCGAGAGTGCAAAGACAGAACCGACTTGAACACCCTTAGCACCATGAGCCAATGCTTCAACGACCTTGGCTGGTGTGGCAAAGCCGCCAGCTAGCCAAAAAGGAGAACCTGAAGCAAGAATCTTTTCAAGGTTTGGAATATCTAAATCGTTGTATATCGCCTCGCCATTTTCATCGATTGCATTCTTTGCGCGAGGGGGAGCGTTGTGACCACCTGCAACGTGATACTCGATAACAAATCCATCTGGCTTGGTCTCTTCATCTTTGTTCAAATATGCAACAAGTGCGTGAGAAGAAACGATTGCTAAGAACTGTGGACGTTTGATCGGAAAGTTTTCGATACCAAGGGTTGTCGGATCAAAATGCAAATAATGCTTGTCCTTTGTTTCTGCGACTTCCACTTTCATTGCAACTTTGTTACCGACTGAAATTTCATTGAGTAAATGCGGAATTTGAGCGGGAATACCAGCGCCAATCAAAATGTAATCAACATCAGCCAACATGGCACCGTATAGCTGAGCCGGAATAGCCAATTGAATCTTTTCCAAGATGTTCATTCCGATAAGACCGTTGTGACCCTCTTTAGCTAGCCACACTTCTACAAAACTTGATACAGCCAGTAGGTTGTTAGAGAAAAGGTTTCCCTTAATGCTTAACTTTGGAACATCTAAATAGGGCTTGTCTGCAGGGCGACCGCCTTCGACAAAGAAGCGATCCATAATCTCAGCGATAGTTTTTTGATTAGGAAAGTGCGACATTGCGCGGCGAATGTCACCTGAGAGATCTCCGTCTTGCAATCGACGAGCAACTACTGAATCAATAGCAGTTCCTGAAATGACTCCAAGTTCGCCTGCGAGTGCGACTTGCTTTGCTAATTGCCATGAAGAGACGGCAATACCCATTCCACCTTGAATGATGGTTGGGTATTTGACATCTGTCTGCATGTATCAACTGTAAAGAGCCAAGAGGCGAACTCGCGAGTAGGCATTGCGAACACGGGGGTTAGATTCAAAGAATGTGAGGGATATCTAGTAAAAGTGCTGATGTATCTAAGTGGACCGTACTGGGATCGAACCAGTGACCCCCACAATGTCAATGTGGTGCTCTACCGCTGAGCCAACGATCCTTAGGTGGATGAACTATACAACAGGGGATTATCGAGCGTAATCATCCTCAATACGCTCAATATCATCTTCACCAAAGTATGTTCCGGTTTGAATCTCAACGAAGACCAACTCATCGCTGCCGCTATTTCCGATGCGATGGAGTTGACCCATTTGGACGGTAACCGTTTCACCTGGAAGCTTTGTAAATGTTTCGCCATCTAGAACAACAGTTGCAATACCCGAAACAATGAACCAATGTTCACGACGTTTTTGGTGACGTTGGTATGAAAGACGAGTGCCTGGTTTTACATAGATGCACTTAACTTTATGAAGATCACTTTCCTGCAGAACTTCATAACGACCCCAAGGTCGAGTTGAATCATCTGCTGACATCGTGCCTCCGTTATGTGTAGAGCNAACTCTTTCACGAATAATGGAGGTCGGGACGGGATTTGAACCCGTGTAGAGGGATTTGCAGTCCCTTGCCTCGCCTCTCGGCCACCCGACCATAGAAATATCGCCGTTAGATTTCATTCTCTAGAGAGTTCAATCTAAACGGCGAATATCAGAGCGGACGACCGGGTTCGAACCGGCGACCTGAACCTTGGCAAGGTTCCGCGCTACCAACTGCGCTACGTCCGCGAGGAGGGTAAATCTATCGCAGGAGAGGCGTAAGCGCCAAAGTGAGGTTGATTGGTTAGCGTTAGCCCGTGCCATATGCGGAAAATTCTTCAATCTTTTGGATGGGCGGCAGGCTTGCCACCGATCTGATTGAAGTTTCACGCGATCCCCTCTGTTTAGAAGATGGTGGTTTTTGGGCGGTATCGACGACATTTGAAAATGAGTTCACAGCTGCAAAATTTGGAACAGTAATCGATGCACCATTTCCGACATCTCCATGGACTCNNTTGCANGGCNCATGGGAGTCATCGCTAANTGCTGATCAATATGTTGCATATGTTGAACGAATCCGAAGCGCAGTTGCAGATGGTTGGGTCTATCAAGTAAATGCCTGTCGACGATTGACTCATCAAGACGATGGTCAGTCGTTGCGAGGTCTTTTCTCTGAGATCCTAAAAAACAATCCTGCCCCTTGGGCCTGTTACTTCGAAGTCCCGGGAATCATGATTGCATCGGCCTCACCTGAATTATTTCTTAGCCGAGATGGCTCCACGGTAAAAAGCTCGCCCATCAAAGGAACACAACCCACAAACTCGCAACAGTTTGGTGCTAAAGATCAGGCAGAGAATGTGATGATCGTTGATTTGATGAGAAATGATTTCGGTCAAATTTGCAAGAGCGGAACAGTTCAAGTACCACGGTTACTGTCAAGTGAAGAACATCCAGGTTTGCAACATCTGGTATCTGATGTGCAAGGTGAGCTACTTGAGGATATTTCATGGAGTCAGATCCTTACTGCGCTCTCGCCACCGGGTTCTGTTAGTGGGGCACCGAAGTCATCTGCTACTCAAGTAATTAGTCACAATGAAATACCTCGTGGTCCCTATTGCGGCGCACTAGGTTGGGTCCAAGGTGATCAAGCTGTTCTCTCTGTTGCAATACGTACTTTCTGGAAAGATTCGCAGATAAATTTTGGCACTGGGGCCGGAATTACTTGGGGCAGTAATGCAAGGGCTGAGTGGGAAGAAACCCAACTCAAAGCTAAGCGACTGATATCTATTGCCGGGGGAGAGCTAGAGTGAAAGTAATTGTTAATGGCGCTCTAGTTCCGATAGAGCAATCTCAGTGCACAAGCCTTGGTTGGCTCGAAGGTGCAGGAATTTTTGAGACTATAAAAACAGTAGATGCAAAACCATGGGCGCTATCTCGCCATATGCGCAGAGCAGTCAATAGTGCGGCAAGAGAAAACATTAAATTGCCGAGCGAAGAACTTGTCCGTGAATCTATTGCGACATTACTACTTGCAGAAAATCATTCTTCAGGCCTCTTGCGGGTCTCTTTTGATGCAACCGGTAATTGGGCCGCGGTCCATCTTCCTTACGCTGAATTAAATACAGCTGCCAAAGTGTGCATCCATCCTGTGGCATTGGTTAATGAAGGCGTTCCTGTTAAAAGCTACCCATACAACCACCGACTAGAAATTCTCGAGCAGGCTCGAACCAAAGGATTTGATGAAGCGCTTGTCACAAGTGTTGAAGGCAAAGTTTGTGAAGGCGCTGTTACCAATGTCCTTCTCAAGATCGCTGGCACTTGGTGCACCCCACCGCTTTCTGATGGGGTACTTGCCGGGGTAATGCGAGCTTTAGTTATTGAGAATTGTGATGTCATGGTTCGATCAATCTCCATATCTGAAATTGAAGATGTTGAATCCGCGTTCTTATTAAGTAGCCTGCGGATAGCACAGCCGATTGCATCCATAGATGGTCGAGAATTATCCCAATCACATGAATTTAGGGATGAAATAGAAGCGATGGCGCTTAGGACTTCGGTAGGCTAAGCACATGTCCCAGATATCGATCACAGTTGATGGTGCGAAGCTTCAGGTAGAAGCTGATCAACGTCCGACCCATATCTTCGCCGAGAACAAAGAGATTGTTGTTTGTAAGGTGAACGGAGTCCTGAAGGACTTGTGGACCGATCTAGTAGATGGCGATGTGGTTGAAGGAATCCTAATTTCTTCACCTACGGGCCTAGAAGTGCTTCGTCACTCAACCGCCCACGTAATGGCACAAGCTGTTCAAGAAGTTTATGCAAACACCCGCCTTGGTATTGGGCCTCCCATCAAAGATGGTTTCTATTACGACTTTGATCCAGAGAACACNTTTAACCCAGATGATTTAACAAANATTGAAAGCGCGATGCGCAAGATCATCAAAGAAGGACAGCGTTTCAAGCGACGTGTGACAACTGAGGCAGAGGCNTTAAAAGAGTTGGCACATGAGCCATATAAATGTGAACTCATTGGCATCAAAGGTCCAGCTGGTGAAGAAGCATCAGTTGAAGTTGGTGGCGCTGAACTGACTATTTATGACAACTTGGGGCGTGACGGTAATCCGGTGTGGAGCGATCTATGTCGTGGACCGCACTTGCCATCGACAAAACATATTCCGGCTTTCAAACTCATGAGAACAGCGGCGGCTTATTGGCGTGGATCAGAAAAGAATCCAATGTTGCAACGTATTTACGGAACTGCTTGGCCGTCACAAGATGAACTCAATGCTTATTTGGAACTTTTGGCAGAAGCAGAAAAGCGTGACCACCGTCGCTTAGGTACTGAGTTGGACTTATTCTCATTTCCAGAAGAGATTGGTTCGGGTCTTGCTGTATTTCATCCCAAGGGCGGCATTGTGCGCCGTGCGATGGAGGATTACTCACGTATTCGCCATGAAGAAGAGGGATATGAGTTTGTGTACTCACCTCATCTAACTAAGGCAGCTTTGTTTGAAACTTCTGGTCACTTGCAGTGGTATGCAGATGGAATGTATCCACCAATGATTTTGGATGAGGAGTACAACGAGGACGGAACAGTTAAGCGTGCTGGGCAGCAGTACTACATGAAGCCTATGAATTGCCCATTCCATAATCTGATTTATAGATCTCGAGGCCGCTCATATCGCGAGCTACCTTTGCGTTTATTTGAATTTGGAACTGTCTATCGCTATGAGAAGTCTGGCGTTTTGCACGGAATCACTCGCGCCCGCGGATTTACTCAAGATGATGCACACATTTATTGCACAAAAGAGCAGATGGTTGGCGAACTGGATTCTTTGCTTACTTTCGTACTTAATCTCTTGCGCGATTACGGTTTAAATGATTTCTATCTGGAATTATCAACAAAGAATCCAGAAAAGTTTGTTGGTGAAGACTCTGATTGGGCCGAAGCCACTGAGGCTTTGCGCAAGGCTGCAACTGCTCAAAACCTTGAACTTGTTTTGGATGAAGGTGGCGCTGCGTTTTATGGTCCAAAGATTTCAGTACAAGCAAAAGATGCAATTGGTCGCACCTGGCAAATGTCTACGATTCAAGTGGATTTCCAATTGCCTCAACGTTTTGAATTGGAATATTCAGCTACAGATGGAACTCGTCAACGTCCGGTAATGATTCACCGTGCCTTGTTTGGGTCGATCGAACGTTTCTTTGGTGTCCTAACCGAGCATTACAGCGGAGCGTTCCCACCATGGTTGGCACCTGTTCAAGCAATTGGAATTCCAGTTGCTGACACATTCGCAGATTACCTCGGTGATGTTATCCAGCAGATGAGAAAGGCTGGCATTCGAGCTGAGCTTGATTCATCCGATGATCGAATGCAAAAGAAGGTTCGTAATGCTCAAATGCAGAAGATTCCATTCATGGTGATTGCCGGTGAAGAGGATCAAAAGGCCGGGGCAGTTTCTTTCCGCTATCGAAATGGTGAGCAGAAGAACGGTATTCCTATCAAAGATGCAATTGCCGAAATCAAAAAGGTAGTTCAGGAACGTACTCAGGTATAAGTAGTGAGTAATTCAATCGATGGCGCGGGAATGCCTGATGGCTGGCAGCGTCTTTGGGCCCCACACCGCTTGGAGTACTTACGCGGGGAGAATCGCCCATTAGAAGGAAATGATGTGGCATGNCCATTCTGTCGCATCCCNTCACTTCAAGATGAAGAGGGTTTGATTGTTCATCGTGGCACCTCNGNTTACGTNGTTATGAATCTTTATCCATATAACCCAGGCCATCTCTTGATTTGTGCATATCGACATGTTCCAGACTTGACTGATTTAACCGAACAAGAACGCAATGANATCAGTGAGTTAACGGCTCATTCAATGAAAACTATTCGCAAAGTTTCAAGNCCNGAAGGNTTCAATTTGGGCATGAATCAAGGTGCTATTTCAGGCGCAGGTGTTGCAGAACATATACATCAGCATGTTGTTCCACGTTGGGGAGGCGATGCAAATTTCATGCCGATCATTGGCAAGACAAAGGTACTTCCACAATTGCTAACTCTTACACGCGCTGAAATCGCAGCTGCTTGGTAGTTAGCCAATTAACTTTTTGATAAAACCTTCCACAATATCAACGCCAATCCCACGTTCGATCCACAACGGAATTGCTGGAAATAGAAGTCCAGCTTCAAAAGCGTTCTCTCCCGAGTCTGCAAGTAATTCTAAATACTCATCTCGGAATTCTTGCACCAATGTTTGATGCTCTTCATCGCTACTTCTAACTGTTTTCGAATCTCCGGAATAGTCAATGATTTGTAGATCAGATAAGGAGATAAGCGCAGCCGGTAATCCGGCATCATCGTGTAAGACTAAGTAAGGCGTAATCATTTGATCAAAGACGCGAGTAGCGATCATTACCGCATCATCAAAGTCCGCTTCGAGCTTTTCTAAGTGCGTTACAACAACAAGACGGGGAACTTGAAACTCGTCTAAGGATTGCCACAAATCTATAGTTGCTTGATCAATGCCAGCAGAGGGATCAATGGCAAAGATTGCAAGGTCTGACTCAGCAACTGCAACCTGAGAAAACTGAGCGTTAAACACCGTGGCAACTTGGACCGGGTCAGCGCTTAAATGACCATAGACGTGAATTCGCAGGTCGTTGATTTGAGATTGCACTGGGTCAGCCTACGATGGTCCTTGATGTTAAGTGCACGTTTGAAGCCAGCTGTCACCCGAGCGATAACGCCGGTGGCTTCAGCCGCCCTGCGCCTGGGAATCACTCCTAATGCCGTTACGTGGACTGGGGCTATAGCAGTAGTTGCATCAGCGTTGTATTTCTATCCCAAGGGTGAATTCTTCAAGGGCACCGTAATTATCTGTGTCATGGCCTTAAGTGATTTGTTCGATGGAACGATGGCTCGAATTTCACAAAAAGGCTCCAGTAAGTGGGGTGGGTTCCTAGATTCAACCATCGATCGCATTACGGATTCGGCAATACTTATTGGAGTTTGCCTATATTTGATTAATAAGAATGATCCGCTTGCAACCGTAGTTATCGTCACATTGGTAACTGGAATGTTGGTGCCATACATAAGAGCGAAGGCGGAAAGTTTTAATATCCAATGTTCAGGCGGTATTGCAGAACGTACGGAGCGCTTAATCATTTCGCTTGCGGCTATCGGTTTTGAGGGACTAGGAGTTCCGTACATTTTGGCTTTTGGTATGTGGTTACTGGCTGCTCTTGGTACCTATACAGTTATTCAAAGAATGTTGATAGTTAAGCGAGCTCTATAAGTGAAAGACAATATTGCGGCGTACGCGTATTTTGCAGGATGGCGAATAGTTCGTTGGTTACCTGAAAAGACTGCCTACCAATTGGCGTATGCAGCGGCAGACTTTTTAACTAAGCGGAATGGAAAAAGTGTTGCTCGACTGCGTTCCAATTTGCGCCGAACTAAGCCGGACATTACATCTCTCGATTTAGATTTATTGGTTTTTACCGCCATGCGCTCCTACATGCGTTACTGGTGTGACACATTTAGATTTCCTGATTGGTCTGCCGAACGTGTTCGAGAAACAGTTACCGTCACAAATGAGCACCTATTAATCGATGCTATTGAAGCTAAAACTGGAGTCATAGTTTCTTTGCCACATGCAGGTAATTGGGATCATGCCGGAGCATATTTTTGTGCAAAAGGTATTCCACTTGTCACAGTCGCAGAGCGATTAAAACCCGAAAAGTTATTTCTTAAATTCCTTCAGTATCGTCAAGCCATGGGGATGGAAGTTTTGCCCTTAGATGGAAGAGTCTTAGGTACATTGGCACAGCGCTTGCGACAAGGAGCACTCGTCGCACTAGTTGCAGATCGCGATTTATCCCGGACCGGAATTGATGTCGAATTCTTTGGTGGACCTTCCCGAATGCCTGCAGGTCCAGCGTTGCTAGCCTTGAAAACAAATGCGCCATTGATTACTGCATTTGTTTCCTACACCGATACTGGAATTCATATCGATTTCAAATTAATCATCCTTCCGAGTGCAGGAAGTGAAGCGGAGAAAGTTTCTGAGATTGTGCAGATGACAGCCAAACATTTTGAAGAAGGAATCTCAGAACATCCCGAGGATTGGCATATGTTGCAACGTATTTGGATCGATGGCGATTTTGTGGAGCGCACCTGATGTTGGCTCGTTCGTTAAAGATCGGAATAGTTTGTCCTTATAGCTGGGACACTCCTGGTGGAGTTCAAAACCATATTCGAGACTTAGCTGAGTTTCTTATCGCCGCCGGACACGAAGTCTCTGTTTTAGCACCAGCCATTGATGAAGAGAATCTGCCTGATTATGTTGTCAATGCCGGTAAACCGATCTCAATCCCATATAACGGAGCAGTTGCTCGTGTGTTGTTTGGTCCAGTTGCTTTCTCGCGCGTTCGCCAATGGATTTCAAATGGAGATTTTGATCTGTTGCATTTGCACGAGCCTGCAATCCCATCCATATCGTTGCTCGCATGTTGGGCAGCAGATGGACCGATGGTGGGCACATTTCATGCCGCCGCTAAGCGCCAAAAGATTATTTTTGCGATCGGTCCAATCTTGGAGCCTGCGATTGAAAAACTGTCAGCTCGGATTGCCGTATCAGAGGCAGCCCGCTTGACTCTTACAGATCACTTAGACACGGATGCGGTTGTTATTCCTAACGGAATCTACGCCTCCCGTTATGCGAGCGGAAAGCCTCAAGAAAAATGGCAAGGAAACACCATTGGATT
>JGI25921J50272_10000832_pt1 | contig 10186 bp, 7 predicted proteins | sample LauGreSu1BDMLBSD_2_FD_50272 | JGI IMG/M metagenome (IMG submission 50272) | reverse complement strand
TGCAGCAAGGTTCCCGGTGGTCTTTGCTGCAACCCAAATTTGACCCCACCGTTGCTTTAATTTCTGGAGACTCTCATGTCCGGTATCAACTACAGCGAAAAGATTCCTAACAACGTCAACTTGTCTGAAGACCGCACTCTGCAACGTGCGCTTGAGCAATGGCAGCCTAACTTCATCAACTGGTGGGACGACATGGGCCCCGAGGGTTCAAAAGACATGGACGTGTACTTGCGTACAGCCGTCAGCGTTGACCCACAAGGTTGGGCACAGTTTGGTCACGTCAAAATGCGCGACTACCGCTGGGGTGTGTTTTTGAACCCAGGTGACCAAGAGCGTCAAATTCATTTTGGCGATCACAAGGGTGAAAAAGTTTGGCAAGACGTGCCTGGCGAACACCGCGCTAACCTGCGCCGCATCATCGTGACACAAGGCGACACCGAGCCAGCGTCAGTTGAGCAGCAACGCCATTTGGGTCTCACAGCGCCCAGCATGTACGACCTGCGCAATCTGTTTCAAATTAACGTGGAAGAAGGCCGTCACTTGTGGGCCATGGTGTACTTGCTGCACAAATACTTTGGCAGAGACGGCCGTGAAGAAGCCGATGCTTTGTTGCAGCGTAACAGCGGTAACGAAGACAATCCCCGCATCTTGCAAGCCTTCAACGAGAAGACGCCCGACTGGTTGTCCTTCTTCATGTTCACTTACTTCACAGACCGTGACGGCAAGTTCCAATTGTGTGCTTTGGCCGAGTCTGCATTCGACCCATTGGCACGCACCACCAAGTTCATGTTGACCGAAGAAGCGCACCACATGTTTGTGGGCGAGTCTGGCGTGAGCCGCACCATCCAGCGCACCGTTGATGTGATGAACCAACTCAAGACTGACGACGTGGCCAAACTGCGTGCTGCTGGCGTGATCGATTTGCCCACCATCCAGCGCTACATCAACTTCCACTTCTCAGTCACCATCGATTTGTTTGGTGCCGACGAGTCTTCCAACGCTGCTACTTTCTACAGCTCAGGCCTCAAAGGCCGCTACGAAGAAGGCAAGCGCACAGACGACCACGTGTTGAAGGGCAACACTTACAAAATCTTGGCCGTTGAAAATGGCAAGTTGATTGAAAAAGAAGTGCCCATGTTGAACGCTTTGAACGAAGTTCTGCGCGACGACTACATCACCGATTCCAAAGGCGGTATTGAGCGTTGGAACCGTGTGATTGAAAAGGCCGGNATTTCNTTCAAGTTGACAGCGCCTCACAAAGCTTTCCACCGCAACATCGGTTCTTTGTCTGGCTCCAAAATCACGCCCGATGGCCGTGTGGTCACCAGCGAAGAGTGGATGTCCAAAGTGGGCGAGTGGTTGCCTACCAACGATGACCGCGCCTATGTAGCCAGCCTGATGGGCCGCGTCACAGAGCCAGGTAAGTTTGCTAACTGGATTGCCCCTCCTGTCATGGGCATCAACCGCCAGCCTGTAGACTTCGACTATGTTCGTTTCAGCTGAGATCTAAAGTAGATCCAACACACACGCCATGACCACAGAAGCCGTTTTAATTCAGCAACACCTGATTGATCCCGAGATCTGCATTCGTTGCAACACCTGCGAGGCCACTTGCCCCGTAGGCGCCATCACGCACGATTCTCGCAATTACGTGGTTGATGCTGACAAATGCAATCTGTGCATGGCCTGTGTGCCACCTTGCCCCACAGGCTCCATTGACAACTGGCGCAGCATGCCCAAGGTCAAGGCCTATTCCACAGAAGAGCAATTGACGTGGGATGAGCTGCCTTCCGCCTTGAGCGAAGCCGAACTTCAAGCCATGGGTGTCAGCAGTGATGCCGTTGCGGCAACTCCTGCGGCAGAGCATGCACCTGCGCAAGCAGTGAATGCTTCTGGCGAAGCGACATTCAATTCAGCGGCCTATGGTTCAACTTTGCCACCTTGGTCTGCAGCCCACGCCTACACCAACTTGTATGGTCCTAAAACGCCCACGCAAGCCACTGTGGTGGGCAACTTCAAAGTCAACGAAGCCGGTACATCTAACGAAACCCATCACATCGTGATTGATTTCGGCAGCATGCCTTTCCCAGTATTGGAAGGCCAGTCAGTGGCCATCGTGCCGCCAGGCGTTGATGCTTCTGGCAAGGCACACCATGCACGGCAGTACTCCATTGCCAGTCCGCGCAACGGTGAACGGGCCGGCTACAACAATGTGTCTTTGACCGTCAAGCGCGTGGTTGAAGACCACGAAGGCAAAGCCGTTCAAGGCGTTTGCTCTAACTACCTTTGCGATGTGAAAGTGGGCGACACCATTCAGGTGATTGGCCCGTTTGGCAGCAGTTTCCTGATGCCCAACCACCCCAAGTCCAACATCGTCATGATTTGCACCGGCACAGGCAGTGCGCCCATGCGCGGCATGACCGAGTGGCGCCGTCGTTTGCGTCAAACAGGCAAATTTGAAGGTGGCAAACTCATGTTGTTCTTCGGTGCCCGCACCCAAGAAGAATTGCCTTACTTTGGCCCGCTGCAAAAGCTGCCCAAAGACTTTATTGACATCAACTTTGCCTTCTCTCGCACGCCTGGCCAGCCCAAGCGTTATGTGCAAGACGCCATGCGCGAGCGCGCCGCCGATTTGGTNGCCCTTCTCAAAGACCCCAACACCTATTTCTATGTCTGCGGTTTGAAGAGCATGGAAGAGGGCGTGGTCTTGGCTTTGCACGACGTGGCCACCCAAGCGGGTCTCAATTGGGATCAGGTGGGCGCCGCGCTCAAAAAAGAAGGTCGATTGCACCTCGAAACCTATTAAGGTTTCGCCCTCCAAATAGGTGGTTTAAAGGCTGACAAGCACCGATGACTAGAATCATTGGTACTATCAGCCCATGAGTTCTAGACCTTCCATCGATGTAGCTGTTGTCATGCGCCGTGAGCGTGTGCAGGGTGACATGGCCAAATGGCAAACATGGCGCTGGGTTTTAGACGATGTGACGCCACAATCAGAAGGCTTTGGCACTGAGCCAAAGTGCTTGCGCGAAAGTGAAGAAGGTGCTCTCTGGCTTTTCCCTCATTTCAAGGTCGAGCTCTTCCCNGACGACGCAGAAGGCTATNTGCTCAATGTGACCTCNCCCGATCCTTGTTTTTTTGTGATGTGGCGCATGGAAGAAGAAGCCTGCCTGAGCGCAGAGCCCATTGCCAAACCTGAACGCGTGTCTTTGAGCTATCACGATGCCGGTCGATGGCTTGATGCGCAGGAAACCATCGAACAAGTGCCAGCTTCGCCCGACATCGTTCAGTGGGTTCGCGATTTTGCCAACGAGCATTACACCCCCGAGGTGAAGCGGCGTCAGCGGCCCCAAAGCTTCCAAACCCTCACAGATCGTTTTGGCCAACCCGCCAAAGTTACCACCGGCGATCGCTCAGGCCGCAAAGTGGAGGGCTCATGAGCGAGGGCAGCAAGCAGAACCTTGAAGAATCGGGTGGATTTTTCAGCCGTTGGTCGCAGCGCAAACAGGCTGTGAAGCAGGGTGCGCCATTGGCTGAACCCTTGCCCAAGCCTCAAGAGATACGAAGTGAGCCAAGAAGTGAGCAAAGAACTGATCAAAACGGTGCGCTTGCAACATCACCCAACAAGGCAACGGGCGCCAAGGATCAAACCGCCCAAACACCAGAACCCGTCAAAGTCCTGACCTTGGAAGATGTGGCCAAGCTCACCCCCGAATCCGATTTCACCTCTTATATGACCCAGGGCGTATCGCCTGAAGTGCGCAACGCCGCCATGAAAAAACTCTTGGCCGACCCGCACTACAACATCATGGATGGCCTTGACATTTACATTGGCGACTACAACACCCCCGACCCCATGCCAGAGGGTATGTTGGCCAAAATGGTCGGGGCGCAGTTTTTGGGCTTGGTCAAAGCACCAGAAGATGTGGCACAGTCCACCAGCGATGAAATCAAACCTCAGAACCTTCCCGAACTTGTGACAGAGCAAACCAAGGACGACCCGCCCCAGAATGCGGCACACTCTCCTAGCCAAGATACAAGTTCAAACCCTTTAGAAAACGATCCTGCCTCTCATGACCACACTCATTTGCGATTGCAATCAGACCATGCCTCTGCAGACCCAAAAACTGGGTCAGGCGCTGGGTGAATCGCTCACGCTGCACAGCACACTTTGCCGCAGAGAAGCGGGCGCTTTTCAAAAAGCCATTCAGTCGGGCCAAGAGGTCGTTGTGGCTTGCACGCAAGAAAAGAAACTTTTCACTGAACTGGCCACCCAAACCGAAGGTGCCACATCGCCCATCAAGTTTGTCAACATTCGGGAAATGGGCGGTTGGAGCAGCGATGCTCAAAACGCCAGCCCTAAATTGGCAGCACTGCTAGCAGCTGCGCACTTGCCAGAACCAGATCCCGTGCCTGTGGTGCCTTTCAAAAGCGAAGGCCGATTGCTGATCATTGGCCCTCTAGACAAAGCTGAAAAAGCCGCCGCTTTGCTTGCGGATGCCTTGCAAGTTGTGATCTTTGCACAGGGCGCGGGTGATGCCGGTGGCGCGCAATCAAGACAATATCCAGTCATTGCGGGTCAATTGACAAAGCTCACGGGTTGGCTGGGTGCTTTTGACGTTTCTTGGACAGAAAACAACCCCATCAATTTGGACCTGTGCACGCGTTGCAATGCTTGCGTGGAAGCGTGTCCCGAAAACGCCATTGGCTTGGACTATCAAATTGACATGAACGCTTGCAACTCAAGCCGAGCTTGCGTCAAAGTGTGTCAAGCAGCGGGCGCCATTGATTTCAATCGCGAGCCCCATGAAGCCGCAGAAAAGTTTGATCTCATTTTGGACCTCAGAGCTGCTGGCGCGGTGGGCCCTGGCTTTTCTCAGCACGCTCCCCCACAGGGCTATTTCAAGTGGGATGGCCAAGACCTGTCCACCCTCATCAAGCTTCGCGACATGGTGGGCGAGTTTGAAAAGCCCAAATTCTTTGCCTACAAGCAAAAGCTTTGCGCGCACAGCCGCAACGAAACGGTGGGCTGCAATGCCTGCATTGACATCTGCTCTGCAGAGGCCATTTCCAGCGACAAGTCGCGCCAACAAATTAAAGTCAACCCCAACCTCTGCGTTGGCTGCGGTGCTTGCACCACAGTGTGCCCCACTGGCGCCTTGACCTATGGCTACCCCAAAGCGCAAGAACAAGGGCTGAAAATCAAAACGCTCTTGTCCACTTACCACGCCGCAGGCGGGCAAGACGCCACGCTGTTGCTGCACAGCCAAGACGCGGGCGCGGCATGCATCGAAGAGTTGGGTCGATCAGCGCAACTGAAATTGGCAAAAGGTGTACCCGCCAATGTCATTCCCATGTCTTTGTGGCACACCGCCAGTTTGGGTTTGGAAGTTTGGCTTACGGCCATTGCCTATGGCGCCAAACAAGTGCTGGTGCTCAACACGCACGAAGAGGCACCCCAATATGTCGATGGCTTGAACGCCCAAATGGCAGTAGCCCAAAGTTTGCTCGCTGGCTTGGGCTACACAGGTGTGCATTTTCAAATCATCCAGGCCAAAAGTGCCATGGATTTGGATGTGAGTTTGCAAGCCAATTTGCAGGCGCAAAAGCAGTTATCTTCACAAAGCAAATTGCAAGTTCCCGCTGTGTTTGCCAAATACGCCATTGCCCCTGAGAAGCGCGGTACGCTTGAACTTGCACTAGACCATTTGAGCGAGCACGCGCCTGCGGCTTTGATTGACACCAACAAAATCATCGCCTTGCCAAAACCCGCACCCATGGGCAGTTTGAAGGTGAATGCCGACAAATGCACCTTGTGTTTGAGTTGTGTCAGCGCGTGCCCCGCCAGCGCCCTTCAAGACAACCCCGAATTGCCTCAACTTCGGTTCATTGAAAAAAATTGTGTGCAGTGCGGCCTGTGTGCCACCACCTGCCCAGAAGACGCCATTGACTTGGTACCGCGTTTCTTGCGAACCCCAGAGCGCAAGCAAGCTCAGGTTTTGAATCAATCTCAGCCTTACGGTTGTGTGAAATGCGGCAAAGCCTTTGGTACGCTCAAAGCCATCGAAGCCATGCTTGGCAAATTGGCGGGTCACAGCATGTTTCAGGGGGCCGCCTTGGAGCGACTCAAAATGTGCAGCGATTGCCGCGTGATTGACATCTACTCCAACACTGAAGAAGCCAAAATTTTGAACCTGCCCCCAAAGGCTTGAGGCTTTTCATTGAACTTTTTTAATTGAATCAACACGCCATGACTTCTAATTTGCAATCTTCCTCAGCGCTAGACGAAGAAACGGCCCGCGCAGAAATTTATGGCCTGTTGGCGCAATTGTTTTATCAAGTGCCGTCCGCTGACTTGCTGGCGCAATTGCGTGTGGCCGTCACAGATGCGCCTGTAGAAGGCGGCTTTTTAGAGGAGCCTTGGCGGCAAGTGGTAGCGGCCGCAAGAGCATGCTCTGATTTGCAAATTGCCGATGAATTCAACAGTTTGTTTGGCGGCGTTGGAAAGCCCGAAATCTATTTGTTTGCATCTCACTACATCAGTGGATTTTTAAACGACAAGCCGGTTGCAAGGTTGCGAGAGGACTTGGACGCCTTGGGTTTGCAACGAGATGAGAGCATGTCGGAAACGGAAGACCACTTTGCCTGTCTTTGTGAGGTCATGCGTTACCTGATTGCAGGGGACGATGTGCGTGTTGCCAACTTAACCCAGCAAAGAGAATTTTTTGCCAAACACCTTCAGCCTTGGGCCTCAGACATGGCCGACGTCATTTCAAGGCATCCGAAGGCGCAGTTTTATGGCCGTTTGGCCGATTTCACACAAGCTTTTTTAGGTATTGAAACGCAAGGATTCGATTTGTTGACTTAAGACAAACACAAGAAGTCATTCAAGAGACAATTTCCTAAGGGTTTTCCCATTGTTCATGTTTTGCAAACTGATAAGATTCAGGGGTATGCAAAGTATTTCCTAAGCATCATTCGAGGAAGCGTCTATGAATTCCCAAAATCCCAAAGTTTCTCGCCGCAGTTTGTTTGCAGGTGCCGGTACTGTTGGTGCGGTAGCTGCAGTAACCAGCCTCCTGCCGCAAGTGCAAGAGTTAGCCCCCCAAGCCGTTAAAAAAGCCAAGCCCGAGCGGGGCGGTGGTTACGAGCTTTCAGAGCACGTCAAGCGTTATTACAAGACCACCTTGGTCTAATCCCTTTTCAAACACTCACCTCTTCTGGAGAGTTTCATGTTGTTGACCAAAAAGAACTCGGGCACCACAGGTGCTTCATCGTCCCCATTCGTGCACAGCTTGCGCCGCGGACTCACTCAGGCGTTGCCTACCCTAGATCGCCGCACGTTCTTGCGTCGCTCTGGCTTGGGCGTGGGCGTGGGCTTGGCTGCTTCGCAGCTGAGTTTGGTGAAAAAAGCCCAAGCTGCCAGTACTTCTGGCGGTGTAGTGGGTGCTGGCAAGGTGGAAGTGAAGCGCACCATTTGCACCCACTGTTCTGTGGGCTGCGCGGTAGACGCCGTGGTTGAAAACGGCGTGTGGGTTCGCCAAGAGCCTGTTTTCGACTCCCCCATCAACTTGGGTGCGCACTGCGCCAAGGGTGCTGCATTGCGCGAGCACGGCCATGGCGAATATCGCCTGCGCTACCCCATGAAGTTGGTCAACGGCAAGTACCAGCGCATCAGCTGGGACCTGGCCTTGAAAGAAATCACAGAGCGCATGCTTGAGCTGCGCAAAACCAGTGGCCCCGACAGCATCTACTACGTGGGCTCATCCAAGCACAACAACGAGCAAGCTTATTTGCTGCGCAAGTTTGTGAGCTTCTGGGGCACCAACAACACCGATCACCAAGCGCGTATTTGCCACTCCACCACCGTGGCGGGTGTGGCCAATACATGGGGCTATGGCGCCATGACCAATTCGTACAACGACATGCAAAACAGCAAGTGCGCCATGTACATTGGCTCCAATGCTGCTGAAGCTCACCCCGTGAGCATGTTGCACATGTTGCATGCCAAAGAAAATGGCTGCAAGATGATTGTGGTCGATCCCCGCTTCACACGCACAGCCGCCAGAGCCGATGAGTTTGTCCGTATCCGTTCAGGCACCGACATTCCATTCTTGTTTGGCATTGTTTATCACATCTTCAAAAATGGCTGGGAAGACAAAAAGTACATCAACGACCGTGTGTATGGCATGGAAGCTGTCAAGGCCGAAATCATGGCCAAGTGGACACCCGACAAGGTAGAAGAAGCTTGCGGCGTTAACGAAGCGCAAGTTTTCAAAGTGGCCAAGATGCTGCACGAAAACAACCCCAGCACCATCGTGTGGTGCATGGGCCAAACCCAACACACCATTGGCAATGCCATTGTTCGCGCCTCTTGCATCTTGCAGCTGGCACTGGGCAACATTGGTAAAACGGGTGGTGGCACCAACATTTTCCGTGGCCACGACAACGTGCAAGGCGCTACCGATGTAGGCCCTAACCCCGATTCATTGCCTGGCTACTACGGCTTGGCTGAAGGCTCTTGGAAGCACTTTGCCAAAGCTTGGGATGTCGACTTTGAGTGGATCAAAGGCCGCTATTCAAGCCCCGCCATGATGGGTAAGAACGGCATCACCGTGTCACGTTGGATCGATGGTGTGCTCGAGAAAAACGAGCTGATTGACCAAGACAGCAATTTGCGCGGCGTGTTCTTCTGGGGCCATGCACCCAACTCACAAACACGCGGTTTGGAAATGAAGCGCGCCATGGACAAGCTCGACTTGTTGGTGGTGGTCGATCCATATCCCTCTGCCACAGCGGCCATGGCCGCCATGCCAGGCAAACCTGAAGACCTGAACCCCAACCGCGCGGTTTACTTATTGCCTGCAGCCACACAATTTGAAACCAGCGGTTCTTGCACGGCTTCCAATCGCTCCATTCAATGGCGCGAAAAGGTCATTGAGCCTTTGTGGGAAAGCCGCTCCGATCACATGATCATGCTTCAGTTGGCCGAGAAATTGGGCTTTGCCAAAGAGTTGGTCAAGAACTACAAAATGCAAAAAGTCAAAGGCATGGACGAACCCGTGCCCGAAGACATCCTGCGTGAAATTAACAAGTCTGTCTGGACCATTGGCTATACCGGTCAAAGCCCAGAGCGCCTCAAAGCCCACATGCGCAACATGCATGTGTTCGATGTCAAAACCCTCAAATCGAAGGGTGGCAAAGACAAAGAAACAGGCTACGACTTCGGCGACGATTACTTCGGTTTGCCATGGCCTTGCTACGGCACGGCCGAACTCAAACACCCAGGCTCACCCAATTTGTACGACACCTCCAAGCACGTCATGGAAGGTGGCGGCAACTTCCGCGCCAACTTTGGCATTGAGCGTGAAGGCAAATCATTGTTGGCTGAAGACGGCTCACATTCCAAAGGTGCCGACATCACCACCGGCTACCCCGAACTCGACCACGTGTTGCTCAAAAAGCTCGGCTGGTGGGGTGAACTCACAGAAGCCGAAGCCAAAGCGGCCGAAGGCAAAAACTGGAAGACCGATTCTTCTGGCGGCATGATCCGTGTGTTCATGAAGAACCATGGTTGCCATCCGTTTGGCAATGCCAAGGCCCGTGCAGTGGTTTGGAACTTCCCCGATCCTATTCCTCAGCACCGCGAGCCGCTGTATGGCACTCGCCCCGACATGATGGCCAAGTACCCTACGCACGACGACAGAAAAGCCTTCTGGCGTCTGCCCACTTTGTACAAAACCATTCAAGACAAAAACATTGCCGACAAGGTACATGAGAAGTTCCCGCTCATCATGACCTCCGGCCGTTTGGTCGAATACGAAGGTGGCGGTGAAGAAACCCGTTCCAACCCTTGGCTGGCCGAGTTGCAGCAAGAGATGTTTGTGGAAATCAATCCGCAAACAGCGTCTAAGCGTGGCATTCGCAATGGCGACCGTGCTTGGGTGAAGTCACCCACTGGTGCACGCATCAACGTTCAAGCGCTCGTCACAGAGCGCGTTGCGCCCGATACCGTGTTCTTGCCCTTCCACTTCTCGGGTCGTTGGCAAGGTGCCGACATGCTGGCGCACTACCCCAATGGTGCGGCGCCTATCGTGCGCGGTGAAGCCGTCAACACGGCCACCACGTATGGCTACGACAGCGTCACCATGATGCAAGAATCAAAAACCACCGTTTGCGATGTGGA
>JGI25921J50272_10000827_pt1 | contig 10209 bp, 19 predicted proteins | sample LauGreSu1BDMLBSD_2_FD_50272 | JGI IMG/M metagenome (IMG submission 50272) | reverse complement strand
CATTTTCAAATTATAATATTTATCATAACTCAATTAACTCATAAATATGGGTCGTTCGATTAAAAAAGGTCCTTACGTTGATGCCAACCTTGAAACAAAGGTTTTAGCGATCAATGATGGTTCAGCAAAGAAAGGCGTGATCAAAACTTGGAGTCGTAGAAGTACAATCACTCCTGATTTTGTAGGCCACACTTTTGCAGTACACAATGGAAATAAATTTATTCCAGTGTATGTAACAGAATTCATGGTAGGTCACAAATTGGGTGAATTTTCACCTACTCGTAACTTCAGAGGACACGCAGGAACTAAAAAATAAACAGTAAGAAGCAAACGTTAAGTTTACTTCAAACGTCAAACTAAAAAGAAATGGAAGCAGTAGCTAAACTGAACAATTATCCAACAGGGCCGCGCAAAATGCGTTTGCTTGCTGATGTGATCCGTGGAATGGAAGTAGAAAAAGCTTTGGCGATTCTAGAATTCCACCCACAGCACAACGCAGTGCCTTTGGCTAAATTGCTAAAAAGTGCCATCAACAACTGGGAACAAAAAAACAATGGCGCAAGTGCTGCAGATAGCAGCTTGATTGTAAAAACTGTATTTGTAGACGGTGGCCGTGTTTTAAAACGCATGCGTCCAGCTCCACAAGGCCGCGGTTACAGAGTTCGTAAGCGCAGCAATCATGTAACATTAATCGTAGATTCTAAAAACTAATTGTAAAACCACTATATGGGTCAGAAAGCAAATCCAATTGGTAACAGGTTAGGTATCATCCGCGGATGGGACAGCAACTGGTATGGTTCTAAAAAAGACTATGCTAATAAGTTGATTGAGGATCATAAGATCCGTACTTACCTAAATGCCCGTATCAACAAGGGCGGTATCGCTAAAATCGTAATTGAGCGTACCCTTGGTAAGTTAATTGTAACGATNCATACCTCTAAGCCTGGTATCATCATCGGTAAAGGCGGNGGAGAAGTTGATCGTATCAAAGAAGAGTTGAAAAACTTAACGAAAAAAGATGATGTTCAAATTAACATCCTAGAGATTCGTCGTCCAGAATTAGACGCACAAATCGTAGGAGATACAATTGCACGTCAAATCGAAAATCGTATCAACTTTAAGCGTGCTACTAAAATGTCATTGCACGTCAAATCGAAAATCGTATCAACTTTAAGCGTGCTACTAAAATGTCTATTGCCTCTACTTTACGTATGGGTGCAGAAGGTATCAAAGTAAAATTAAGCGGTCGTTTAGGCGGCGCAGAAATCGCACGTTCTGAAGAATTTAAACAAGGTCGTGTACCTCTACATACTTTCCGTATGGATATCGATTATGCAAACGTATTTGCACAAACCGTTTACGGTAAAATCGGTATCAAAGTATGGATCTGTAAAGGTGAAGTTCTTGGTAAGCGTGAATTAAATCCAAACTTCGTTGGTGGCAAAAATGACATGAGCGAAAGAAGAGGTGGAGAAGAGCGCAGACCAGGTGGCGACAGAAGAGATGATCGCAGACCAGGTGGTGGAAGAGATAACAACCGTGGTGGTGCTCGTCCAGAACGCAGAGGATAATATCCTTTGTACAACAAAGAATTGACAATTTTTGAATTTTCAAATTGAAATAAATGTTACAGCCTAAAAGAAGTAAACACAGGAAGCAGCAAAAAGGCCGCATACGCGAAGTGGCTAAGCGTGGCACTTCCATTTCATTCGGTTCATTCGCTTTAAAAGCATTAGAGCCAATCTGGTTAACAAACCGTCAGATTGAATCTGCTCGTCAAGCAATGACACGTGCTATGAAAAGAGAAGGTAACGTGTGGATCCGCGTATTTCCTGATAAAATTATTACACATAAGCCTGCAGAGGTGAGAATGGGTAAAGGTAAAGGTAACCCTGAGTATTGGGCTGCTGTAGTTGAACCAGGACGCATCATTTTTGAGTGCGACGGTGTTACAGCTCAAGTAGCACAGGAGGCAATGGGCTTAGCGGCTCAAAAGCTACCTATCAAAACCAAATTCGTTACTAGAAGGGATTTGCAAGCTTAATTTTAAATACAATTTGCAATGGCAAACAAGACATCATACGATTTTAACAAAAGCCTACAGGACATGAACGTTCAGGACCTTCAGGCTAAAATTCAAGAAGATCAATTAAGATTGAAAAAACTTGAGTTCGCTCACGCAATTTCTCCACTCGAAAACCCGATGAACATTCGCGCGCTTCGTAGAGACATTGCTCGTATTAAAACGCAATTGAAGAAAAAAGAATTGGGTATCTAATTGGATATCTAAACCATAAATAAAAAACAATGGCTGAAGTAAGAAATTTACGTAAAACGAGAACTGGGCTAGTAACTAGCGATAAAATGGATAAAACCATTACAGTTGCTGTAGAAAGAAAAGTAAAACACCCTATCTACGGTAAGTTCGTAAAGAAAACAACAAAGTTCCACGCACACGACGAAAAAGGAGAGTGCGGTATTGGAGACGTAGTAAAAATAATGGAAACGCGTCCACTTAGTAAAACTAAGCGTTGGAGACTCGTTGAAATTATCGAAAAAGCAAAATAGGCCCTAGGGCTTCATGCTGCACACCGTCCATGAGTAATTATACGGTTGTAGCCTCTGAAAAATAAACATTCTTCTGTCGCTAAAAAAGTGATAGATCTAACAGCTAAAAGCTAAAAAAATGATTCAGCAAGAAAGTAGATTGAATGTAGCTGATAACAGTGGTGCAAAAGAAGTCCTTTGTATTAAGGTACTTGGTAACAGTGGTCAAGATTACGCCAAAATTGGTGATAAAATTGTCGTAACTGTTAAAAGTGCAATCCCTGCAGGCGGTATTAAAAAAGGTACGGTATCTAAAGCAGTTATCGTGCGTACTAAAAATAAATTACGTCGTAAAGATGGTTCTTATATCCGTTTTGATGACAACGCTGTTGTGTTGTTAAACAATTCAGACGAACCACGCGGTACACGTATTTTTGGACCAGTAGCTCGTGAACTTCGTGACGCAGGTTACATGAAGATTATTTCATTAGCTCCAGAAGTATTATAATAATAAGTCATTAATAGACGTTTAAGTTAAAAACAATGAGTACAAGATTCAAACCTAAATTCAACATCAAAAAAGGAGATACCGTTGTGGTAATCGCCGGTGATGACAAGGACTTGAAAAAGCCTCGTAAGGTGTTAGAAGTTATTGTAGATAAAGGCCGTGTAGTAGTAGAAGGCGTTAATATCGTTACAAAACATACGAAACCTTCTGCACAAAATACAAAAGGTGGTATCGTTAAAGTTGAAGCCCCTATTAACATTAGTAACATTATGTTATGGGACGCTAAAACGAGTCAACCTACCAAAGCTACGCGTACACGCGAGAATGGTAAATTAGTTCGTGTATCTAAAAAATCAGGGGAGGTAATTAAATAATGAGCACAGTAAAATATACTCCAAGATTAGCAGACAAGTACACTAAAGAAGTGATCCCTGCTTTAATGAAAAAGTTTGCATACAAAACTGTTATGCAGGCTCCTAAGTTAGAAAAAATTTGTATCAACCGTGGCGTTAATGGTGCGGTAAACGATAAGAAATTAATTGACATCGCTGTAGATGAGTTAGTAATGATCACTGGTCAGAAAGCTGTTCCTACCATGTCTAAAAAAGATATCTCAAACTTTAAATTACGTAAGGGTATGCCAATTGGTGCTCGCGTAACTTTAAGAGGCGAAAAGATGTACGAATTTTTGGATCGTTTAGTATCTGTTGCACTTCCACGTGTACGTGATTTCAAAGGTATTAGCGATAAGGCTTTTGATGGCCGTGGCAACTATACATTAGGTGTTACTGAGCAAATCATTTTCCCTGAAATCGATATCGATAAAATCACAAAGATCACTGGTATGGATATCACTTTTGTAACAACTGCGCAAACCAACGAAGAAGCGTATGAGTTATTAAAAGAATTAGGTATGCCATTCAAGGGAACCAAAAAAGAAACTAACTAATTAAAAAAAAAACTGGTAGCAGCCGGCTTTGTAATAACGCAATCACCGGAACCTACTCAAACCCAAATAAATAAAACATGGCAAAAGAATCAGTAAAAGCCAGACAAAGAAAGCGCGAGAAAATGGTCGCTAAATTTGCAGAAAAGCGTGCCGCTTTAAAAGAGGCAGGTGATTATGCAGCTCTTGACCTTCTTCCTAAAAATGCGTCTCCTGTTCGCTTAAAAAACCGTTGTCAATTAACCGGTCGTCCTAAAGGATATATGAGATACTTTGGTCTCTCAAGAATTATGTTCCGTGATATGGCGCTTAACGGAATGATTCCTGGTGTAAAAAAGGCGAGCTGGTAGTATTCGGCAAGTTTTAGTAAACAAATTTTGAACTGATTTAATTTTAATAAAAATGGTAACTGATCCAATAGCAGATTTCTTAACGAGAATTCGTAACGCGCAAATGGCCGGTCACAGAATGGTAGAAATTCCTGCCTCTAATTTAAAAAAGCGTATGACTGAGATTTTATACAATCAAGGTTATGTACTTAAGTATAAGTTTGAAGAAGATAACAAGCAAGGTGTTATCAAAATCGCATTAAAATACGATGAAAATACCAAGCAACCTGCTATCCGTACACTCGAAAGAATTAGCCGTCCAGGTTTACGCCAGTACGCTAAGCCTTCAGAAATTAAGCGTGTAATCAACGGTTTAGGTATTGCTATCTTAAGTACTTCAAAAGGAGTATTGACAGACAAGCAAGCAAAAGCTGCAAACGTAGGTGGCGAAGTACTTTGCTATATCTACTAAAATAATCACCGACACGGACAATTATGCTTTTTAGTCGGAGCAGAACACAGTGCCGGATTCAATTAACAAATTAAACAACATCGACTATGTCTCGTATTGGTAAAGCCCCGATTGCAATTCCTTCAGGAGTTACAGTAACGGTAAGCAAAGAAAACGTAGTGACTGTAAAAGGTCCTAAAGGCGAATTAAAAGAAACAGTAGATAGAGATATCATTGTAACAGTTGGTGAAACAGAAGTAGTTGTTTCTCGTCCAACCGAGCAAATCCGTCACAGAGCTATGCACGGTTTATACCGTTCACTCATCAGCAACCTTGTAAAAGGTGTAACTGAAGGTTATAAAAAAGAATTAGAATTAGTGGGTGTGGGTTTTAAAGCTGCCAGCACTGGTAACGTTTTAGACTTAGCACTTGGTTATTCTCACAATATTATTTTTGAAATCCCTAGCGAATTAAAAGTTGCTACCACCACAGAAAANGGTCAAAACCCTAAAATTTTCTTAGAAGGTATCGACAAGCAATTAATTGGTCAGGTGGCTGCAAAATTAAGAAGCCTACGTAAGCCAGAGCCGTACAAAGGTAAAGGTGTTAAATACGCTGGTGAAATTCTTAGAAGAAAAGCTGGTAAAGCTGCTGGTAAATAAGCTAAGATCAATAACTAATAAAATAATCAACAATCTCCGGCCGAATCGGAGGTTTCAAACAGAAATACAATGGGTAAATTAATTCAAAGGCAAAAAATCAGATACCGCATCCGCAAAAAGGTGCAAGGTACTGCTGTAAAGCCTCGCTTGTCTGTATTCAGAAGCAATGCCGAAATCTATGCTCAGTTAATAGATGACGACAACAGTGTAACACTTGCATCTGCATCTTCAAGAGATAAAGATATTGCTGCTCAAAAAATCACTAAGATTGAAAAATCTAAGTTAGTAGGCGCAGCAGTTGCTCGTAAAGCTATCGAACTAGGCTTAACTGCTGTAGTTTTTGATAGAGGTGGTAATTTGTATCATGGCCGTGTTAAGTCTGTGGCTGATGGTGCGAGAGAAGCCGGTCTTCAATTCTAATTTTGCTAACAACAATTAATCGTTAGATAAATGTCTAAATTAAACGTAAATAAGGTAAAAGCCACTGGCGATGTGGAACTTAAAGAAAAAGTAGTTGCCATTAATCGCGTGGTTAAAACCACTAAAGGTGGACGTACATTCAGCTTCTCAGCTCTTGTGGTAGTAGGTAATGAAAATGGTGTTGTAGGACAAGGTTTGGGTAAAGCAAAAGAAGTACAAGAAGCAATTGCAAAAGGTATTGATGATGCAAAGAAAAACCTTTTGAAAGTCCCTGTTATGCACGGAACTATTCCACACGAACAATGGGCTAAGCAAGGTGCTGCTAAAGTGTTGATTAAGCCAGCAGCACATGGTGCGGGTGTAATCGCAGGTGGTAGCATGCGTGCAGTACTTGAAAGCGCAGGTGTAACTGACGTATTAGCAAAAAGTTTAGGTTCTGCAAATCCACATAACGTGGTAAAAGCAACTTTAAAAGCATTAAGCCTTTTAAGAGAGCCTGTACAAGTAGCAAAAACACGTAGTGTTAAACTAAGCAAAGTTTTTAACGGATAAAACCTCTGGTTATGAAAAAAATTAAAATAACTCAGATCAAGAGTGGTATTGACAGATCTGAGCGCCAAAAACAAACTTTAATTGCATTAGGTCTTAGAAAACTAAATGCATCTAAAGAAGTGGAAGCAACTCCTCAAATTTTAGGAATGGTTAACAAAGTAAGCCATTTAGTAAAAGTAGAAGAGGTCGCTTAATACTTTTTAAAGCATGTATACGTTATTATAAAAATGAGTCAATTTTTCAATTGATTCATTTTTATTTAATTTGATACTCATAATTTTTATTATTTAATAATTGCGAGGGGTGATACCCCGTAAGTTCAAAATCAAACAAACATGAAACTACACAATTTAAAGCCAGCAGAAGGATCTACGCACAAAGCAATCCGTATTGGTCGTGGTGAAGCATCTGGTAAAGGTGGTACTTCTACAAAAGGTAACAAAGGTGGTCAAAGCCGTGCNGGTTACAAAAGCAAAATGGGTCACGAAGGTGGTCAGATGCCTATTCAGCGTCGTGTTCCTAAGCGTGGCTTCAANAACAACAATCGTATCGAATTTAAAGTGTTTAACCTTGGTCAAATCGATCAATTGGTTGAAAAATATGGTTTCACTGAATTTAGCTTAGAAAATTTATACATCAACGGTTTAATTAGCCGTACGGATCGTGTAAAAGTATTAGCAAATGGCGAATTAAAGGCTAAACTTACATTTAAGGTGAATGCTGCAAGTGACAAGGCAAAAGCTGCTGTTGAAGCTNCNGGCGGAACCCTTGAAATTGTAAAGTAATTTCCCGTAAATTGCCAATGGCTTAGCCATGGTAAATACTATTAACGCTACAATTGATTTAAGTGAAAAAACTAATTCAAACATTAAAACATATCTGGGCAATTGATGAGCTNCGTAACAAAATTGTTGTTACGCTTGCCCTTGTACTAACATACCGTTTAGGTACGCAAATTACCCTTCCTGGTATCGATCCTAATAAAATAGAAGCGGCTTCTGCTGCTGCTCAAGGCAATGGCCTACTTGGCATATTTGATATGTTTGCAGGTGGTGCATTTTCTCAAGCATCTATTTTAGCGCTTGGTATCATGCCTTACATTTCTGCTTCTATTTTTATGCAGTTAATGACCATCTTGGTTCCTCAGTTGCAAAAAATTCAGAAAGAAGGAGATAGCGGACGTAAAAAAATCAACCAATGGACACGTTACCTAACAGTGATTGTTACAGCGTTCCAAGCTGGTGCTTACGTTGCTTATTTAAACAGCCCAGGTTATGCGCCAGCAATCATTGCAGCGTATGCGCCTTATTTCTGGTTCTCTACCGTTATCACATTAACAGCAGGTACTTTGTTTGTAATGTGGTTAGGTGAAAAAATCCAGGACAAAGGTTTAGGTAATGGTACTTCTATCATTATCATGGTGGGTATCTTAGCTCGTTTACCACAATCTATTATTCAGGAGTTTAGCGCAAAGGGCCAAAAAGGCGGCGGTGGACTTTTAATATTTTTAATTGAAGTTGCTATTTTAGTAACCATAATTATGGGTCTTATTGTACTTGTACAAGGGGTTCGTAAAATTGCGGTGAACTATGCAAAACAAATTGTTGGTAGCCGTCAATTTGGTGGTGCACGTCAATTTTTACCTGTTAAAGTAAACAGCGCAGGTGTAATGCCAATCATTTTTGCGCAAGCAATTATGTTCTTACCAACGCTTGTTTCTTTTACCAATTTAGATTCGGCACAAGGGATTGTAAAAGTATTCAATGACCATAGTAGTTGGCCTTATATGGCAATCTATTCTATCATGGTAATTGGATTTACTTTCCTTTATACAGCTCTTATCTTTAATCCAAAACAAATCTCTGAAGATTTAAAACGCAATAACGGATTTGTACCAGGTGTTAAACCAGGACAACCTACTGCCGATTATATTGGAGCCATCATGGACAAAATTACTTTACCAGGCGCTATCTTTTTAGCACTTGTAGGTATTATGCCAGGCTTTGCACAACGCTTAGGTGTAACGCAAGGATTTAGCTCTTTCTTTGGAGGNACTTCATTATTAATTATGGTAGGCGTTGTNCTTGATACACTTCAACAAATTGAAACCTATTTATTAATGCGTCAGTACGATGGATTAATGGAAGGTGGACGTGTACANGGCAGACAAGTTGATACTGCAAGTGGCATGTAATATTATTTGACAAAACGATAATAAAACCTGTCAGTGCTTGTGGCCTGACAGGTTTTCTTTTTTAACAATGACCCGAAGAAATATTGGTATGATGTATAAAACCGAAGCAGAAGTAGCACTCATGAAAGAGGCTGCTTTGCTAGTGAGTAAAGCACTTTCAGAAGTAGCTGCTTTTATTAAACCAGGCACCACTACTTTGCAAATAGATAAGTTGTGTGAAACGGTGGTAAAAGACCACGGTGCAGTGCCTTCATTTTTTAATTATAGAGGGTATCCATTTAATATTTGTGCTTCTGTTAATGATGTAGTGGTGCATGGATTTCCAAATGAAACGCCCATCAAAAATGGCGACATAGTTTCTATCGATTTAGGCGTTATTTTAAACGGATGGCATGGTGATCATGCGTATAGTTTTATTGTTGGAGAAGTAGCGCCAGAAATCTTAAACCTTGTAAAAGTGACCAAAGAATCACTCTACAAAGGAATTGAAAAAGCAACGGTAAATAACCGCATTGGTGATATCTCTTATGCGATTCAGGAACATACCGAATTCAAGCATGGGTTCGGTGTTGTGCGTGAATTAGTAGGGCATGGGCTTGGCAGAAACTTACACGAAGACCCGCAAGTACCTAACTATGGCAAGCGTGGTAATGGCCCTAAGCTTAAAGAAAATTTAGTACTTGCTATTGAGCCCATGATTAATTTAGGTACGCATAAAGTATACACCGACGATGACGGCTGGACCGTAAAAACACAGGACGGAAAAGTATCTGTTCACTTTGAACATGATATTTGTGTAAAAAGAAACGAGGCACTTATTTTATCTGATTTTAGCATCATCGAAACTGCAGAAAAAGCAAATACAAATTTAAATAGTAGCTACTATTAATATTTTATACAACTACCATGCATGAAAAATTAGTAGTAATAGGTGGTGGTGCTGCAGGTTTTTTTTGTGCAGTAAATGCAGCTCGTTTGCATCCNGGNTTGCAAGTTTTACTTCTGGAAAAGTCTAATAAATTACTCGCAAAAGTTAAGGTGAGTGGTGGTGGCAGATGCAATACAACACACGCCTGTTTTGAACTTCCGGAACTCGTACAAAAATATCCGCGCGGTCAAAATTTTTTAAAGAAAACATTTCATTGGTTTAATACGACAGACACCATCGAGTGGTTTGCGTCTCGTGGCGTAGATTTAAAAACAGAAGCAGATGGTAGAATGTTTCCAACAACCAATGATTCGCAAACCATTATTGATTGTTTGTTAAAAGAAGCAGACAAATACAAAGTACAAGTACAGGTACAAACTGGGGTAGAAAAAATTACTACTAAAGAGGGTGGAGGATTCACACTCATAACGGACAAAGAAAATATAGACGCTCATTATGTTTGTTTGGCAACAGGCGGATTTCCAAAAGCGTCTCAATTTGATATTGTTACAAACACCGGNCATTCCATTGAAACGCCTGTTCCGTCACTTTTTACGTTTAACATGCCAGGTAATCCTATCACGGAACTTATGGGAGTAAGTGTACCAGAAGCACAGGTAAAAATTAGCGGTACTAAAATTTCCGCAACAGGCCCACTTCTTATTACGCATT
>JGI25921J50272_10000824_pt1 | contig 10215 bp, 10 predicted proteins | sample LauGreSu1BDMLBSD_2_FD_50272 | JGI IMG/M metagenome (IMG submission 50272) | reverse complement strand
CAAATCAGGAAAAACTTAAACGGCCTGAGGCAATGGCACTTTGAATTTGTCAGCCCAGGGCATCAGCGTTGGCATGATGCTGGGGTAGAGTTGCAAGCCCTGCACTTCACTCTCTGCTTGGTATTGCAACCCGCGCTCGCCAGGCAATCTAACTTTCTCCCCCTGCCTTGCTGGTTTTGAATTTTGACAGCGATCAATCACATGATCCAGTTGGCGCTCAAACGCTTTCAAACCTGCAAAGGCTTGAGGGTCGATGATTTGCATAAACACAGTGGCGCCCCAACCCTCTGCAGGATCTGCGCGACCATGCCCCGCCAAACCACCCGTCATGGCCTCCACCATCAAACTCAAGCCGTATCCTTTGTGACCTGAGTCCATGCCACCTAGGGGCAAGATGGTGCCCTTGGGCTCAGAAAACAAAACGGCTGGATCGGCACTGGCTTGACCAAGACCGTCCATCACCCATGCGGCTGGCAGCAATTTTTTTTCATTGAACAAGCGATTGGTCATGCCGTTGGTAGTGGCCGATGTGGATACATCGACCAAGATGGGCTGGATCGAACTTGGAATACCGAAGGACACCGGATTGGGTGTAAAAACAGGATCTAGCCCCCCAAAGGGGGCAACGCTGCTGCTGTTGGGGTCTGAGCAATGCAATGCCATCAACAGGCCCTGATAGGTTGCGCGCTGATGATAGGCGGCAAGACAAGCAATGTGGTGGCTGCGTTTGATCACGACGGTGCAAGTGCCCTGCTGCTTAGCGCGTGCGATAGCCAGAGTCATGGCACGCAGCACAAGCCAAGGCCCTGGCAGTCGCTTGCCATCCCAAGTGATTGCAGCAGGAAAATCGGACACCACTTCGGGCTCACCATCTTGGCTCATTCTTCCTGATTCCAACTCGGCCAAATAGGGGGCCAGCAAGCCCAATCCGTGGGTCGTGTGCCCCAACAAATCACCTTCAACCAAGATGTCTGCAATGGCTTGTGATTTATCGTCATCCAAGCCAGTTGCCTTCAGCAGCGATTTTGCGAAAACCCTCAATTCATCTACTTTGTATTTCAAACCAGTCTCCCATTTGTTCACAGACAAGCTGACTTTGATGCTTGTTCAAAAGTCTCATGTTAGCGTTTTTCACCATCAGAGCAAGGCTGCTCTTGGCAAGAGATAATCGCTGGTGATCTGACTGAGCAAACTCGGCCTTGGTACAACGTAACCTGATTTAAAAATGCAAATAAACTCACTTCGCATGGACGGTGTAGACACCCCAATCATTCCCACCATTGCGGCTTTGGTCAGGAACAACCCGGGCACTATTTCCTTAGGGCAAGGCGTGGTCAATTACGGCCCCCCCGCAGAAGCCATTGCAGCCCTGCCTGACTTGATGGGCGATGGGAGCTTGCACAAGTACTTGGGTGTGAGCGGGCATCCTGGCTTGGTCGAAGCCATTCAAGCCAAGCTGGCACAAGAAAACCAAGTGCTACTGGGTTCCGACGCCATGCTGATGGTCACAGCGGGCAGCAACATGGCTTTTTTGAATTCGGTCTTGGCCGTGGCCGATCCCGGCGATGAATTTATCTTGCCCATGCCGTTTTATTTCAACCAAGAAATGGCCATTCGGATGTGCGGCTGCGTGCCTGTACCCGTACCCACGCATGCCGATTTCAGTTTGAACATCGAAGCCATGGCAGCGGCCATCACACCACGCACGCGAGCCATTCTGACCGTCTCCCCCAACAACCCAACAGGCGCTGTTTACTCAGAAGCATCGCTGCGTGCCATCAACGCTTTGTGCGCCCAGCATGGCCTCTATCACTTCAGTGATGAGGCTTATGAATACTTCACGTATGAAGGCGTGAAGCACTTTTCGCCAGCCAGCATTCCTGGCGCCATGAAGCACACCTTGTCGTTTTACTCCATGTCAAAAAACTATGGCATGGCCAGTTGGCGCGTGGGCTATGTGGTGTTCCCAGCCGATTTGTTNGATGCCATGAACAAGGTNCAAGACACCAATCTCATATGTGCGCCCATGCCCTCTCAATTGNTNGCCCTTCAAGCTTTGAAAAAAGGCAAGCCATGGGTTTCGCCCAAAGTTGAAGCCTTGAGCCAAGTTAGGAATACGGTTTACCAAGCCCTTGAGGGTTTGGGCGATTTGGTGCAATTCCCCAAAACNCAAGGTGCGTTTTATGTGCTGATGAAACTACCCGGATTAAAGCAAGGCNTCGAGCCTATTGCCTTCAACCGCGCCATGACCGAGAAATACAAAGTGGCTTCGATTCCTGGTTTTGCTTTTGGCCTGACGCAAACTCACGAAGCCAACTACCAACGATTGTCGTATGGTGCGCTAGAAGCAGCCAGTGTGGCCGAAGGCGTACAACGTTATGTGGCGGCGGTCAAAGATTGGTACAACGCTTGATTAGGCGCTTAACTAGGCGCGCTTACTGAAGACCGCCCTTCAGCGCATCAGGCACTGGCAAGGGCATGACTTCAATGCCCTCCTCCAACAAGTCTTGCGTTTCCTCTACCGAGGCTTGCCCACGGATGTTGCGCTCTTCCGATTCACCGTAGTGCATCTTGCGCGCCTCTTCGGCAAAGTTTTGACCAACGTCTTCGGTGTTGGCAATCACGTGCTTGACCATTTTCATCCAAGCTTCTTGAACCATCTCAACCGCTTCAGGGTGAATTTGGGCCAGGCTTGAGGCCATGGCCTCTGCGTTGGGCACTGTAGGCAAAGTCGGCAAAGCAGGCAAACCGCCAGCAGGTGCAACAGGGCCGGCTACTGCAGACGAGTCTTCTTTGGCTGCAGACTTGGCCTGACGAGGTTCTTCGGCACCAAAATTCAAGCGCGGCGCAGAAGGCAACTTTCGCACTTCGGTGTTGGCGCAGAGGGGGCAAGCCACCAAATTTCTTTCGCGCTGCGATTGGTAATCGTCTTCAGAGCCAAACCAGCCCTCAAAGGTGTGCATGCCAGCGCACTGAAGGTTCAAGACTTTCATGCGGCATTCACCCAAGTTAAATCATGCTGACCTGACAAATAATTCTGCAACCAAAACATGCCGGTGAGGGTTTTGCCATCGGTCACTTCGCCCTTCAAGCAAGCCTGCTTCAAGGCCTCAGGCGTTTGCGTGATCACTTCCAAGAACTCACCTGGATCAAGCTGACGCTCACCTAGGCTTAAATCTTTGGCAAACCAAATTTCAATGAATTCGGTTGAATAAGAAATAACGGGGTGCATCACACCCGCTTTGGCCCACTGCTTGGCGCTGTAACCTGTCTCTTCAAACAACTCACGTTGCGCACACTCAAGGGTTGATTCATTGGGGTCGAGCTTGCCGGCGGGAAACTCGAGCATCACTTGCTGCACGGGATATCTGAATTGACGTTCCATCACCAACTGCAAGGGCTGACCGGGCAATTCCAGCAAAGGAACGATCATGACCGCGCCTGGATGAATGACATATTCACGCGAGGCCTCTGAGCCATCGGGCAAGGCCACCGTATCGCGAAAGGCATGAAGAAAAGAACCCCTGAAGAGCTCCTGACTCTTCAGCTTGGATTCAATCAGATGTGAATCCATCTGATTGACCCTGCTCAATTGGCCAGCATTTGGGTCACTGAGCTCGCGCACAATGACATCAATGCACCAGGCACGATGCCCAACACCAGAACCAACAAGCCATTGAGAGACAGCACAATGCGGACATCGGTATCGGCTGTAACNGTAGTGGCCGTCACGGCTTCATCAAAGTACATGACTTTGACAACACGCAGGTAGTAGAAGGCACCAATCAGGGACATGGCAACTGCAAACACAGCCAATGCAATGTCGGCTGTATGACCTGAAGCGATCAGGGCTTGCAGNACAGACAACTTGGCGTAGAAGCCCACCATGGGTGGAATGCCCGCCAAGGAGAACATGCAGATGGCCATCACACCGGCGTACAAAGGACTGCGGTTGTTCAGTCCTGCCAAATCTGTAATTTCTTCACTCTCAAACCCTTGGCGGGCCAAGAGAAGGATGATGCCAAAGGTGGCCAAGGTGGTGAGCACATAACCCACGACATAGAACATGGCAGAGCTGTAAGCGTTGGCACCCATGGCAGCGTTGCCACTGACCACGCCCGACATCAGGCCAATCAAAACAAAGCCCATTTGGGCAATGGTGGAGTAGGCCAACATGCGCTTGAGGTTGGTTTGCGCAATGGCAGCCAAGTTACCTATTAGCAGTGAAGCAATNGCCAACAGCGCCAGCATTTGCTGCCAGTCGATAGCCATAGGCAACAAACCTTCCACCAACAAACGGATGGTGATGGCAAAGGCTGCCAATTTGGGGGCGCCTGCAATCATGAGCGTGGCCGCTGTAGGCGCACCTTGGTAAACGTCGGGCACCCACATGTGGAACGGCACAACGCCCAGCTTGAATGCCAAACCAGCCACCACAAACACCAAACCAAACACCAACACTTGGTGCTTCACCTGACCGCTGGCAATCACTTTGAAAACAGTGGCCAAATCGAGTGAGCCTGTGGCACCGTACAACATCGACATGCCATACAACAAGAAGCCGGAAGCCATGGCACCCAAGACAAAGTACTTCATGGCTGCTTCTGTGGCCTGGGTGTTGTCGCGGCGCAAGGCCACCAGCGCATAGCTAGACAAGGTGAGCAATTCAAGGCCGAGGTACAACACCAAGAAATTTTGGCTAGAGATCATGACGCTCATGCCAAGCAATGCAAACACCGAGAGGCTAAACAGTTCGCCACCGCGCAGCATGTCACGATCGCCCGCGTAAGGACGCGCGTAAACCAGGGTGACCATGACGGCAATGGTGGAGAAACACTTGAGCCAATGGCCCATGGGGTCGGACACGACCAAGCGGCCAAAACCATACAAGGTATGACCTGCATCGGCGTAGAAGGCATGCAGCAATGCAACGCCACCCAAGGAGGCCAAGCTCAAAACGTAAGTCACAGTGCGCTTTGGGCTTGTAACCAGCAGGTCGACCAGCGCGATCACGCAGGCCATCACCAGCAACACGATTTCTGGATAGATCGTCATCCAGCTGGTTGAGTCAATCATGTCTATTCTCTCTATTCATTAAGTTTCAGCTGATCACAAGCGATCAAGGCAATTTGGAAGCAGCCACGTGCTCCAACAAATTGGCCACAGAGACTTCCATCACATCGGTGAAAGGCTTTGGATACAAGCCCATGTACAAAATGGCGATGGCCAACAAAGCCATGACCGTGAATTCGCGGGCATTGATGTCGGTCAACTCTTTGACATCGTCATTGGTGACGGGGCCGAGGTACACACGCTTGAACATCCACAAGGTGTAAGCCGCGCCAAAGATCAAGGCTGAGGCGGCCAACAGACCCACCACAAAGTCGTACTTGACTGCGCCCAAAATGACCATCCACTCACCGACAAAACCAGCCGTGCCTGGCAAACCGCAATTGGCCATGGCAAACAACAAAGCAAAGGCCGCAAACTTGGGCATGGTGTTGACCACTCCGCCATAGCTTGAAATTTCTCGCGAGTGAACTCGGTCGTACAACACCCCAATGGACAAAAACATGGCCGCTGACACGAAGCCGTGTGCAATCATTTGCACCAAACCACCCGACACGCCCAGCGGGTTGAAGATGAAGAAGCCCAAGGTCACAAAGCCCATGTGCGCAACAGAAGAATACGCCACCAACTTTTTCATGTCTTGTTGAACCATGGCCACCAAACCCACATAGACCACCGCCACCAAAGACAACACGATCATGAAGGTAGCCCACTCACGTGAGGCGTCCGGGGCAATGGGCATGGAGAAACGCAAGAAGCCGTAGGCTCCCAGTTTCAACATGATGGCGGCCAGCACAGCAGATCCACCCGTGGGCGCTTCAACGTGCACATCAGGCAACCAAGTGTGAACGGGCCACATGGGTACCTTGACGGCAAAGGCGGCAAAGAATGCAAAGAACAAGAAGTTTTGCGCTGTGGCCGACAAGGGCAATTCATGCCATAAGGAAATGTCAAAGCTGCCGCCTGATTGGATGTACAAGTAGATCAAGGCGATCAAGGTGAGCAATGAGCCCAACAAGGTGTACAAGAAAAACTTGAAAGCTGCATAGATCTTGTTCGGGCCGCCCCAAATACCAATGATCAGGTACATTGGAATGAGCGTGGCTTCGAAGAACACATAGAACAGCAAGCCATCCAATGCAGAGAAAACGCCAATCATCAATCCGGAAAGGATTAAGAAAGCAGCCATGTATTGATTGACTTTGCGGGTGATGACTTCCCAGCCAGCAATCACAACAATGACGTTGATGAATGCCGTCAAAATGACGAACCACAAAGAAATACCGTCAACCCCTAAGTGGTAGTTGACATTGAAGCGCTCGATCCAAGAAAGCTTCTCAACAAACTGCATCTCGGCCGTGTCGAGTTGGAAGCCGCTGTACAAGGGCAATGTGACCAAAAAGCTGACCACAGCACCCACCAAAGCCAACCAACGCACAGACTTAGCCTGCTCGTCACGTCCCAAAGCCAATAAAACAATGCCGAACGCGATAGGCGTCCAAATGGCAAGGCTCAACAATCCCATTTTGTAAATCCTTATTTGTTGAGCCAGACGAAGTACGTCATGAGCAAAAAGATACCCAAGATCATCACCAGTGCGTAGTGATACAAATAGCCCGTTTGCAGCTTGCGAACCAAGTTGGAGACCATGCCCACCAACTTCCACGAGCCGTTCACGACCAATCCGTCGATCAAGGTGCGATCGCCGACCTTCCAAAGACCTGTGCCCAATGCGCGCGCGCCTCGGGCCAAGATGTTTTCATTGATCCAGTCCATGTAGTACTTGTTTTCCAAGATGACCACCAAGGGGCGCAGTGCGCGGCCAATGGCAGCAGGCACAGCTGGGTTGATCAAGTACATGTACCAGGCCACCACCACACCGGCCAATGCAAGCCAGAAAGGTGCTGTTGATACACCGTGCAAGGCCATGGCCACCGGGCCATGGAACGCCGCTGCCAGCTCTTTCATGGCATGGTGCTTTTCTGCATCGATAAAGATAGCGTCTTTGAAAAGCTCACCATACAACATGGGGTTGATGGTCATGAAACCAATGACCACTGAAGGAATGGCTAGCAAAATCAAGGGGACAGTGACCACCCAAGGAGATTCGTGTGGCTTGTGACTGTCGTGATCGTGGTCATCATGGTGATCGTCGTGACCATGGTGCGCATCGGGGTTCTGGTCATAACGCTCTTTGCCGTGGAACACCAAGAAGTACATGCGGAAAGAGTAGAACGCCGTAACAAACACACCAGCCAGCACTGCAAAGTTGGCAAAGCCTGCTGCAGCCAAGTGGCTTTCGTGCACGGCCTCAATGATGCTGTCTTTGGAGTAGAAACCCGAGAAAAATGGTGTGCCAATGAGAGCCAAAGAACCAAGCAACGCTGTGATCCATGTGATGGGCATGTACTTTCGCACGCCGCCCATGTAGCGAATGTCTTGGTTGTGATGCAAGCCCATGATGACAGAACCAGCAGCCAAGAACAGCAAAGCTTTGAAGAAAGCGTGCGTCATGAGGTGGAACACTGCCACAGAGTAAGCAGATGCACCCAAGGCCACAGTCATGTAGCCCAACTGAGACAAGGTGGAATAAGCCACCACGCGTTTGATGTCGTTTTGAATGATGCCCAAAAAGCCCATGAACAAAGCAGTGATGGAGCCAATGATCATGATGAAGTTCAAAGCCGTATCTGAAAGCTCGAACAGGGGTGACATGCGTGCCACCATAAAGATACCAGCCGTCACCATGGTGGCGGCGTGAATCAATGCGGAGATTGGCGTTGGACCTTCCATGGAATCGGGCAACCAGACATGCAAGGGAAATTGTGCCGACTTGCCCATTGCACCAATGAACAAACAAATGCAAATGACCGTGACCAACATCCATGAGGTGCCAGGCAATGTGAGTGCAGCCAGTTCATCGGCTTTGGCAAAGGCTTCTGAGTAATTCAGCGTTCCGGCATAGGCCGCTATCAGGCCAATGCCCAGAATGAAGCCGAAGTCACCAACGCGGTTGACCAAAAAGGCTTTCATGTTGGCAAAGATGGCCGTAGGCTTGTTGTACCAAAAGCCAATGAGCAAATAAGACACCAAGCCCACAGCTTCCCAGCCAAAGAACAGTTGCAACATGTTGTTGCTCATGACCAGCATCAACATGGAGAAGGTGAACAAAGAAATGTAGGCAAAGAAGCGGTTGTAGCCTTCGTCTTCGTCCATGTAACCAATGGTGTAGATGTGCACCATGAGCGACACAAAGGTCACCACGCACATCATCATGGCGGTAAGGCCATCGACCAAGAAACCAATCTCCATTTTGAGATCGCCAACGATCATCCAGGTGTAGAGGGTTTCATTGAAACGTGCACCATCAATGGCCACACTCTTCAAAGTTGTAGCAGACAAGATGAACGCAATTAAAACGCCCAAGATGGTGAGCGAGTGCGTTAAGCGGCGACCAATCCAGTTGCCACCAAACTGAGTTCCGAGAATACCTGCCAGCGCAGAGCCCACCAAGGGGGCCAGCGGCACTGCAAGCAGCGTATAAGCGTTGAGGGTTTGGCTCATATTTTTTTAACCTCTTAACCCTTGAGCGAATCGAGCTTGTCTACATTGATGCTGTTCAAGTTACGGAACAGGAGCACCAAGATGGCCAAACCGATGGCAGATTCGGCTGCGGCCACCGTCAAGATGAAGAACACGAANACCTGTCCGTGCATGTCACCAAGATAGTGGGAGAAAGCCACAAAATTCATATTGACCGCCAAGAGCATCAACTCAATGGCCATCAACAACACAATTAAATTCTTTCGGTTCAAAAAGATACCGATGACCGAGAGGGCAAACAGCATGGCGCCCAATGACAAGTAGTGTCCGAGTGTCAATGTCATGATTTGCTCTCCTTGGGGGCTTCAGCCGCTTCAGGTGCCTCAGGCGGTTTAGGCGCCTCGCCTACTTTCACGGCATCCATCTTGACCATCACCAAACGATCGCTGGCACGGACATGGACTTGTTCGGAAGCACTGATGGCCTTGCTGTCTTTGCGCTCACGCAGCGTGAGGGCAATGGCAGCAATCATGGCAACCAACAAAATGGCAGCCGCTATTTGAATGGGCATGATGTAGTCGGTGTACAACAAAATACCCAACTCTTTGGTGTTGGAATACTGTTGTCCCATTTGCCCCACTTCGGCCGCTACTTTGGGTGCCTCGGAGGTTCTGAAACCACTCATGAGAACCGCAGCCATTTCAAGTGCAACCAATGCGCCCAAAGTGGCTGCCAGTGGAAAGTGCTTCCAAAAGCCTGCACGCAGGGTGTCAAGGTTGATATCCAGCATCATCACCACAAACAAAAACAGCACCATCACGGCACCTAAGTACACCAAGACCAAGGTCATGGCCAAGAATTCTGCTTGTAGCAACAACCACAAGCCAGAAGCTTGTGAGAATGCCAACATGAGAAACAGCACGGCATGCACCGGGTTGCGCGCAGTCACCACTCGGAAAGATGCAAACAACAGCACCGCCGAGAAGAGATAAAAGAAACCAGTTTTGACGTCCATGGGTTGTCGCTTGTTAGTTTTGTAAATCAGCCGATCAACGGTATTTGGCATCTGCAGCTTTGGCCGCAGCAATGTCTTTTTCGTAACGGTCGCCTACTGCCAAGAGCATTTCTTTGGTGTAGTGCAAATCGCCGCGCTTCTCACCGTGGTACTCCAGAATGGAGGTTTCAACGATGGAATCGACAGGGCAACTTTCTTCGCAGAAACCGCAGAAGATGCACTTGGTCAAATCGATGTCATAGCGCGTGGTGCGGCGCGAACCGTCTGCACGAACGTCCGATTCAATGGTGATGGCCATGGCAGGGCAAACAGCTTCGCACAGCTTGCAAGCAATGCAGCGCTCTTCGCCGTTTTCGTAGCGGCGCAGTGCATGTAAGCCCCTGAAGCGAGGCGACAAAGGTGTCTTTTCCTCAGGGAATTGCAAGGTCACCTTGCGACGAAAAGCATAACGCCCCGTCAAGGCCATGCCCTTGACCAACTCAAACAGCATGAAGCTTTTGAGGAAATCTTTGAGCGAGAAATTGGATACAGCCACAGTAGACATGTCTTAACCCGGTTATTTCCAAATGTTCCAAGGCGAGTGCAAC
>JGI25921J50272_10000821_pt1 | contig 10217 bp, 8 predicted proteins | sample LauGreSu1BDMLBSD_2_FD_50272 | JGI IMG/M metagenome (IMG submission 50272) | reverse complement strand
ACCGATTACCAAACCGTTCATGCCTAAGGAGTCAAAACTCATGGCCGTTGCGAGAGTGCTCACGGCAAATAAACCGCCGCCAAATCCAATTAAGAAAGCCCCAATCCTAAATAAGGTTGGGGATAGTAGTGGCTCAGAAAAAATAACGCAGGTAAAGGCAAAAATACCGCACAAAGCACCAACTGCCGCTAGGCGATGTGAGTCAATTGATCGGTTTAATACTTTTGCAGCCAGCATAAATGCCAGCAGAGCTCCTAGGGCAGTAAGGCTGGTTAGCAAGGTAGTAGCGCTAACGGATAAACCCAACACCTCTGCACCGTAAGGCTCCAGAATAATGTCTTGCATACTAAAAGCAGCGGTACCCATGCCAAGAGCGACTAGAAACCGCATCACTTTATCTTGCTTAGCAAATTGTTTCCAGGAGTCCTGAAAACGAATGATTGGCTCCATCGCCAATTGCTCTTTAGTCTTTGGCTGACGGGCTTCTTGCTTCCATAACGCGAGCAGATTAAAGAGCATCGTTAATGCTGCTGCGCCCTGTACTACCTGAATTAAACGAACGGGTGAGAAATCTTTAAGCAGAAAACCAAACAAGAGACTACTAAAAACCATGCCTAGTAAGAACATGACATACATCAGTGCTACTACACGAGGACGAGAAGCAGGTGTTGCTAAATCAGAGGCTAATGCTAAACCCGCCGTTTGGGTCACTTGCATACCGGCCCCCACCAATAAAAATGCAAGAGCTGCAGCAATATGACTAAACCATGCAGGCCAATTAGAATCGCCTGAAAGTAATATCAATGAAAATGGCATGATGGCTAAGCCACCAAATTGCAACCAACTGCCTAACCAAATGTAGGGGACTCTTTTCCAGCCAAGGAATGAGCGATGACGATCACTCCGAAAGCCTACCAAGGCTCTAAAAGGAGCAAATACTAAAGGCAGTGCAACCATCAGCGCAACAAGACTAGCTGCTACACCCATCTCCACAATCATGACGCGATTCAGAGTACCAATCAACATGACCGTCGCCATCCCAACCGATACTTGAAATAATGCAAGGCGTAACCATTTACTTAAAGGCAGGTCTTTGGTTGCCACATCAGAGAACGGCATCAAGCTTGGCGAGATACGACGCCATGCTTGGAAAAGGTTGATGTTGAGGGATTTCATGATTTGCGAAGAGCCATCGCCTGAGAAATATAAAAACCGCGGGCAATCTTTTGCGTACTTGCAATTTGCCAAGATTCTAAGAGTGCCTCTTGGGTAATTAACTTGGCTAAAGTTTGCTCTGCCACAGGTTCAATAAATGGTGCGCGATCACCCCTGGGAAATAATCGTCCCACAGCAATCATGGCCGATAAAAAAGGATTCTTGGGCGCAAAGGTGAATGCAATCGTATGGTGAGTTCGTTTTGCTAGNCCTGCCAATGCCTTAGTAATATCTTGCCGGTGATAATGAATCATGGAATCCATGCACACTACGTGATCAAATTGACCCAAACTGGAATCCAACATGTCACCCGCAAAGAACTCGATCGAGCCATTCGGTAAATCACTGGGTAAACGCTCTCGGGCTAGCTTGATTAAGGTTGGAGAAATATCGGTTGCCATCACCCGAGCGCCCCGCTTNGCTAATTCCACAGCAAGTGCTCCTGTTCCACAACCGGCATCCAAGACACGCTGCCCGCTAAGATCCCTTGGCAAGTACGCAAGTAACACATTACGCATTTCATCGCGCCCAGCACGAACCGTCTTACGAATACCACTCACTGGTGCAGTCGAGGTTAACTTAGCCCATGCATCAAAGGCAGTGCGATCAAAATACTGCTCTAGCTGACCGCGCTTTTCGAGATACGAATGATGTTGCATATCCATTTCCGATTCAATCAAATCCTAAGAGATCAAAAATATCGCGGTCCTTCATTGGAACCGCTGGCAATGGGTCAGTTCCAGCCCAAAGAGCAGCCGCAAGTCGTAAATATTCTTTTTGAACCAGATCGAGCTCGGGCGATTGCTCCATCTCAAACAAGGTGGACTTTTTTAAGCGGCTACGACGTATAACATCCAAATCTGGAAAGTGCGCCATGGTCTTTAGGCCCACCTTCTCATTAAATTTATCAATTTGATCTGTAGCCGCACTGCGATTCGCAATCACGCCGCCTAAACGAACGTTATAGTTTTTGGCTTTAGCACCAATCGCCTGAATGATACGATTCATCGCAAAGATAGAATCAAAATCATTCGCAGTCACAATCAGTGCCCGATCGGCGTGCTGCAAGGGTGCCGCAAAGCCACCGCACACCACATCACCTAAGACGTCAAAGATGACCACATCGGTATCTTCCAAGAGGTGGTGCTCTTTTAGAAGCTTGACCGTTTGACCAACGACATAACCTCCGCAGCCAGTTCCTGCTGGTGGTCCACCAGCTTCTACACACATTACACCGTTATAACCCTCATAGACNAAGTCTTCAACGCGAAGCTCTTCCGAATGAAAATCGACTTTCTCCAAGACATCAATCACCGTAGGCATCAACTTCTTGGTGAGCGTAAAGGTGGAATCATGTTTCGGATCGCATCCAATTTGGATGACACGTTTTCCTAATTTTGAGAAGGCAACCGACAAGTTGGATGAGGTTGTACTTTTACCAATCCCTCCTTTGCCATACACAGCAAATACTTTTGCTTTACCAATCTTTAAATTGGGATCCAGTTGAACCTGAACACTACCATCGCCGTCAGGTCGTCGACCCTTCATATCACTTACCGGTATATTGACTACGTTCATTCGTGAGCTCCAAAGATATTGTTCATGGTTAAAGTGAAATCAACGCCCAAAATGGGCCTTAGCGTCATACAGCGTTTCTAAAGAAATCGTAGGAAGACCACGTTCGTTGGCAAAGCGTTCGGTGTTGCGTCTGGCCTTACCGCGTACAAAAAACGGGATCTTATTGAGCTCCTTCTGAGCCTCTGGCTCCCAAACACTTTCCATCGTCGGTACGCCATTCACTACAGCGGCACTCACGACTTCAACAGACTCTTCAGCCTTAATCGGCTCATTGGCAGAGGTCTTAGCATGGCCATGACCCAAATGCGATGGTGCAGCACCATCATGGAATTCAAAATCTTCTCTAAACATCCCAATAAGATGCTCTTCTAAACCCATCATGAGTGGGTGAACCCAAGTATCAAAAAGTACGTTCGCACCTTCAAAGCCCATTTGAGGTGAATACCGTGCTGGAAAGTCCTGCACATGAATTGGCGCTGATATCACCGCACAGGGAACCTTTAGGCGCTTCGCAATATGNCGCTCCATTTGCGTACCCAGGATTAGTTCAGGTTGGAGTTCTGTAATCTTTTGTTCAACCTCTAAGTAGTCATCAGAAATAAGTGCTTCAATTCCATACTGAGTAGCAGCCTCCCGAACTTCACGCGCCAGTTCTCGGCTATACGTTCCCAAACCAACCACTTGAAAGCCCATTTCTTCAGAGGCAACCTTTGCAGCAGCAATTGCATGAGTTGCATCGCCAAAGATAAATACGCGTTTATTGGTTAAATAGGTTGAATCAACGGATAGGGCGTACCAGCGTGCCCGTGAACGCTTCGTAAGTTCCTCAATATCACACTGAATTTCAGCTAATGTGCATACTTCTTGAATAAATGCTTGCGTTGCCTTAAATCCAATCGGAATGGTCTTTGTACTTGGCTGACCAAAATTTTTATTCATCCACTGTGCTGCACTGTTCGCTACTTCTGGATACAAAACGACATTGAAGTCTGCCTCATGTAAACGAGTTATATCCTCAGGCTTCGCACTTAATGGTGCGATCACATTAACCCGAACGCCAATTTGACGCAGTAATTTACGAATCTCCACGACGTCATCGCGGTGTCTAAAACCTAAAGCGGTGGGACCTAATATATTGCAACTCGGCGGTATGCCAGCGGGACGATGTGCTCTTTTCTCTCCTGGTGGCAATACATACTCTTTTCCAAGTAAGCGCACCATTTGATAGAAAGTTTCAGCAGCGCCCCAATTTTCTTTCTTTTGATAAGCCGGCAATTCCAATGGCAAGACAGGAACTGGTAACTGAAGAGCGGCGGCAAGACCACCCGGATCGTCCTGGATTAATTCGGCGGTACATGAAGCTCCGACCATTAACAAATCTGGTTTGAAACGAGCGTAGGCAGAACGAGCTGCGTCTTTAAATAACTCGGCAGTATCGCTACCAAGATCACGCGCTTGGAATGTTGTATAGGTTACTGGTGGGCGCTTGTTCATGCGCTCAATCATGGTGAACAATAAATCAGCATAGGTATCACCCTGAGGGGCGTGTAATACATAATGCACACCCTCCATCGCGGTAGCAATGCGCATTGCACCGATGTGGGGAGGTCCTTCATATGTCCAGAGGGTTAATTTCATCGTTATCTCCTAGGCTGCCAACTTCGTTTTCCGCACTAAAGGACGTGCAAAAAGCTCGGCGAGATCAGCGGCCTGTTCAAAACCTTGAATCGGTGTAAAAACCAACTCAATGGACCACTTTGTAGTCATTCCTTCAGCCTCGAGGGGATTGGCCAGACCCAAACCACAAACCACCATATCGGGATTNGCGCTGCGGCAACGGTCTAGTTGCTTCTCCACATCTTGACCCTCAGAAAGACAAACGTCCTTAGGTAGTAATGCAATCTCTTCCGCTAGATGTTGACGATGGATATAAGGCATTCCTACTTCGGTCAGCTGCATACCAAGCTCACGATGTAAAAAGCGGGCCAACGGGATCTCTAGTTGAGAGTCGGGGAAAAAGAAAATCGAACGTCCATCAAGAATCTTGCGCTGACGCTCTAAGGCCATCTTGGCACGCTCACGCTTAGGCGCCACTACTTTTTCAAAACGCTCTGGCTGAACAGCAAATGTGTTTGCGGCGGCGGCTAACCATGCCTCTGTACCTTCTACGCCTAATGGAAACGGAGCTGGAATCCGAATGGCGCCTAATTCCTCTAGTACGCGAGCGGTATCCGTTAGAAAAGGTTGCGCTAGTAAATAGTGTGTATTAGGACCAACCTTAGGCAGATTACCTGAGCGCCTTGGCGGAAAGAAGGCGTATGAGGATAAGCCCAACTCTGTAAACATTCTAGAGAATTGATCTTCGACAACATCGGCTAAGCAACCGACGATTAAAAGATCAACCGCTGCCTGTGTCGTTGGCTCGTTTACTTGCGGAATTTCTTTAGCAAGAGCGGCCAGACATGCATCCTCACCCTGCGTAAAGGTTGTTTCAATACCGCTACCTGAGTAGTTCAAAATTCGAACGCGTGGTGTGTATGTTTTGCTGAGACGCTCAGCAGCGCGTGACAAATCGAGTTTGATAACCTCGGACGGGCATGATCCCACCAAAAACAGCATCTTAATATCCGGCCGACGAGTTAAGAGCTGATTTACCACCCGATCAAGTTCTTCATTCGCATCTGCTAAACCTGCTAGATCGTGGTCGTCAATGATGGCAGTAGCAAACCGAGGTTCGGCAAATATCATGACCCCCGCAGCAGACTGTACGAGGTGAGCACAGGTTCGAGATCCCACCACTAAGAAAAACGCATCCTGAATTTTTCGATGCAACCAAATAATGCCGGTCAAGCCACAAAAGACTTCTCGCTGCCCTCTCTCTTTCAGAATGTTTAATGGTGTAACAGAGTCGCATCCTGCTGGTGCAGATTGCAAAGGAATAATACGGTTCATGCCATCACCCTATCAATAGATTGGTTTGCCTCTTGAAGCCGTGCTTGACGCAACTTCCATAAGAACTGGCCCGCATTAACCACGTATGCCAAATATGCCGCCAAGGCCAATAGCATGAGTTGGCGCATTTCTAGATAACCAAAACCGAGAGCAAGCAANTAGGCGGTATGCAAGAATAAAACCAGCATGCTGAAGACGTCTTCCCAATAGAAAGCGGGTGCAAAAAGATAGCGCCCGAAGACTTCTTTCTCCCAAATACTCCCTGTAATCATGATGGCATATAAAAACAGGGTTTTAATTACAACAGAGGTATTTGCAGCAAACTCACCCTCACCCGTGAATAGAAATCGCAGAACAAGATAAAGACTGATTAAAAACACCATAAATTGCACAGGAGCAAGGACCCCCTGGACCAAGGTCCACTTTGAGCGATCGCGTCGAAGTCGCTCTTCTGGGGTATAAAGGGGTTGTAATTGACTTGCCATATGCTCTTTCTTCCTTATGCAGCCTGGCTCCTATATAAATATGTAAACCTAAGTTTACGCTTTTTTATGTTTTCAAATCTAAGAATAAACCCTTATAAGTGTCAAATTATTTTGACAGTTAGGCCAAGTAGTGGTTAACCTTATAGATATCGAAGAAAAAGGCAATTTGGGGCCGCCTTTTTGGGTTATCTAGGGCGCAAAACCCATGCTTTTTGGGTGATTTTGGCTCTTGGATGCAATAAATGTTGCATTGCAACATGACTGAACAGTATGGGGACAGATAAAAGTGGATCATTTAAATCTACAAACTAGCAAAAGTAANTCNACAAACGACAAGGAAGGTAGAGGATGGNTAAAAAAGTTCCGCTTAAGTGCTCTGCTACCGAGTTTGGAGCCCGAATCGCCAAAAGGGTCCTCCCCTCACGAACTTGCTCATCTACTAAATAAAACCATCGAGGCTCAAATCATCCCCCGACTATTAATCCAACATTGCAATACAAATCAGGCGCTTGCTTCTCATAACGATGAGCCTATCTCTGCTGATGATGTGAAGTACTTTGCTGAGCTATTAATTAATAGCTCAAATGAAATTTGCATGGGCTATATCAAATCCTTACGNCTAGAGGGTCGATCACTCAATGAGCTCTACCTTCATCTAATTGCCCCAGCTGCTAGACGAATGCAATGCTATTGGGAGCTCGATGAACATAGCTTTACCACAGTGACCCTAGCATTGGGACGCATTCAGCACATCATGCAAGAACTAAGTCCCGATTTTCGGAATGAGCAAAATCATCATCGGATTTTTTCTGGCAAGGCCTTACTCTTTGCGATGCCGCACTCCCAACACACGATGGGCGTTTTTATGCTGAGCGAGTTCTTTGCGCAGGCGGGCTGGAATGTTTACTCAACTCCTAGCCCCAGTGATGAAGAGATCTTAGACATGTGTTCTAGGGAGCATTTTGATGTGGTTGGTATTTCTATTTCGTATGAGTTGCAGTGGGACAAACTGCAGGCACTCATTCCACAGATAAGGCGAGCCTCCCTCAACTCTCAAATTGGCATTATGGCGGGAGGCGCATTATTTAATGCAAAACCTGAACTCATGCATGATTGTGTAGCTGATATTTGTACATTAAGTGCTGCAGATGCAGTTGTGGCAGCAGAAAATATCTTAAAATCACGCGTTTAATTAAATCGATACACGAGTAGATAGTGAACAGCATAACAAGCCCAGCTCATGTCCTAGGGCAACTCAATCCTGATGAGGTTGCTCATATTGTTCAAGCATCTGCAGATATCTCGTTAACATTAAATCGCGATGGCGTCATTCAAAGTATTGCCTTTGGTAACCCCGATTTACGAAGCCCAAGCTTGGAAAGTTGGGTTGGTAAAAATTGGTTAGATGTAGTTACTAGCGAAAGTCGTCCAAAAATACAGGCTCTTCTCCAAGATGCGAATGAGACGAGTCTGTCTCGTTTTAGACAAATTAATGTACCTTCTCCAGGCTCTGCCGATTTACCGCTGCTGTGTGCGACCTTAAAGGTTGGTAGCACTGGACAGATCATCGCACTCGCGCGCGATCTCCGAGAAATTTCCTTATTACAACAGCGCTTGGTTGATGCTCAACAAGCCATTGAACGCGACTATACCCGCTTACGCCAACTAGAGACACGCTATCGCGTTCTATTTGAAATGGCATCTGAGGCAGTGATTGTTTTAGATGCCAATACGTTCAAAGTCATTGAAGCAAATCCACGTGCTGCTGATTTACTCGGTGACTCTGTAAAAAAATTAAGTGGTCGCTTATTGATGGACTACCTCACAAAGGGAGACCGAATTCAGGTTCAATCTCTACTTAGTAAGGTAGCCTATACCAGCACAGTAGCGGAGTTAAATACGAGCATTTTGAGTGGTCAAGAGGTCTACCTATCAGCAGCACCATTTCGTAATGAAAATCAATCGCTGATTCTGGTTACCCTGAAACGCTCTGGTGAGTTGGTTGATCGCCATGATTCAAATGCGCAATCACTNGTCATACAGGCCCTTGAAAATGCGCCCGATGGTTTTATTGTGACCAACTCAGCAGGAAAAATCTTAACGGCTAATCAAGCTTTCTTACGCTTAATTATGTCAGACAAACTGGAGCAAATTCTGAATGAGCCCCTAGACCGTTGGCTAGAGCGCTCTAGTGTTGATTTGCGTGTCATGCTGTCCAATCTCCATGAAAAAGGATCAATTAAATTATTCGCTACCTCAATTCGTGACTCCTTTGGCACTTTGCATCCCGTTGAGATTTCTGCAGTATCTGTCCCCTACCCGCATGCCTGTCTTGGATTTACTATTCGAGAAGTAGGCTCACGCATACGCTCTAAGATACAGCCTGAAGAGTCCATTACTCGTTCGAGTGAAGAACTCACCCAACTCGTTGGTCGCCTGCCTCTTAAAGAAATTATTAATGAGACCACCGATTTAATTGAGCAACTCTGTATCAAGGCCGCTCTAGACCTCACGCGTGGGAATCGAGTATCCGCATCTGAGATGCTGGGGCTTTCTCGGCAAAGTTTATATATTAAATTACGTAAATACGATCTGAGCGACCAAAGCAAAGATAGCGACACCGAGGAATAAGATGTCTAATCAGGTAGCGGTGATGGCCTTGATCAATATCAAACCGCAAGCTAAATATTCTGGTATTGCCCGTCTGATGTTTAACCGATTTAGCCTACACCGACCACAAGGTCTTATTCTGCAAAAGCATATGGGATCAGGTAAAAATGGTGGATTCTTAATTAGCCCGAGCGGAACCCATCAAGGCCTATTTTGTCTTTTTGAAGGGCTTGAGCAAGCCAATCGATTTATGGTTGAGTCACCATTATTAGATTGGTACCGAAGTCATGCAAGCGAATTATTCACAGTAAAACTCCGAGCCTACTCGGTAAAGGGGCGTTGGTCAGGTCATCAATTACAAGAATCTATNGCCCCGCCTACATCAGGTCCAATTGCATCTTTGACCCGAGCTTCTATTAAGCCAACGCGGGCTCTTTCATTTTGGTCAAAGGCCTCATCGGCTCAAACTGATTTACAACAGAGTACTGGATGTTTAATCTCTGCNGGTATTGGTGAGGCACCAGTCCTACGTCAGGCTACCTTCACGATTTGGAACTCGCAGGCTGCGATGGATGCGTATGCTCGATCTGGTGCACANCTCACAGCTATCAAAGCTGCCATGCAAGGTAATTATTTTTCTGAATCGATGTTTGCACGCTTCCAACCCTTTGATGCAGAGGGTTCTTGGAAAGGAAAACGGCTTGACTAAGTCACCCAAAGATAAGCCTATTGTTGTCATTGGTGGCGGTATTGGCGGTCTTGTCAGCGCCCTAGAGATGGCAAGTGCTGGCCTTCAAGTAATTTTGGTAGAGAAAGAACAAAAACTTGGTGGCAAAATCCGTCAAATTGATTGTGGTGGCAAGGGTGTAGATTCTGGTCCAACGGTCTTTACGATGCGCTGGGTGTTCGATGGCATCTTTCAAAATGCGGGCTGTCAATTAGAAGATGTTTTACATATTGACCAACTTCAGATCTTAGCTAGACATGCTTGGGGTCCAGCAGAACGCTTAGATCTGTATGCAAATCGTGAGCAATCAGCACAGGCGATTCATGATTTTGCAGGTGCTGCAGAGGCCAATCGCTTTATGGCTTTTTGTCAGCAAGCTAGCAAGCTATATTGCGCCCTTGAGAAACCCTACATGCTCTCCGCTCGTCCATCCATGATGGGAATGATGAGTGATCTTGGTCCCATGGGATCAAAGGCCCTCTATGAGATTGGTCTGTTTAATGATTTGTGGAAGAGCTTGTCACGCTACTTTAAGGATCCTCGTATTCATCAACTCTTTAGTCGCTATGCCACCTATTGTGGCTCATCCCCTTCACAAGCTCCTGCGACCCTCATGCTGATCGCGGATGTTGAAATGCAAGGAGTTTGGG
>JGI25921J50272_10000805_pt1 | contig 10322 bp, 1 predicted proteins | sample LauGreSu1BDMLBSD_2_FD_50272 | JGI IMG/M metagenome (IMG submission 50272) | reverse complement strand
AATAAAGAATTAATTCAAAACGAAACAATTCAATTTATTAATGTTGCATTTCCAAACTTAAAATATAATCAAGCAACTTGTAGGAGAGATGTTGGTTATATTGTTGATAATGTGGCAACTGATTTACTTTATGGTGGTCTTGAAAGAGGTGTAATTGCGGGTAGATATTATTACGATTTCCCATCACAGGCTACGAGAACACAAAAATCATCAACTATTGCGGGTATTCGATATGCAAAAATTATTGGAGATACTATTGTTCAAAATCAAATATTAGATACACCTCGTATTGTTTATAATGATGAGAGAAACTTTAGATTATCCGGACTAACAAATATAACATCATCTTTTGGTGGTGGTACTATTGAACAAACTTCGGTTGGTAATTCATTTTCAATTATAGAAGGAATTGTGGCAAGAGGATTGGGTTCAATTAAATCATTATTGGCACAGAATACTGGATTAAATTGGAATAAATACAATCCAATAAATGTAACTACCGGTTCTCAAATAACTTCATCTTATACAACACCAGATGAAGTGGATAAAATTGGTAAGAGTTTTGATATTGTAAATACGATTATTGGTGGTGGATTAGCAGCAGAGCCTTTATTCACATCGTCTCAAGCAAATGCAATTGCCGTAACTGGTACACCACAAATAACATCTTCATTTGCAGTTAGTGGTTCTGTTGGAAATTCAATATCCGAATCAATTGCATATGTAGCAACTATAATAACAAATGGCACTGGTTCATTAGGTACATTGGTTTCAAATCTAAACTCAAATGTAAAAGTAACCAATACGCCACAATACATAACTGGTTCTGGTTATTATGGAACATCTACTGAAAGTACACAATTAAGTTCTTCAATAAAAGTAATCACCGATATATTAGAAGGTGGGTTATCTTTTGTACCTACTCTTATATCAAATGTAAGTGCAAGTATTAAAGTAACAAATACACCACAATACATTTCAGCATCTTATTCGGCAAGTGTAAACGATGTAAACTTTATATCAGCATCAATATCAATAGTAACAAAGATAATTGAAGGTGGAGAGTTTTCAGCACCTACATTCCAACCATATACAAATAGAATAACATCATCTAATAGTGTAGCTGTATATGAGATACTTAAAAACAATATTCCATTTATTCAAAATGAAACTATTGCATATTTAAGTTCTTCTTGGGCTGGGTTTGAATATGATGAAACTAAATGTAAACGTGATTTAGGATTTATATTGAGTGGTTCTGCGGAAGATTTAATATGGAACGCAAATTCAGCATCTATATTTAACGGATTATTTTATTGGGAATATCCATCACAAGCACAAGGAGCTCAACTACAACAAACATTGGATGGTATCAACTACGCAAGCCGTTTAGCACAAAAAGTAATTCAAAATATACAATTCACTACGGTAAGTGCCAACGCTTTAAATGCGGCATCATTGTTAGTAAACAATAAATCATTCATACAGGATGAAACAATTGCGTATTTAAGTTCATCTTGGAGTGAACATCCGTATAATGAATTAACTTGTAAAAGAGATGTTGGATACATAATAGACGCAATCAGAACTGACTTGGTTTATGGTGGTAACGAAAGAAGTAGAAATGCTGGTATATTCTATTATTTATATCCATCCGAAGCAACGGGTTCTCAATTACTTCCAACGTTAGATGGTATCAACTATGCAGGTAGAATGATACAAAAGATTGTTACTGGTTCGGTATTTGTTTCAGCGGATGGAAATAAAGTAAATGCAAGTAATTTAATATTAAGAAATAAAAACTTAATTGCAAACGAAGTTGTAGCTTATGTATCTTCATCTTGGAGTACCGCAGAATATAATCAGACTAAATGTTTAAGAGATACTAAATATATTTTAGATGCGGTAAGAACTGACTTGGTATATGGTGGTAACGAAAGAACTAGATTTGCAGGAGAATACTATTATAGATACCCATCAGCAGCAATTGTAGGTGGAGTACCTTCGGCAACACAACAATTAGACCCAACTATAACTGGCGTAAATTACTCAAATCAATTAGTACAAAATATAATTACGAATGTTGTTTTATCGGCACCATCTACATCAGTATTAAATGCGGCAAATTTATTAAAAACTAATAGAGCATTTTTACAACAAAATACCGTTGATTACGCAAACGAAACATATCCTAATTTAGATTATATTGAAAGTAAATGTTATAGAGATGCTGGATTTATTGTAGATGCTGTAATTACTGATTTGGTTTATGGTGGTAATGAAAGAAGTATAACTGCTGGACGATTCTATTATTTATATCCATCTCAAGCTACCGGAGTTCAATCCGAAGAAACAATTGATTCACTAAACTTCACAAAAGGTTTAGCAAAATTAGTAGCAATTGGTGGAAAAGAAATAGAAGATGGTTTTGATATTGTATCTAAAGTAATTGAAAGTGGAAGTAATACAGCACCTAATGTGGTGTTGAATACTATTGCTGGAATTAAGGCAACTAACGCTCAACAAATTACATCATCTATATCAGTAGTAACAAACGATAAATCTATTGTATCAGCTTCATTTGGTAATATACTTAATATCGTATCAAACGGAACTGGTTCAATACCAACAACTATTGTTAAAAATACAAATAGAGGTATAAACTTTNTTGGTGGTACACAAATAACATCATCAATAACTCCNTCTAATTCTGAAAAGNCAAAAGTAACTACTGGATTTGATATNGTACTTGATATTGTAGAAAATGGCACAGGTTCAATTCCAACTATTGTAACAAATGTAAATTCTTTAATTAAACGAACTACTACAAATAGTTACATAACAACTGCATCAATATCATCCACATATCTTACATCTTCAAATAATAATTTTGATATTGTTTTAGATATTGTTGAAAATGGAACTGGTTCTTTACCTACGTTGATAAAAAATGTTGACGGATTAGTAAAAATAACAGATACAAATCAATATACATCTTCGGTAATTATATCATCTTCGTTGGCAAGAAATATATCTGCAAGTTTTGATACAATTATAAACATATTAGAAAATGGTACTGGTTCATTACCTACTATTACTTCAAATGTAAATAATATTAAAGTAACCGATGCTACTCAATATTTAGGAGGAACACCGGCAACACAAACGCAAGCTAATGCAATATCTGCATCAATTTCTATTGTAACAAATATAATAGCAAATGGAACGGGTTCATTACCGATTGTAACTTTATATACATCATCAATATCATCTTCAAATGTAATAGCGGCTTATACTATTCTAAAAAATAATTTAGATTTCATAGTATCGGAAAGTATTGCATATTTAAGTTCTTCTTGGTCAACTGCATCTTACGATGAAAGTAANTGTAAACGTGATTTANGATTTATATTGAGTGGTTCNGCTGAAGATTTATTATGGAACGCAAATTCAGCATCGGTATTCAATGGTGTTTATTATTATCAATTCCCATCTCAAGCGCAGGGTGCACAATTAAACCAAACAATTGATGGAATAAACTACGCTAGCCGTTTAGCACAAAAAATAGTATTAAATACTTTATTTGTAACTCAATCGGCGCAAATTAAAGATGCGTATAGTTTATTAGTTAATAATAAAGAACTTATTAAGAATGAAGTAATACCTTACATAAGTTCATCTTGGAGTACACATCAATACGTTGAATCAACTTGTAAGAGAGATATAGTACATATTATAGATGCAGTTTCTACTGATTTATTATATGGTGGAAATGAAAGAACAATAAATGCTGGAGTATTCTATTATAAATACCCATCTGAAGCAACTGGTTCACAAATACAGGAGACTGTTACTGGTATTGAATATGCTAGAGATATTGCATTCAAAATTTTAAGAGGAAATACATTTACTAAAGTATCTCAAAATAAATTACAAGCAAAAGAATTAATTTATAATAATAGAGAATTTATACAAAACGAAGTTATAAGTTATGTATCTGCTAGTTGGAGTACAACATCTTACAATGAATTAACTTGTAAGAGAGATGTGGGCCATATTTTAGATGCGGTAACAACTGATATAGTTTATGGTGGTAATCAGAGAAGTATAAATGCCGGTGTATTCTATTATGAATATCCATCACAAGCAACAACATCTCAATTAGGGGCAACATTAAGTGGAATCAAACATGCGAAAGGTTTAACTGATAAGATATTAAAGAATTCAACATTTGCATCAGCATCTAATTCAAATCTTTCAGCATACGAATTGATATTCAATAATAAATCATTTATACAAGATGAAACTATTGCATATCTATCTTCTTCTTGGAGTTCATTTAATTATAATGAGGCAACTTGTAGGAGAGATGTAGGATATATTTTAGATGCGGTAGCAACTGATGTATTATATGGTGGAAACGAAAGAGTAGCTGAAGCGGGTGAGTACTATTACTTATATCCTTCATTGGCAACCGTAGGTAACGATGGTGATACTGGTGGACAATTAAACCAAACTTTAGATGGTATAAAATATGCTAAAGGAATTACTGAAAAGATTGTAGCAAATATATTATTACAATCTCCTACAACATCCGAATTAACTGGATTTAATTTATTAACTAATAATAAGAAGTTTATACAAAGTGAATCAATTGCTTACTTATCTTCTTCTTGGAGTGGTGATGATGGATTCTCTTATAATGAAACTACTTGTAAGAGAGATATTGGATACATTATAGATGCAGTAAGAACTGACTTATTATATGGTGGAAACGAAAGAAGTTCTAAAGCTGGAGAATATTATTACTTATATCCATCTGCAGCAATTCTAACGGGTTCTATTTCACCAACCACTGCAACTCAAAAAGGACCTACACTTGATGGAATACAATATGTAGCTGGTACTGCACAAAATATAGTATCAAATAAAGTATTAGTATCACCAACCGGATTTGTAACATCATCTGTTAATTTATTAAGACAGAACAAAAGATTTATACAAAACGAAACTGTACAATACATAGATGCATTCTTCCCTAATTTAGTTTATTTAAGAGAAAAATGTAGACGTGATGTTGGGTATATTTTAGATGCAGTTATAACTGATACTTTCTATGGTGGAAATCAGAGAAGTGTTATAGCTGGACAATATTATTATTTATATCCATCTTTGGCAACAAAGAGTACGCAAGTTAGAGAAACTGTGGATGGTGTTGATTACGCTAAAGCATTGGCTAAAGCAATAGCACAAAATATAAAATTAAATTCACCAATACTAACATCAAGTACCGATGGTAACATAAAGGTATCTGGTGTAACTCAATTTACATCTGCTAATAGTGGAAGTTCTACCGAAGTAACAAATGTTTCTTCATCGTTTAGTATTGTAACTAAAATTATTGAAGGTGGTGTTGAAGTAAAACCAACGATTATATCAAATGTTGAAAGTGGAATAAAAATAAATAACATTTCTCCAATCACATCGGCAAGTGCGGCAAGTACAACTGAAATTGGTTTAATTACCGCTTCATTTAATTTGATTACCGATATTATTGAGAATGGTTCTGCATCTTTGGCAGATTCATTAGTTTCTAATTTCCCATCTTTATATGGGTTCAATCTAAATACTCCAAACTTATGGAATATTAGTTCAGATACTCAAATTACTGGTAGTGGTACATTCCCAACTGAAACAAATGTTGTAAGTTCTTCATTTGGAAATGTGATTAATATAATTGCAAATGGTACGGGTTCAATTCCTACATTGGTAACAAATGCTAGTGGTTCAATTACAAAAACGGGATTACTACCAATTGCAAATACACAAACTGCTGGACAATTTGAAATAAATAAAGTATCATCTGGATTTGGGGTTATTTTGGATATCGTAGAAAATGGTGTTGATGTAATTTCTACAATTACACCAAACGCATCATCATCTATAAAAATAACTGAAACACCACAACTTATAAGTGGAAGTGGTGGGGCAAGATTGCAAGGTAAATTAGTATCAGCATCTTTTGCAACTGTAATTGATGTNTTATTAAACAATGGAACATCTTCTATTGGATTTAGACCATCAACATATCCGATAGCAAATTCAAATACAAAAATAAATTCAGCATATAACTTATTAGTAAGTAACTCTAAATTTATAGTTGATGAAACTATTGCATATATGAGTTCGTCTTGGAGTGCATTCGAATATACTCAAAGTAAATGTGAGAGAGATTTAGCAGGAATCATTAGTGGTTCGGCATTTGACCTTTTATATGGTGGTAATTCGGCATCTTTATTTAATGGTAAATTCTATTTTGATTATCCATCTCAAGCTACTGGTTCACAATTAGACCAAACTATAACGGCTTTAAAATACGCAAGTGGAGTGGCTGAAAAAGTTGTACAAAATATTTTATTAACTCATATATCAGCATCCGCTACAATATCAGCATCTTTTGAAGCACTTACTAAAAATAAGGCATTTATTCAAAGTGAAAGTATTGCGTATGTAAGTTCTTCTTGGAGCGAGTTTGGGTATGATGAAATTAAGTGTGCTAGAGATATTGGATATATTGTAGATGCGGTAAGAACCGATTTATTATATGGTGGAAATGAAAGAAGTGTAGTGGCTGGTAAATATTATTATGATTTCCCATCCCAAGCTACTGATTCTCAATTAGAACCAACTTTAACTGGTATTAGATACGCAAAAGGATTNGCATTGAATGTAATTAAAAATGCACAATTCTATGTAACNTCATCTTCTACTATAAATTCTTATAATTCAATTAGAAATAATAAGAAGTTTATNCAAAGTGAAAGTGTTGCGTATATAAACGCTAAATACCCTGATTTCTACTATAACGAAGAAAAATGTAAGAGAGATNTTGGATACATAATTGATGCAGTAGCAACTGATTTATTATACGGTGGAAATGAGAGAAGTTCTAAAGCTGGTGAGTTCTATTACTTATATCCATCGGAGGCTACTGATACTCAATTGACCGAAACAATAGATGGAATTAAATATGCAGCTAGATTAGTATCTGCTTCTATAAACAATTGGTTGATACCTACGCCTGTATCTCAATCTACCGGTTTAACTCCATCAAACGATTTATCAAAGATTGCGGCATATGATTTATTAACTCAAAACATAGGATTTATCCAAAGTGAAAGTATAGCATTCTTATCATCTTCTTGGAGTGGATTTGAATATGATAGTTCAGTATGTTCTAGAGATATTAGATATATAGTTGAGGCTGTAGCAGGTGATATTCTTTATGGTGGAAATCATAGTAGTTCTTTAGCTGGAATTTTTTATTGGAACATTCCATCAAAAGTTACTGGTTCACAATTAGACCCAACTATAACCGCAATTGATTACGCAAAAGGTTTAGCAACTAAATTAGTTCAGAATAGTTCATTTAATACTGCTTCATTTGCTGTTTCATCATCAGTAGCATTATTAAGAAACAATAGAACATTTATTGTAAGTGAAAGTATGGCTTACTTAACTGCAAGTTGGAGTACNTTTGAATATGATAAAGTAAAATGTGCTAGAGATTTAGGATACATANTAGATGCAGCAACTACTGATTTATTATACGGAGGAAANGAAAGAAGTGTAATAGCTGGTGATTTNTATTACAAATATCCATCAAAAGCAACCTTATTGGGAGATGGTGATGGTNTAGGGCAATTAGGACAAACGGTTGATGGTATTAGATACGCAAGTAGAGTAGCACAAAAGATTGTTGGTGGTACTACATTTGTAACAGCATCATTGGAAGCATCTGCATCATTTGACTTGTTGAGAAAAAATAAGGCATTTGTGGCAGCTGAAACTATTGCATATGTATCTTCTTCTTGGAGTAGTGTTTATTATAACGAAACAACTTGTAAACGTGATGTTGGATATCTAATAGATGCAGCGGCAACCGATGTATTATATGGTGGACAAGAAAGAAGTTTGATAGCAGGACAGTATTATTATTTATATCCTTCTAACGCTATTAAATCAGGTGTTCCATCAACTCAAAATCAATTAGACCCAACNCTTACTGGTATCAAATACGCTGGAAAATTATCTAAAAANGTAATAACCAATCCAACCTATTTAGTTCCATCTGCATCTTTATTGACAACAGCAAAATTATTGACAGATAATAAAGAATTAATACAAAAAGAAACTATAACATTNTTATCTTCATCTTGGAGTGGATTAAAATACAATGANGTAAGTTGTTCTCGTGACTTAGGATTTATTATAGATGCAATCAGAACTGACTTAGTGTATGGTGGTAATGAAAGAAGTATTGAGGCAGGTTCTTACTACTACAAATTCCCATCGGTAGCAATCGTAGATAGTTATAGTGATAATAATGGACAGAAAAAACAAACTGTAGATGGTATTAACTTCGCAAGAGGACTTTCTGAAAAAATAGTAGCAAATACTTTATTAAGTTATTTAGCACCATCAACTAAAAGAAGACAGGCGGCAGAAAGATTAAAACTTGGTAAGGAAGAATTAAAACAAAGAGCAATTGGATATACAAATGGAGCATTTCCATATTTAGTATATAATGAGGCTAGTTGTTCACGTGATACTGGATTTATTGTAGATGCGTGTGTTACTGACTTATTATATGGTGGAAATGAGAGAGGAATTAGAGCAGCATCTTCNTACTANGATGGTCAATATGGAAGTGCAATTGCAGTGACTAGAGACCAGTTATTNGAAACTNTNGAAACTAATAGATATTTAAGAACANGAGCAGAGTTTATAGCAGCGGGTGCACCATTGGAAGCATTTGGTTCATTGATTGTGGCAACTGGTATTGACTACTCTTATAATGGTAGTGGTGTGACGTTTAAAGCACTTCCACCGAATCAGGGTGGTAGTGGTGTTGCGAATCCGGCATTTGAAATTACCGAATTAGGTGGTGGTAGAATCTACTTTACATCTGGTAACCAAGATGGTGACTTTAGAATTGGTACTGGTTTAAGTATTAACCAAGCAACCGGTACTCTTGTGGGTAGAACGTTTAGTAAATCTCTATTTACATTAGTAACACCTTTCTCATTGGCACTACAAATATAAAAAAAGAAAAGAAATAAAATAAAAAGAAATGGCAGAAGTTTTTGTACCCTTAAATCGGTTTCAGTCAGTAGTAACAGGATTGACTGGTGAACAAGATGAAATATATGCAACTCCGATTGGGGTATCATCTATTGTACTATCTTGTCAAATTACAAACAATAGTTTAGTAACACAACCCGTTACTATATTAGTAACATCTAATAGAGAATTGCCTGTTCCTAATTTTGAAGGCATTTTAATAAGTGGTTCTTTTTATAGTGGCTCTACTTCTTTGGAGAATTTTAGTGGAAGTTTTGCTAGTGCATCTTTGTTATTAAATGCCAATAGACAATTTTTAAGAAAAGAAATAGCAGCATATATAGATAACCAAAATAATTTATCAGAAACACCATTTACTTTTGTATCATCTTACTTTGAACAAAATACGTTGGATGATGTGGACGCAATAAAATATGATATTGTTAATAGTACAACTATTAGAACAAATAAAGCAGCAAAAGCATATTTTGATAAAAATGGAGTATCTGCAATTACAACAACGGAATATTCTTCTTCTATACTTGCATTAGATTATTTAAAAATATTATCTAATCAAATTATAAAAAACCAATCAACAACGGGTTCGGTTGATTCTTTATTATTATTTCAAAATGTAGTTACTCAATCTATATTAACTGGATTTACAAATGGAACTCCAACCGGAATTTCGGCATCTATATATTTGGTTAATAGTTTAGTGGATGTTATTAAAGCAACTATTGAAACGCCATCATTTATCGAACAACCACCTGTTGAGTTGGTGACAAATGTAATAATACCACCCGCAGATTCACTTTCACCGGTAGTTGCTGGTAAATTAGTATTAGAAGAAGGTTATGGTTTCATAGTTTCTGGCTCAACAGAGTTATCAGTAGTACTATCACTACTTGAATCTGCAAATGAATAACGATAATATTATCTATTAATATTTATAGGTGATTTTTTTGATATTTATAATAAAGCTGGAAAGTACGAATGGCAATTAGTAATCTATTATCGGGTAGGGTAAGGGTAGTAAGCCCAAAAAATGTAACACAGGACAGGTATCAATTTATTGATTTATCTCAAGTTGAACCAAATTTGGGTGTTCCAAATTTTAGTGCTTCACTTTCCGGTTCTCCGGCTATTGTAGTTTCGGATGACCAAGGTAATAGAGGGTTTGTAAGAAGTTTAGATTT
>JGI25921J50272_10000802_pt1 | contig 10342 bp, 8 predicted proteins | sample LauGreSu1BDMLBSD_2_FD_50272 | JGI IMG/M metagenome (IMG submission 50272) | reverse complement strand
TCAAATGAGTTCAGATTCAGTGCAATCCAAGGCGGCCGAGGCCATCTTAAAAGCGCTGGAATCAGCCACCAAAGCTGGATCACTAACTGCTCAAATTCCAGCGAAAATAATTCTTGACCGACCAAAAAATCGAGAACATGGCGACTATGCCACCTCGATAGCTTTAACACTTGCGAAAACTGCAAATTTACAACCGCGCGTTATTGCCGAAATAATCACTAAAACTTTAAATGAAGAAAATTTATTAACACCAGCTGGAATTAGCAAGGTTGAAATAGCAGGGCCTGGATTTATTAATATTACGTTAGAGGTTGCAAATCAAGGAAGTGTAGTAAGTGACATCTTAAGATTTAAGGAAAAGTTTGGAACTGGTTCAGTACTTTCTGGAAAGAAAGTTAACCTTGAATTCGTAAGTGCAAATCCAACTGGACCAATTCATTTAGGACATACTCGCTGGGCTGCCGTTGGTGATTCACTGGGCAGAGTTTTATCAGCCGCTGGTGCCGAAGTGGTTCGCGAGTTTTATATCAATGACCGCGGAAATCAAATGGATCTATTTGGCGAATCTCTTCGAGCCGCAGCTCTTGGGCTACCTCGCCCTGAGAATGGCTACCACGGTGAATACATTGTTGACTTAGCCAAACAGATAACCAGTAAGAATCCAGATTTTATTTCAATGGAGGAATCTAAATCGATAATTGCTTTTCGTGAAGCCGGCTATAAGTTGCAACTTGAGCTGCAAAAAAATGTCTTAGATAGCTTTGGAACCCACTTTGATGTGTGGTTCTCTGAGAGAAGTCTTTATGAGAATAATTTTTTTGATCACACATTAGATAAATTAAAATCTAATGGGCATGTTTATGAACAAGAAGGTGCAGTTTGGCTTCGCACCACAGATTTTGGTGATGATAAAGATAGAGTAATGATTAAGTCAGATGGATCTTTTGCTTACTTTGCTTCAGATTCCGCCTATTACATCAGCAAGCGTGAGCGCGGTTTTAATCTTTGTATTTATATGCTTGGAGCAGATCACCATGGTTATGTTGGTCGAATTAAAGCGATCGCGGCATGTGCAGGAGATGATCAAGATAAAGATGTTGAAGCTTTAATTGGGCAGATGGTAAAAATCATTGAAGGTGGCGAGGAGTTAAAACTTTCAAAGCGTGCCGGCACAATTATTACTTTGGAAGAGTTGGTAGAAAAAGTTGGAATTGATGCCGCTCGTTACACCTTAATTCGATACCCAACAGATACTCCAATGGTGATGGATGTAGATTTATTAAAGAAAAACACCAATGACAATCCGGTTTATTATGTTCAATACGCACATGCTCGAATTTGTGCTGTTCTTAGAAATGCAAAAGATCTTGGGATTGATTTTGGAAATGATTTCTATGCACCTGAACTATTAGTTCACCAACAAGAGCGCGAACTTATTGGCTTACTTGCTGAATATCCAAGAATTGTTGCCTCTGCTGCTCAAATGCGCCAGCCACATCGGGTGGCCAGATTCATTGAGGAGTTAGCAGCGCAATACCACCGTTTTTATAACGATTGTCGAGTATTGCCAATGGGAGATGAAAAACCTGGCAAATTAAACTCAACTCGGGCAACCCTTTCGCAGGCAACAGCACAAGTAATACATAATGGTTTAGATTTACTGGGTGTTAGCGCTCCGGAGAAGATGTGATGACTAGCCAGTATCCGACCTCACTTTTTTCATCCAATTTCAAATTTATAGAGGGCAATCAATTTGGTGGCGAAGTTTTGATTGCAAACTGCGCAGCAAAGAAAATAGTTGCAGAGTATGGATCCCCAATATTTGTTTTGGATCAAGATGACTTTTATCTCCGAGCGAAAGCCTGGCAAGCAGCACTTACGCAATCTTTCGGCGGTGGGCAGGTTTACTACGCGGCTAAATCCTTTATTTGTGTTGAGATTGCAAAGTGGCTTAAGGAGTTAAAAATTGGCTTAGATGTCTGCACTGGTGGGGAATTAGCGGTTGCACTTGCGGCAAACTTTCCTGCAAGTGAGATTGAGTTTCATGGAAATAATAAGTCTGAGATAGAAATTTCAGCTGCCATCAAGGCAGGTGTAGGAACAATTGTTATAGATTCATTTGATGAGCTATCACGAGTGGCCAAGATTGCAAAAGATATGAATAAGGTGCAAAAAGTCTATTTAAGATTNACTCCCGGAGTTGATGCACATACACATGAATTTATTTCAACTGCGCATGAGGATGTTAAATTTGGCTTCTCAATTGCAAGTGGAGATGCANTGATTGCAATTGATAAATGTATGTCAGAAGANTCAATAAACTTGGCGGGAATTCACTGTCATATAGGCTCACAAATTTTTGAAGTAGAAGGTTTTAAAGTTGCGGCAGAAAGACTTGTCGGGGTGTTGGCAAGTTTTAGAGATAAGTACTCAACTCAACTTCCTGAATTAAATATTGGTGGTGGTTATGGAATTGCTTACACAGAGGATGAGAGTGCTATTGCTCCAGATGCTGTAATCCCCGCAATTGCTGAAGTAATTAAATCTGAATGCACAAAACTTAATTTATCAGTTCCAAAAGTATCAATTGAGCCAGGACGGGCAATTGTTGGACCAACGACGACAACTTTGTATTTAGTAGGAACAACTAAAACTGTCACTTTGGAAAATGGTTCAAAGCGTAGATATGTTTCAGTAGATGGTGGAATGAGTGAAAATATTAGGCCTGCACTTTATGGTGCTAAATACTCCGCATACCTTGCTAACCGAACCTCAACTGCAAAACCAATTACAACTCGAGTGGTCGGAAAGCATTGTGAAAGTGGAGATGTATTGATTCCAAATATTGATTTGCCAGAGGACATTAAAGCTGGAGATTTATTGGCGATTCCAGCAACTGGTGCATATGGTCGAAGCATGGCCAGCAATTACAACCATATCCCGCGTCCATCAGTGATTTCAGTGGTAAATGGCACTGCTCGAGAGATTTTACGCAGAGAAANTGAGTCTGATCTGCTCAATCTGGATGTAGTTCAAGCGCCACGAGCGCTGTCATAAGTTTGAGATACTTCTCCAATGAAAACTCTTAAAGTTGGGATGCTTGGCTGTGGCACTGTGGGCTCACAGGTTGCCCGACTTATGGTGGCGAATAAAGCAGATTTAACATCTCGCGCAGGCGCAGAGCTTGAATTAGTAAAGGTTGCAGTTCGAGATACCTCAGTAAAACGTGAAGGCATATCTTCTAATCTGATTACCGAAGATGCACAATCAGTTGTTAATGATCCAAGCATTGATTTGATTATTGAAGTTATGGGTGGAATATCACCAGCCAAAGAATTGATTTTAACTGCGCTCAAGAATGGCAAGTCAGTTGTTACTGCCAATAAAGCACTGCTTGCAAAAGACGGTGCTGCTTTATATGAAGCGGCAAGTAATGCAAATGTTGATCTATATTATGAAGCTGCCGTTGCCGGAGCGATTCCAATTCTTAGACCACTTCGTGAATCATTAGTTGGCGATCAAGTTTTAAGAATTATGGGAATTGTTAACGGAACTACAAATTATATTCTGACAAAAATGGATGAGTCCGGGACGGCATTTTCTGATGCGTTAAAGCAAGCGCAAGATTTAGGTTTTGCAGAGGCTGATCCAACTGCAGATGTTGAAGGATTTGATGCAGCAGATAAAGCAGCGATTTTGGCTGGACTTGCTTTTCATTCAAGAGTNACAGATAAAGATGTTTACCGTGAAGGCATTACCAAGATAACTGCAGCAGATGTAAAGGTTGCAAAAGCTATGGATATGGTAATTAANTTNCTTGCNATTACNGAACTTACTTCAGAGGGTGAAATTTCAGTTCGTGTTCACCCAGCACTAATTTCAAGAAATCATCCACTAGCTTCTGTACGGGAATCATTTAATGCCGTCTTTGTTCAAGCCAAGTCTGCTGGTGAAATGATGTTTTATGGCCGAGGTGCTGGTGGGGAGCCAACTGCAAGTGCGGTGCTTGGAGATTTAGTTGCCATTGCCCGTCACAAAGTTTTGGGTGGGATTGGTCCAAAAGAGAGTGATTATGCATCTTTAAAGATTGCTGCAATTGGGCAGACTAAAACAAGGTATCTAATTCGATTAAATGTTGCTGATAAACCAGGTGTTTTGGAGTCAGTTGCTCATGTTTTTGCTTCCCATGGAGTTTCAATCCAAACAGTTCGTCAGAGCGGAATTGGCGATAAAGCAGAGTTAATTGTTATGACACATAGCTCAACCGAACTAGCATTGGCTACAACTGTTAAAGAGCTAGGAAAATTGCCGGTAGTAACTGACGTGGCAAGCGTGCTACGAGTTGAAGGAAACATCTAATGGGTTTGTTTGGAAATAAGAAAGTACATCAATGGCGCGGTGTAATTGAGGAGTACCGTCGTTGGTTACCAGTAAGTGATACAACTCCAGTTGTTTCTTTGCGCGAGGGTGGTACGCCACTTGTTTATGCAAATACTTTGTCAGAGATGCTAGGAAATGATGTTTGGCTAAAGGTTGAAGGAGCCAATCCAACTGGGTCTTTTAAAGATCGCGGAATGACGATGGCAATTTCTAAAGCTGCAGAAGAGGGTGCAAAAGCTGTTATCTGTGCCTCAACTGGAAACACAAGTGCAAGTGCTGCTGCTTATGCAACTAAAGCGGGAATGAAACCTGTTGTATTAGTTCCGCAAGGAAAGATTGCAATGGGCAAACTTGCGCAAGCTATTGCACATGGAGCAACCCTTTTGCAGGTTAAAGGCAACTTTGATGATTGTTTGATGTTGGCAAGGCAGTTGTCAGAAAATTACCCNGTCTCACTCGTTAACTCAGTTAANCCNTNTCGGATTGAGGGTCAGAAGACTGCAGCATTTGAAGTTGTGGACATGTTGGGATTTGCACCTGATATTCATGCCATGCCAGTCGGAAATGCTGGAAACATAACTGCTTATTGGAAAGGTTATCAAGAGTACAAATCAGCAGGAATGTCTCGTAATCTGCCAATGATGTGGGGATTTCAAGCAGCAGGTGCAGCACCTATTGTTAAAAATAAAATTGTTAAAAACCCAGAAACAATTGCAACTGCAATCAGAATTGGAAATCCCGCTTCATGGGATCAAGCAGTTGCAGCAAAGGTTGGATCTAAAGGCTTAATTGATTCGGTTACAGATAAAGAGATTTTAAGTGCATATCGGTTAGTTGCTGCGAAAGAGGGCGTATTTGTTGAACCTTCAAGTGCGGCTGGCATTGCTGGATTAATTAAATTAAAGGGCCAGAAAAAACTTCCTAAGGATAAAACTATTGTTGTTACAGTAACTGGCAATGGCCTTAAAGATGTTCAATGGATACTAAATACTTCAAACAAGCCGATTGTGATTCCAGTAGATGTTAAGAAAGCTGCGAAAGTTATTGGACTTAAGTAATGGCTGCTAAACGAAATGCGAGTGGCTTAACCTTTAAAGCAACTATGGCACAAGTTAGCGTGCCCGCAAGTAGTGCAAATATCGGGCCTGGCTTCGACAGTTTTGCAATTGCATTAGAAATGCGCGATAGATACGCAGCACAAATTTTAGATGATGAATCTTTTGATGTAGATGTAACAGGTGAGGGTGCAGATCAAGTAAAGAAGGATGCAAAGAATTTAATCATTAAGTCCATGATGCGTGGATTTGAACATATGGGTGGCAAGCCACGAGGGATAGCTTTGAGAGCATTGAATGTAATTCCACATGGAAGAGGACTTGGTTCATCAGCAAGTGCAATTGTTGGCGGTTTAGCCCTTGCTCGATCCTTGGTCTTGACTGGTGAGCAATATATGAGTGATGAGGATTTGATTACTTTAGCTACAGAGTTAGAAGGACACCCAGATAATGTTGCTGCTGCATTTTATGGTGGCGCCACTATTGCTTGGCTTGAGTCTAAAATAAATTCAGAGGGTGAGAGTTCAAATGTTGGCAGAGCAGTTAGCTTAAAAGTTGATGATCGAATAAAAGCTTTACTACTTGTACCTGAGAACCAGTTATCAACTGCGAAGGCTAGAAAACTTTTACCTGAAAGTATTTCTCATCAAGATGCAGTTCTAAACTCTTCTAGAACCGCTCTACTTGTTCATGCATTAGCCGAGCGTCCAGATCTTTTATTTACTGCAACTGAAGATTTATTGCACCAAAAGTATCGAGAAGAAGCTATGCCAAAATCTATTGCACTTGTTGAAAAGCTAAGAGGTGCTGGTCTGGCTGCGGTGGTCCGGCGCTGGCCCGTCAGTTATGGTCCTTTATTCAGGTGCTGAGGATGAGATTGATCAGATTCAATCAGTTTCCCCTGGCTTTAATGCGATGAAGTTGGCAATAGCGAAAACTGGGGTTCAATAGCAGGTATTTCGGATTCTGCCCGGGTGTGGTAGATTTGCACCTGTCGGAAAGTGCGACAGATAAATAAGTCAAAAAATCCCAAAAAATAAAAGTATTTTTTCACGGGGTATCCCTCATACGGGTAAGAAATAATCTAACGAAAGAATGGCAATATATAAATGGCAGAGAAGAAATCAACTAATCGCGCAGACGCGGTTGAGTTAGTAGATATGGCAATAAGTGATCTTAAGAAGGTCGCGGTTCAATTAGGAATTGAAAATGCCACTACTTTAAAAAAAGCAGACTTAGTCCAATCTATTGGTGATCTGCAGGCCGCTAATCGCGAGGCCGCAAAAAATGAACGAGAGGCTCGTCGTATGGAACGACAGAACAATCGAAATAACCGAAACAATAATGCTGAGGCTGAAGAGAGTGATTCCAGCCAAGATGGCTCATCAAATAATTCAAACAATAACTCCTCAAATAGCTACTCAGACTCAGATCGCGGAGACAACAACCGTCGCTTTGGAAACCGAGATAACAATCGACGTGATCGTGGACGCGATCGAAATCGTGATCGAAATCGTGACCGAGGTCAGCGTGAAGAGCGTGAGATCCAGATTGGCCCAGATGATGTTTTGCTACCAGTAGGTGGCTTGCTAGATATTTTAGATAGCTTTGCATTTATCAGAACTGGCGGATACTTACCTTCACCTAATGATGTTTATGTTTCACTTCAACAGGTTAGAAAATATGGATTGCGCAAAGGCGATGTTATTACTGGATCAGTTCGAGAGCCAAAAGAAGGCGAACGACGTGAAAAGTTTAACGCCCTCGTTAAAGTTGAAACGGTTAATGGGGTTGAGCCAGATAACGCTAAAGAGAGAGTTGAATTCTCTAAATTAGTTCCGCTATACCCACAAGAAAGATTACGTCTTGAGACTGAACCAAATATTTTAACAACAAGAATCATTGACTTAATTTCACCAATTGGTAAAGGTCAGCGCGGACTTATTGTTTCACCACCTAAAGCTGGTAAAACGATGGTTCTCCAATCAATTGCAAATGCAATCACGACAAATAATCCTGAATGTCATTTGATGGTTGTGTTAGTAGATGAGCGTCCTGAGGAAGTTACAGATATGCAAAGATCTGTTAAGGGAGAGGTAATTGCCTCAACTTTTGATAGACCTGCAGATGATCACACAACTGTTGCAGAGCTTGCAATTGAGCGAGCCAAGCGATTAGTTGAATTGGGTCATGATGTTGTCGTACTACTTGATTCAATTACCCGTTTAGGTCGCGCATATAACATTGCTGCACCTGCCTCGGGAAGAATTCTTTCTGGTGGTGTGGACTCAGCTGCGTTATATCCACCTAAGAAATTCTTTGGAGCTGCTCGTAATATTGAAAATGGCGGTTCTTTAACAATTCTTGCTACCGCTTTGATTGATACTGGTTCGAAGATGGATGAAGTTATTTTCGAAGAGTTCAAGGGCACCGGTAATATGGAATTAATCCTTAACCGTAAATTTGCAGATAAGCGAATTTTCCCAGCCGTTGATGTAGTTGCATCTGGTACTCGTAAAGAAGAAATCTTGATGGGCACTGAAGAGCTGAGCATTGTTTGGCGTCTTCGTAGAGTGTTACATGCACTTGAGCCACAGCAAGCACTTGAATTGCTACTTGAGAAGATGAAGGGAACTAAATCTAATGTTGAGTTCCTACTTCAAATTCAAAAGACCACAGCAGGCGGTGATTCACCAACAGCTTCAGGAAACGGTAAATCAGATAGCGAGTAGGCTTAATTTTCGCCTAATTTTGACGCCATCACCTGAGCAGTTATTCTTAACCCCTCTAGTACTTCACTAGTCCTACTGGTTCACAGATTTTCTGAAGAGGTAAATCTGATCCAGTAATAATCAAGGAGAATCATGAAGAACGAAATCCACCCACAGTATGTTGAAACCAAAGTAACTTGTGGTTGCGGTGAAGTTTTCACAACCCGCAGCACAAAAGAAAATGGTTCTATTTATGTTGAAGTTTGTTCAGTATGTCACCCTTTTTATACCGGTAAGCAGAGAATTCTTGACACCGGCGGTCGCGTAGCTAAATTCCAGGAGCGTTTTGGAAAGGCAGATAAGACCGGCACTAAGTAGTTTTCTTAAAGAGAGCGCACACACATCAAAAGATGTGGTGCGCTCTCTTTTTTAATTCCAATTCAGATTTAGAAAGGAGGATCAGATGGAACGGTTTGCCAAAGTTGATGAGTTGTTAAAAGAGTATGAATCTCTTGAAGCCCAAATGGCTGATCCTTCAATTCATGCTGATCAAAACAAAGCCAGATCACTTGGAAAAAGATATGCCCAGCTTGGTCCAGTAATTGCAGGTTATCGAGCATATAAATTGGCAGAGGATGATTTGGCGGCTGGAAAAGAATTAGCTGAAGCAGATCCAGCATTTGCATCTGAAATTTCTGCACTTGGAATCAGCTAAAGATGAAGCAGCAGCCTTGCTTGAAGAATTATTGCTACCAAGAGATCCAAATGATGATCGTGATGTAATTATGGAAATTAAAGCAGGAGCTGGCGGAGATGAATCAGCGATTTTTGCTGGAGATCTGTTTCGAATGTACTCAAGATTTGCAGAAAAGCAGGGCTGGAAAGTTGAGGTTATTGATACCACTCCAAGTGATATGGGTGGTTATAAAGATATGTCTGTTGCGATTAAATCAAAAGGTGTTGCAAAACCAGGTCAAACTCCATATGCAAAATTAAAGTTTGAAGGTGGAGTACATCGAGTTCAACGGGTTCCAGAGACTGAATCTCAAGGTCGAATCCACACCTCAGCAGCAGGAGTTTTGATTTTGCCAGAGGCAGAAGAGATAGATGTTGATATAAATATGAATGATTTAAGAATTGATGTTTATCGTTCATCAGGCCCGGGCGGACAAAGCGTTAACACGACTGACTCAGCAGTAAGAATTACTCACATTCCAACAGGAATTGTGGTCTCTTGTCAGAATGAAAAAAGCCAATTACAAAATAAAGAATCAGCTCTTCGAATTTTACGTGCTCGAATGCTTGCCGCCGCTCAAGAAGAAGCAGAAAGAATTGCATCAGCAGAACGGAAGAATCAGGTTCGCACAGTTGATCGAAGTGAGCGCATTAGAACTTATAATTTTCCAGAGAACAGACTTAGTGATCACCGCGTAAATTACAAAGCAAATAATTTGGATGCCGTTATGAATGGTGATTTAGAAGCAGTGATTCAATCTTTAATTGATGCCGATCGGACCTCAAAACTAGCTGCAGGTAACTCTTGAAAGAGCTGCTTAGGGCAGCGTTTTCGCAATTTGAAAAAAACCAGATTGCGACGGTAGATGCTGAGTTACTACTTGCTCATCTGCTTGGAGTCTCTAGAAAGCAAATACACAGTCAATCAATTGAATTATCTGAATCAGAACGCGAGAAAATTACTCTTGAATTTAATGATCTTATTCAGCAGAGATTATTAGGAAGACCAGTTCAATACATTACTGGCAGTGCAGCCTTTAGATATCTTGAACTTGAGGTTGGTGAAGGAGTTTTAATTCCAAGACCTGAAACAGAGTTAATCGTTGATCGAGTCATTGGCCATCTGAGTTCGCAACCAGACAAAGAAAACTCTAAAAGCATTATTGAACTAGGGGCAGGAAGTGGCGCGATAAGTATTGCAATCGCAACTGAGGCTAGTTTAAAGGGGTTAAAAGTTAGTTTAGTTGCGGTGGAGAAATCACCTGCGGCTGCAGAGTGGTTGAACAAAAACATTGCAAAGTATGACCTACCAATTAGAGTTGTTGTGGAAGATGTTTCAACTGCTCTGCCAGATATTAAAGCTGATTTAGTTGTTGCAAATCCACCATATATTCCCAACGATGAGAAATTGCCGATCGAGGTAGAAAACTTTGAGCCAGAGATTGCATTAAGAGGCGGGGC
>JGI25921J50272_10000800_pt1 | contig 10362 bp, 6 predicted proteins | sample LauGreSu1BDMLBSD_2_FD_50272 | JGI IMG/M metagenome (IMG submission 50272) | reverse complement strand
GTGCTTTTGATTGACGTTACCCCGCTGTCTCTAGGTATTGAGACCAAGGGTGGCATCATGACCAAGCTGATCGAGCGCAACACCGCTATCCCGACCAAGCGCAGCGAAACCTTCACCACCGCGGATGACAACCAGCCATCGGTATCGATTCAGGTGTTCCAGGGTGAGCGCGATTTCACCAGGGACAACAAGTCCCTCGGTAACTTCGAGCTAACCGGTATTGCCCCAGCCCCACGCGGTATCCCACAGATCGAGGTCACCTTTGACATCGATGCCAACGGTATCGTGCACGTTTCCGCCAAGGACAAGGGAACTGGCAAGGAGCAGTCCATGACCATCACCGGTGGTTCTTCGCTTTCAACCGAAGACATCGAGCGCATGGTTAAGGATGCCGANGANCACGCAGCNGAGGACAAGAAGCGTCGCGAAGAGGCCGAGACTCGCAACCAGGCCGAGCAGCTTGCCTACTCGACCGAGAAGCTAATCAAGGACAACGACGACAAGTTGCCTGAGGAAGTAAAGACCGAGGTTCAGGCCGACGTCGACGCCCTCAAGTCAGCACTTGCCGGTGACGACATCGAAGCGGTAAAGAGTGCTCAGGAGAAGCTAATGAGCTCGCAGCAGAAGCTAGGCGAGGCAATCTATGCCGCGCAGCCTGCTGAGGGCGAAGCTGCTCCAGAGGCTTCCACCGAAGACGTCGTTGACGCCGAGGTTGTTGAGGACGAGGACGACAAGGACAAGAAGTAATGTCCGACGACAAGCTAAACGATCAGGACCCTGCGCACCACGAGGGTGATGAGACTGAAGAGATGACTGAAGAGGGCTCACCAGTTGAGCCCGAATCAGCCTCCTCGGAGACTGACCTAATCGATCGCGAACTCGAGATCTTCCAGGATCTGCAGCGACTGCAGGCCGACTTTGTGAACTATCGCGCTCGTGTTGAGCGTGACAGGGGCGCAGAGCGCCAGGCGGCAATCGCCGAGGCAATCCGCGCATTCTTGCCGGCCCTAGATGATCTGACCCGTGCTCAGCAGCACGGTGATCTACAGGACAGCACCCCAATGGCTGCCATCGCAACCAAGCTCAGAAACGCAGGAGACAAGTTTGGTCTGGTGTCATTTGGTGCAAAGGGCGACAAATTCGACCCTGAGCTGCACGATGCACTGGTGCAAACTCCGAACCCAAGTGTTTCCCAGGCAGAAATTGCCGATGTAATTGAACTTGGCTACCGAATCGGCGAGCGCATGCTGCGTCCGGCGAAGGTAGCGGTATTCGTTCCTGCGGAGTAGGTGAACTAAATGGCATCTCAAGACTGGGTAGAGAAGGACTTCTACAAGATCCTTGGCGTTGCCAAGGACGTTCCCGATGCCGAGCTAAAGAAGGTCTATCGCAAATTGGCCAAGGCTAATCACCCCGATCTACACCCGGGTGATGCCAAGGCCGAAGCCAGATTCAAAGACATTTCCGAGGCATACGACGTGCTCTCCGATAAGGATCAGCGCAAAGAGTATGACGCGATTCGTGCGATGGGCGGTGGCGCTCGCTTCCAGCAGGGACCTGGTTCTTCCGGAGGCTTCGAGGATGTTTTCAGCAACCTATTTGGTGGTGGCGGTTTCCCGGGGGGCTTTGGTGGATTTGGTGGACCGCAGCGCGGTCAAGACCTAACCACCAGCTCAACCATCGACTTCATCGATTCGATTAAGGGCACCACGCTCAAGATCAAGGTCGGCAACGACACCGTTAGCCTCAAGGTTCCGGCCGGCATTCAAGACGGACAAAAGCTGAAGCTTGCCGGTAAAGGCCAATCCTCACCCAACGGTGGGCCAAAGGGCGATTTGGTTGTCAGCATCAAGGTAAAGACCCACCCGGTCTTTAGCCGCGATGGCGACAACGTGAGAGTCTCAGTGCCGGTAACCATTGCCGAGGCAATTTTGGGCGCAACCATCCAGGTCCCACTTTTGGGTGAAGCGCCAGTAAAGCTCAAGGTTGCACCCGGCACTCCAAATGGCCGCACCCTCAGGGTGAAAGGCAAGGGTGTTCAGCGCCCAGGTCACGAGGGCGATTTGCTTGCAACGGTTGACATTGCGGTTCCTTCCCACGTGAATGAGAAAGCTAAAGCGCTAATCGAGCAATTTGATAAAGAATTGCCTGAGGAAGACCCAAGAGCAGGCCTAATTCAACGAGCCGGACAGCTCTAATAAAGGGAGGCGTGGATGCAACTGGATGAAAACACCCCGCTGTTTGTAATTTCGGTTGCGGCCGAACTTGCCAACATGCATCCGCAAACCCTGAGGCAGTATGACCGCATGGGTTTGGTCTCTCCGACCAGAACCCAGGGTCAATCCCGCCGCTACACCATGGCGGATGTGGCGAAACTGCGCGAAATATCAAGGCTCTCGCAGGAGGGCGTNTCNCTCGAGGGCATCAGNCGGGTTTTGGATCTGGTGAACGAAAATCATGACCTCAGAAATCGAGTCAGGATGCTCGAGACCGAATTGGCGAATCAGTTGATGAATCAGCCGGGCAAGCGTGTTTTTGCCGCCGGAGATCAGGGCGTTGTGAGCCTGAGCCCTGGAAAGCGTCCGGAGCGCGGCGGATCTGTCGTCCTGTGGCGCAAGTCGCGCTAACTCGCCAGATATTCCACCTGGGGAACTAGCTGGGCAGTTGGTGACATGGCGAGATTGCCCTCAGTAAACTTTCGACTATGTCGACTAACGAACAAGGCCGTTCCTACGGACAGGGCGCACAGGGTGAAATTGCTCAGGCTACAAAGAGCAAGATTGGTGCTTGGGCTCGCCTGAGATATAACTTCGATAACTCCATCGCAAAGGCTGGCACCTTCGTGCTCTATGTCTTGCTGTTGATGATGGTGATTGCCCTGATCATGGTTGGCGTCAAGTCCACCCTGCTGGCAATCCCAGCGCTAACTCAAGCGGCGGACCCTGCAAATCTGAGCTTCTTCGATTTGTTCTGGGCATCCTTCACAAAGATTCTCTCGCTCGGTGGCGAGCCGACCTGGGCAGACCGCATTGTCGCGGTGATGTACTGGGTAACCACCACCGCACTTACCGCAAGCGTCATCGGTTATGTAGTTGGAGCGATTCAGCGCACCTTCGCCCGCTTGCGTAAGGGCCGCAGTCCTATCGTCGACGACAACCACACCTTGATTCTTGGTTGGTCATCTCGCATTTTCCCAATCCTGCAGGAGCTTGCCATTGCAAACGAAAACGTTCGCAAGCCGGTAGTTGTCATCTTTGCTCCACTTGATCGCGAGTTCATGGAGGACGAGATTGAGTCTCGCACCGAGAACCTGGGCAAGCTAAAGATTGTTACCCGCAGCGGTGAACCGTCTAACCCAATTGACCTAAAGCGCACCAACATCTCAAACGCCAAGTCCGTGATCATCTTGGATGCCGATGAAACTGGCGATGCCAATGTGGTTTCGACTGTGCTTGCGGTCAAGGCCGTGAACTCAAACCCAAACCTAAAGATTGTTGCCGAGCTCGATGACCGCGACACCGCAGAGGCAATCTCGGTTGCAACCCAGGGCCAGGTGCTTTCGGTTCGCTCCCACGAGGTAATCGCTCGAGTCACCGCGCAGGCATCCCGCCAGCCTGGACTATCGACTGTGATTCTGGACCTCTTGGACTTCTCCGGCGACGAGATCTACTTCAGTGAGATTCCTGCTCTTGAGGGCAAGACCTACGCCGATGCACTTTTGAGCTTCAACACCGCATCCGTAATTGGGCTGGTTGATGCAAAGGGTCAAACCCACCTAAACCCAAAGCACACCACAAAGATCGCTAAGGGCAGCAGGATCATTGCGATTGCTCAGGACGATGACAAGGTCACCTACACCGGCACCCGCGAAGAGCTGGTTAAGAAGTCATCCAAGATTGCAGCTCCTGTCGCAAAGCCAGAGCACCTATTGGTAATCGGTTGGTCCGAGATGGGCCGCAGCGTGATCTCGGAGTTGGCAGCCTTCCTACCGAAGGGCTCAACCGTCCACATCTTGGCTCGCAAGTCCTTGGTCGCCGAGGACCAGCTAAAGAGTCTAGATTTTGGTTCCAACATCAAGGTCACCACTGCTTCTGTTACCGGTGACATCGACGACCTAACTGCAGCAGCAAGTGCAAGGCACTACGACGAGGTGATCGTGCTTGGCTACCGCAACGCAATCAGCGAGGCCGAAGCAGATGCTCAAACCATGTTGACCATGCTTCAGATGAACCGTCTGTTTGAGGCCCCGGGCAATGGCGTTGAGCCAACCCGTCTGGTGGCTGAGATTCTTGATGGTCGAAAGGCAGAGATTGCTCGTGTTGCAGCGGTTGATGACCTGGTGGTTAGCGACAACCTTGCCGCACTTCTAATTGCGCAGGTTTCAGAGAACCCAGCACTTGCTCCGGTGTTTGAAGACCTATTCGACGCCGATGGCGCATCAATTAGCGTCCGCGACATTGCTCTTTATTCACCGGTTGGCAAGGAGGTTAGCTACGCGCAGTTGGTTGCTAATGCCCGAGCCAAGGGTGAATCAGCGATCGGCTTCCGCTCGGCAACTAAGAGCGCTGGCGATGCAGCAGCAGGGGTAGCGCTAAACCCAAGCAAGGAAGCAATGTTCACCCCTAAAAAGGGTGACTCCTTGATTGTGGTGGCTGACACCATTCGCTAATGCTCGAAGACATTCGCAAAGACATTCGTTCCTTCGCACGCCCGGCTCACGCAATTGACCTGGCTTGGTTCTATAAAACCGGACCCGGTGAGTATGGCGAGGGAGACAAGTTTCTGGGTGTCAAAGTTCCCGAAACCAGAGCCGTTGCCCGTGAATACAAAAACGCCAGCTGGGAAACAATCCGAGAGCTTTCCAAAGGCGATTATCACGAGGACCGCCTTTGCGCGGTCGTGATTCTTACTACCCAGTACGAAAAGGCAAAAGACAAAGCGGTGCGCAAGGACCTATTCGAGAAATACCTCAGTCTTTATGGCTCTGGCTGCATCAACAGCTGGGACCTTGTTGACGTATCGGCCAATCGCTTCGGCAGAGAACTAATTGATGACCCAAAGGCCATTGAGTTTTTGCTCAAGCGCGCTAAGTCCAAAAACCTTTGGATTCAAAGAAGTGCTGTAATCCTGACCTTCCCGATGATCGCGCAGTTTGATATGGCGCCAACTCTTGCAATCTGCGAAGAGCTGCTGGATCACCCGCACGATCTAATCCACAAAGCCGTTGGTTGGTCACTTCGCGAAGTTGGCAAAAAAGATTTGCGCGCGTTGCGCGATTTTCTAGAGCAGCATTCCGCGACCATGCCAAGAACTTCACTTCGCTATGCGATTGAGAAGCTTTCTGAGAAAGAGCGTCAGGATTGGCTTAGTCGGAAAGCTCAAGCACAACAGGAACGTGGTCGCTAGGACCCTCGCCCTTGCGCTCATCGCGCTCGATGGATGCCCCAACAACTTTTTCGGTGAGGGACTCAGAAGTTAGACAGAAGTCAATTCGCATGCCGTTGTTCTTTGGGAAGCAAAGATCTTTGTAATCCCAGTAGGTGTATTGGCCAGGCACTAGTTCGCGAACAGTATCGACAAGACCAATCTGCTCAAAGGCCTCAAAGGCTTGGCGTTCAGGCTCGGAGATGTGGGTCTCGAACATCGATAGGTCGTAGACATCACTATCCAGCGGCGCGATATTGAAATCTCCCATTAGGCAAAGGTCCAAGTCAGGATTTGCTTCGAGCTGCTCAGCGGTGTTGGCAGCTAGACGATCAAGGAACTCCAACTTGTATTCCATGTGTGGGTCTTCAAGACTTCGACCGTGGGGAACGTAGAGCGACCAAATTCTCACGCCATTGAAAGTCGCACCTAAGGCGCGAGCCTCAACCACATCTTTGAACTGGGGCTGGTCAGTGAATGAGAGCTCGATGTCCTCAGGCTCTAAATCAGCACGGTAGGCAAATGCCACACCGTTCCACTGGTTTAGACCGTGAGCTACGACCTTGTAACCAATGGCCTCAAAGTCGGCATACGGAAACTGCTCCGGCTTGCATTTGATCTCTTGCATGCCCAGCACATCAATTTGGGTGCGCTCTAAAAACTGAATCACTCTCGGGCTTCTAGCGCGGACAGAGTTCACGTTCCAGGTTGCGATTTTCACCCCTCAACTCTATCCAGCCGTGGGATCTCCCAAAGCTTCCGCAAGGTGCATGTTTCAGGACTAACGTAGTGGTCAAAGACCTAGGTTTTATTAGAGCTTTAATGTCTAGGGGTTGGCTTTGAAGATGGTTTTTGCGAGGCGGTTGGCCGCCAACGCCAGCCTTGCGCTACTTCTGAGCATGGCTTTTGCTGGCGTGGTTACCGAAGCGTCAAATACCCCAGCAACCGCATCGGCGAGCGCTTGCCCTTCGGGCTGGACCTTTACCCAGCGAACAGCTTCTACCTCTGATGTGCCCTGGCCTGTTTACTGCCAGAAAAATTTTGCAGTGTCCACCTCGACTCAGGTCACAAGCCTCTCTCCATGGGCCGAGGAGGTTCATGTTGAGATTTACGGAGCTCCTGGCGGCTCGGGTGGTGGTGACGCTGGTGTTACCGGTGGCGCATCCGGTTCAGTAGGAAAGGTTGCCGGAACCGTGGCGATTACCGCCGGGGCCAATTTGCAAGTTTCCGTAGGTGGTGCTGGAACAAATGGCTACGCCAGCGGCCCGGATCCTGCCGGCGGCCCTGCCGGAGGATTTAGCTCGATGGGCTTCACCGGTGGTTCCGGTGGACCGCGAGGCTGTAGCTTCGGTGGCTGTGGTTCGGATCGCGGTGGCGCAGGTCTCGGTGCTGGCGGTGGCGCAGGATCTGCAGTTTCCTTCAGTGCCCGACTTATCGTTGCGGGCGGTGCCGGTGGCGGTGGCGGCGCAAACTGCTACGGCTGTTCAAACCCAAACGGAGACATTCAGGGTAATGGTGAAGCGGGACAGACTGCTCAGCTTTACCGCGCTGTGGGAACTTACGTCGGTGGAAACGGTGTCGGCGATAACGGCTGGGGCTACCGATTCAACGCCAGTGCCGGTGGCGGTGGCGGCGGTATTCGCGGTGGAAACGGTGGAGCCGTTTCGCTAAAAGGTGGAAATGCAGGCCTTAACACCACCGCTTCAGATTTAGTTACTAGTTACGTTGCTGCAAATACGATCCCAAGGCCCGCAGGTGATAGCTCTACCGGTGGATTGGTGATTCTGCGATTCGCAGCCATGCCAGCGGTCGCATCGGTGACCAATGACCAGGGCACGGTCTCAAACCAAACTTCATACAGCTTTACTGTCACCTTCTCCGAGCCCATAACCGGGTTTGGTCTTGAGGATGTGCAGCTAACCGGGACTGCCGGCTCAGTGTCTGGCTGGAACCTTAGCTACACCGCGGCTGGAGATGGCAGGACTTTCTTCGTTCGGGCAGTCCATCCAAATGCTCCATCCGGAACGATTTCACTCAATGTTTTGGGAACTGGAGTGGTCGCCGGGGATAGGACGGGAGTCAGTAGCCTGAGCTCCACGAATCTCACAATCGACAGAACACCGCCTACGGTTGTGAGCTCAGTATTCAATCCAACCGCCACCGCTGGCCAGCTTGAAGTAGTCATGACTTTCAGCGAGACCGTCTCAAGCACTGTTGATTGGTCCGCATTTACCTTTTCCGGAACCTCAGTTGGTTGGAACTCCCACTCGGCAGTGATTTCGGGCAAGACCCTTAGGTTCCTGATTTCCAATTCCAGCCTGGTGGATGACACGGTTCTGAACTACTCCCTCTGGACAGGCTTCGTAAAAGACCTAAATGGCAACGCCCTGGTCGCATCTCATATGGATTCGTTGGCAATCGACGTTGACCCCATTGCAGCGACAATAAGTAGTTCTGTCACAACATTCTCGAGTTCCGTGACAGTCGCAGTGAACTTTGCTGCTCCGGTCACTGGATTGGCAGCGGGCGATTTCTCCTTTGCCTCCAACACCACCGGCTGCTCGATAACCGGACTAACCGGCTCTGGCAGCAGTTACCAACTAACGGTTGGCACCTGCACCGCCGGCGGCGCAGGGCAGTTCCAGCTAGCTCTAACTGGCAGTGCTGCGGTATCGGTCCTTGGTGCTCCATCTCCTCTGACAAGGATATTGGGGCCAACAATTTCCTACGATGCCAAAGTTCCAGTAGCCGGCCTGGTCAGCAAGACGATTTCGGGCACTGTTGCCAGTTATGTAATCAGCTTCTCTGAGCCAATTACTGGTCTTAATGCTTCAAGAATTTCGATTAGCCACTCTGTTCCAGGCGGGGCGAGCGGATGGTCTATTTCAAGTTTTGTAGACCTTGGCAACAATTACTACAGCTTCACAGTAAACAATTCCGCTGCACCTAATGGAACGGTTTCTTTTAGCTTTACCGCTGGAGTCACGGACATCATGGGCAATCCGCTGAGCTCACCGTCGGTTGGCGCAGGATCTGTTCTAACTCTGGAGAATCTCCCAACCTTCAACCCAGGCGCCGGTGGACCAATCGCAAAGGTCGGCACCAAGATCGCACCAGCTTTCGATTTGAATTCTAGAAACCTCGGAAGCTATGGAATTCGAATCGAGATCACAAATGCTCAGGCCGGTGACACCCTTGCGTTCACTAATCAGTCAGGCATAACCAAGGGTGCAGATTCCACAAACACCGTTCTTTTCCTTGAGGCCTCCAGCCAGCTTTCTGACGCAACATGGGAAACCGCAATTCAGAGCATTGTCTTCAGCACTTCCAGTACTGTGACGGTTTCCAGAAACATCCAGTACCACCTGAAACCAGTCAAGGGTTACGACTACTCCACCGGCACATACTTCAAGTTTGTGCCTGACGCCGGTGCCTTGGGCCTCGCTTCCGCACAAACCAGGGCCGCTACCCAGTATTGGTTTGGAATGCAGGGTTATCTCGCTACCCCGACCAGCCTTTCTCAGCAGAAAGCGCTGCTAGCAGCAGCGCCAACTTCTGGTGCAGCGGCAACCGCAAAGTACTGGATTGACATGTTCAACAACACGGGCACCCAAATTGGGATGAACAACAACGGCATNGCAAGAGACCTTGCTCTCGATTCGTCCTTTGCTTCTTGGATTCCAGGCGAACCGAATAACGGCGGAGACCAGTTTGTTCACGTCTACGGCAGCGTAGAATCCTGCAACTGGGATGACGTCGATTCAATCGGATACTCTGTTACCGGTTACGTAGTCGAATATGGCTTGCGCGCCGGAGACCCAACTCCTGATGCGATGATTCGCACCCAAACTCACACTCCAGATTTCTCCAACCCCTATGTGACTAGAGTTTCTGGCATCAACGGTGACTACCAGCGCGGTGATGCTGTTGAGATTTCTGTGCAGTTCAACAAAGCAGTTGTTGTTGCTGGCACAAATGCCACCGAGTCCAAACTAGAAGTTCTTCCTGGGGTATTCGCAGAGTACCTTTCAGGTTCGGGAACCAGCGTTTTGAAGTATCGCCTTGTGGTCCCAGCCGGCGCTACCAGCTCAGATTTGAGCTACGTTGCCACCTCAAGTTTGACCGTGGGATCTAGATCAATCACAGACATGATTGGCAACCCAGCCGATCTGACATTGCCCGCCCCGGGAACTGCTAACTCTCTGATCTCGCAGTCAAACGTTGCGATTAACGGCAGTGTTCTTGGCGTCAGGTTGAGCGTGCCCTCAACATCGAGTACTCAGGCCAATGTGGTCTTTGTGATTTCAGCGAACGTTGCTTTGAACTGCAATTCGTTGAGCGCTGCCGACTTTACTTTCACCAACCTAAATTCCAGTTCATTCGCTGTTAGCCCATCGGGTAACTCGACAAGCTGCACCATCACTTTGCCGCACAGCATTCCTAAGGCTTCATTTGGAACCGCAACTCTCGTCGCATCTACTTCTTTCCAGATCGCTACTTTCGATGGCGCAACCTATAGCGCGCTGACGATTGTTGCGAACAGCATCGCCATAACCAACCCGGCTGACGCCGGCAAGGGTGAAGTCATTCTTGACGAGAGTGCCCTAAGTGGCAGACAGCGTCCAAGCACGCTAGTGAAGCAAGACCCAACTGGGCTTTTCCCTGGCGCAAGCTCGGGTGCCAAGAATCTACTTGCGGGCAGAAACATTGTTTCTCCACCATCCGGCGCAACGCTGCCAGAGCTGGAGATTATGGGTGACTTCCGCCAGCTTGCGAACATGAACGAAATCGTCACCGCTCGCAGAGAAAAGGTCATCCGCGCCGGTGANTCNGTCANTGCCAAGATGATGGTTCCATCGGCTCAGGCATCGCAGTACAAAGTCTTGAGCTACATGAATGTGAACAGTGGATTTATCTACTCGGGCGAGAAGGACTTTG
>JGI25921J50272_10000796_pt1 | contig 10371 bp, 8 predicted proteins | sample LauGreSu1BDMLBSD_2_FD_50272 | JGI IMG/M metagenome (IMG submission 50272) | reverse complement strand
AAAATAACGTAAGACTTTAAATTTAGTAAATTCAACAGATTATTTCTTGCGCTCTCTGCAGAATGCATGTGCATCAGTTGTTGGGAGGGAGGTGAGAAAACACTTAGAAGTTGAAATAATGAACAAACTTTTTGAACTTATTTTCTGGCTCAAAATATTTCTGTCACCTTTTGTGTTGCTGAATGTGATTGGTTTCATCATTTATTTGAGTAATGACAATTTATGGTGGGTTTGGGTTGCTTTAGGTGCTCTTGGCTCTATTTTGGGAATTTATTGGGCAGAACATGTGCGCAAAAAACAAGGCACTACTGAATTTATGGCTCAGGTATTTCAGGCAAATGACATCAAGTCTTACGATGAGATTGTTGGGGAAGAGGAGCCAGCCGACTAAACATTTCCTCCCAACTCTTGTTACAATTTTAAATCTCCACACATGCGCAATAGCGGTTATGTATTCACGCCTTATCAAGCTCCAGAGCTCTCGGACTTTGAGCGCTTGTTTGATATTTTTAGCGAACTCATTGTGCATACTTCGGGCGATGTAGATGAAGCGCTGGAGTGGCTCAATGTCTTGGATAAGGAATACAGCCTGACTAACGACAAATACACCATGGACGACTTCATCGAAGACCTCAAGAAAAAGGGGTATTTGCGCGAAGAAATTTTGCCAGACGGCAAGGGCCAGATGAGCGTAACGGCCAAGACCGAACGCATATTGCGCAAAAATGCGATGGAGCAAATCTTTGGGAATATCCGCAAGAGTGGGCGAGGGCAGCACAAATCCAAAAAGAGTGGGTTAGGAGACGAAGCAACCGGCGAATTCAGAGATTTTCAGTTTGGCGATGCGCTCGAAAATATATCCATTACAGAGAGCCTGAAAAACGCGCAGATCAATCATGGTGTAGGGGAGTTCCGGCTTACCGAACAAGATTTAGTGGTCGAGGACACCCATCACCAATCGCAGATGAGTACGGTGCTTATGATCGATATTAGCCACAGCATGATCCTCTACGGCGAAGACCGCATTACGCCCGCTAAAAAAGTAGCCATGGCGCTAGCAGAGCTCATTACCACGAGTTATCCGAAAGATACCCTTGACGTGATTGTCTTTGGCAACGACGCCTGGCCAATTAGCATCAAAGATTTGCCGTATTTGAACGTTGGGCCCTACCACACCAATACGGTTGCTGGCCTAGAGCTCGCTATGGATATCTTGCGCAGAAAACGCAATACCAACAAGCAAATTTTCATGATTACCGACGGCAAGCCGAGTTGCTTGCGCTTGCCAGATGGGCAATACTACAAAAACAGCAATGGCCTAGATGACTACATCGTAGACAAATGCTACACCATGGCGGCGCAAGCCCGCAAAATGCACATCCCCATCACCACCTTCATGATTGCCCAAGATCCGTATTTGCAGCATTTTGTGGACGAATTCACCAAGTCCAACAAAGGGAAGGCCTTTTTTACCGGATTGAAAGGCTTGGGTGAAATGATTTTCCACGACTACGAAACCAATCGTAAAAAACGAATGAACTGATATGATAGACACCAACATCCATACGCTCGGCGCTTTAAAAGCGGCAGGCTACACGTCCAAAAGCATCAAAACCGAACTCCGCGACAACCTCATTGCGGCACTCAAAGCTGGTAAGCCAAGTTTTCCGTCGATGCACGGCTATGAGCATACAGTGGTACCGCAACTCGAGCGCGCCATTCTCTCCAAGCACAACATCAACTTGCTGGGCTTGCGCGGTCAAGGCAAAACGCGTATTGCGCGCCTCATGATCAATTTACTAGACGAATACATCCCGGTGGTGGCAGGCAGTGAAATCAACGACGACCCGTTGGCACCCATTAGCCGCTATGCCAAAGACCTCATTGCGGAGCACGCCGACAACACGCCCATTACTTGGCTTCATCGCTCTGAGCGCTTCTACGAAAAACTCGCCACACCAGACGTCACCATCGCAGACCTCATCGGTGACATCGACCCCATTAAAGCGGCCAATCTCAAGCTCAACTACGCCGACGAACGCGTGTTGCACTTCGGCATGATTCCGCGTGCGCACCGTTGTTTGTTTGTCATTAACGAACTTCCTGATCTTCAAGCGCGCATTCAAGTAGCGTTATTTAACATATTGGAAGAAGGAGACATACAAATTCGTGGATTCAAGTTGCGCTTGCCTTTGGACCTCCAGTTTATCTTTACGGCCAACCCAGAAGACTACACCAACCGCGGTAGCATCGTGACGCCACTCAAAGACCGCATTGGTTCTCAAATTCTGACGCACTACGCCGCAGACGTCAAGACCGCCAAGCAAATTACGTCTCAAGAAGCCCAAAAGCTAGAAAACCGCATTTGCGAGGTGCATGTGCCCGAATTGGCCAAAGATATCTTAGAGCAAATTGCTTTTGAAGCGCGCAACAGCGAATACGTCGATGCTAAAAGTGGCGTCAGCGCGCGCATGAGCATCACCGCCTACGAAAACCTCATCAGCACCGCCGAGCGCCGCGCCTTGCTCAACAACGAGCACAGTACGACCGTTCGCTTCTCCGACCTTATGGGCATGATTCCATCGATTACAGGAAAGGTAGAGTTGGTCTACGAAGGCGAGCAAGAAGGCTCTTCTTTTGTGGCCAACCAACTCATCAGCGAGGCCACCAAAACGCTCTTTTTGACTTATTTTCCGAAAATCGAAAAACTCAAAAAAGCAGACCAAGTGACGCCCTACGATGGCGTAGTGGAGTGGTTTACCCAAAACAACGCCCTCGAAATTGCCGACGAAACCGACGGGCAAACTTATTTGCGAACGCTACATGCTATTGAGCCGCTCAAAGCGCTTATAGAGCGCTACCAACCGCGTGTAGCTTCAGAAGACCTTCCTTTTCTCATGGAATTCGTACTCTGGGCTTTGGTAGAGTTCAAGCGCTTGTCTAAGCAAAAGACGGCAGGTGGCATGTCTTTCAATGACTTATACGATAGTTTGCTGAAGGGGATTTAAAATTGCATCCTGAGGCCAATCCCATTGGAGCTTGGTTGCAATTGAATACTTCCATTTTTTTGAGATATACGGCCATGGTGCTGATGTATCCAATACGCGCTCAGGTCAAAGAGCATCAAAAAACCACCTTGCAGCATTAAACTATTGCCATAACCTTCGAACTGCGCTTGTTTCGACGCATCCGTACTATTTTGTTGCTTGAGCACCAAACCGCTCGCCAAATAGCCTAAATCCAAAGCCGAATTGACCAAAAAGATTTTTTGGGTTTTGTTTTGAGCTGCCCAACTTTGCGCTTCATTGAGCCCAAGGTTCGCATTTTTTGCTCTGATATAGCCTGGGACTGCCAAACCTATATTGACGGTGTTCCACATCACATTCATTTGGTGGAAATACTTGTCCTGTGCGTTTGCTGCTGTAGCCCAACCATAACCGCTCAAGGCAAAATTACCCACCGCCCAAGTTCCTAAGCCAATCATGAGTTGTTGGTCTATTTGTTGGCGATCAGTGTTGAAGGAAAGCAAAGTCTGGGCTTTTCCAGTGAGAGAAATAGCAAGCAGCGTGTAGAGTACGATGTATTTATTCATGGTAGCGTATATATATGAAACAACCTAACCTCTGTTTTGATCGCCCTCCGCTTCAAGTTAATATTAGAACATGTTCTAATCCTAAGCTTAAAATTATCACATAGTTTTATCAAAAAAAATGAAAATGAAACAACTATTACTATCACTTGGATTGCTTTTTACCTCCCAAACTATTCAAGCACAAGACTTTTACCACTCACTTGGTGTAGGATTTTTTGGCTCCGTAGTTCAATACGCTTATTCAGATGCCTTCGAGAATGTAGATGGCACACTCGTTGGGGCCATGCCACTTGCTACCTACAAGGCGAGTATTGGTTTTGACATCAGCCGCAAGCAAACTTTTGCGCTAACGGCCTATCCGTCTGCAGGTGGAACTTTTGGTCGTGAGGAGCGCAATTTTGGTTTTGCTTTGCCCATTGCCGCCGAAATGTATTTTGGTGACATCGACGATAACCACTTTAAAATGGCACTGGGTGCTACTTATGCGCGCATCAGTTACAACGGTGATTTCTATTATCAAGTCGCTTCTGTCTTCGGCCCTTCTGCGGGTATTGGTTTCCAAACTGAAATCAGGGACGAACTCGTTGAAATCAATCTCAATTATGTTTATGGCCTGACCAGCTCGCCAATGATACCGGCAGGCGCAACTGTGACTAAAGACGTCAATCACGGTTTCTCCATTCAGTTTTTATACTCCCTTACAGATTAATCGATCTGTATCAAACTAGAAAAAAAGCCCCAAAACGAAAGGAATGGGGCTTTTTCTTTTATAGTGACCCTAGGGGTTGATAAATCTAACTTTTATGAGGACTTGGAGGAGTTGAGGGAATTAGATGTACCGTTGAAAAAAGAGCAAACGGTAAAAAAAGATAAAAGTACCGTTTATGTGATTTTAAATAGAAATCAACTTAATTTGTTCAGGAAGTTCTTTGCGAATTCCTCCTCTATTTTTCTGACTTCTTCCTCATTCAATTCTTTAAACTCATTCAGTCTAGCACGCTTGGAGAGTTGACCATTGCCCTTTTCAAGGAACTGTACCAAAAGTCCTATTAGTGAATCTGGCATATCAAATTGAGAATCGATGTATTGCTTGAAAGCATCGTATGCATTCAAGTAGTTTACCTCCTCAGGAATGATCCTATTCAATGTGTCTTTTACGCATTCAAACAAGAATTCAGCATGAGGAGTTAAATCCATGTATCTATAAAAATCAATGGTGTCATTTAGAACCTCAATATTATGGTCTGGAGTCTCTTTCCATTCTATAAAATCCAGCAGCGGTCTTGAATTTCCTTCCAGTACTTGTTGGTATTCTCTCAAATGATCTAGAATGGAGGCTGAAACAGGAAAAATAAAGCCTTGCTGTGAAAAATCTTTAAGCGCAAGAAGGTGATGAATGATGTAGCGATGTATTCTTCCATTACCATCTACGAAGGGGTGGATGTACACAAACCCAAATGCAATTTTAGTTGCAGCAACAACCGCATCTATTGGGTCTTTGGTTAGTAGTTGACTTGTCTCAATTAGACCATTCATTAAGCGCTTAAGATCTTCTGGTTTTGCAGATATATGATCTGGCAGCGGCTCTCCGCTAAAGCGATCATGCTCTCCAACAAATCCTCCTGACGTTCTGAGTCCCAACTTCAAGAATCGTTCGTTTTCAATTACGAGTTGTTGTAGTCGACACAATTCATCAATCGAAAGTTCGCGNATACCNGCCTGACCTATCGTTTGCCCCCAACGGGCTGCTCTTTTACTTTTAGGGCTTTCNCCTTCAATTGAAAAAGATGCCTTTGAATCCTTGAGTAATAAAAAAGAAGATGCACGTAAAAGTAGTTCTTTGCGAAAGCCCTTCAGGTAATCCGCTCGTTTCGAGGAGAAATTCTCCTTTACAAATTGTTCCAATCTTTCCGTTCTGTGAACCAAAGGACAGAAATCAATTGTGCCTGGAAGGTTGTTGAACACCATGTGTCTAGGTGACCGTATACCGCTACCACNGAATTGTAGCTTAGGATNAACANCCAAAACGTAACTCTTCTTATTTANATCATTAATACCCGGAAGTTCTTTGCCAATAAGCCATTCTATTAAAAACCAAATTCTTCTCGAATATTGNCCTGAAGGTTCTATCGATACCAGTTCAGTTAATTGTTCCAAATTGTAATGTGAGGTTAGTTTACTAAAGAACAGTAAATTTACCCCCTCATATTTCAGAGCGAATACCAAGTGGTTGTAAAGTACGTTGATTTCATCCAGCGAAGCATTGTCATCTGGTGCGTAGGCTTTAGGGAAGAGAAGAAATTCATCACTGACCTTTTTCTTTGATCCTGCTGTGATCAAGGCAATCCGTCTTGGAATAGGTATTGGAAGCCCTATTTTTTGAATGACGGCTGCATAACCAACAACAAATTCGTGTTCAGGTAACTTACGTCCCGCAAAATTGGGTGCAAATCGAGAAAAGTGAGCGCTTTGAGTCATTTAAATTAAATAATGAGCGCAATTTAAGAAAAAACAAGCGCACTCCCAAAATAATGAGCGCATTTTGAATAATATATTTAAAATTGAGCGCAATTATTTCAAAAAGTTCTAACTTTTCATTTCCCCTTTCAAACTCAATAAAATCAAAGGAATCAGACTTCAAATCCACTCAAAATAACCGCTTTGGGTTTAGCAATAAAAAAGCCCCAAACGCATATTGAATGGAGCTTTTTGCTTACTTTGTGCCCCGTTAGGCTCAAGTTCGAACTTTTTAGAAGATTTATCTAGTATTTTAGAATGCCAAATAAGAACAGATGGATTTATCAAAAAATGAATCACACTGGATTTAATAAATCATATGGTTATCGTTTAAACTCCTTACAAACGATAAAAGCACCTCACTATGAAAGGTGCTTCTATCAGAGTCAACCCAAGAAGGGTGTGACCAAAACTTTTAGAGGATTTATTTACATTTTTATAATCACAAATTCAGTTCTTCTATTTTGTTGATGTTCTTCATCAGAACAGGTAGATATGATTTCTCCATCGCATGGGCAATTAACTTTTAATTGACTTTCACCATATCCTTTCCCAAATATTCTTTTTGGATTAGTAATTCGTTTTTGAATGTACTCAACAGATGCCTTGGCGCGATTATCAGATAAATTATTATTAAAAGCTATTGTTCCTCTACAATCTGTGTGCGAACCTAACTCAATCTGCATGGATGGGTTATCATTCATCACCTTTACGATTTTATCTAACTCAATAGCTGCATCTGGACGAATATAAAACTTGCGTAAATCGAAATAAATTGGATTGATTTGAATGATCGATGCAAGATCTAAATCCAAAGAAACTTTATCCATTGACAAGTCTAATGTCTCCGCTAAATTAATTCGACCTAATTCCTCGATTTTATGATTAAAGGTTAGTTTTTTGGTCAAATAACCTTCTTTTTCTAATTGAATCGAATAGGATAATGAATCGGATATTTCTTTATCGAAGATTTCTTTTTCCAGTGTTCCTAAAGATGAAGTGAGCTGGCTAATAAAGGTTTTTTTAGTGTCATTATTAGTTACAATAATACTTACTCCTTCCAATGGCATTAAGGACTTTGAATCTTTAACGAGACAATAAAGTGACAAGTTTAGCTTGGGATTAACGCTAACAGTTCCATTAAGTTGATTGATATTTGGCCCCAAGTTTTTAGATGTAAGCGCTATTTTGTTCTCCCAATAATTATCTTTTTCACTGACCAAAATAGAATAATCGTTATTGTGTTCAATTTGAAAAGAATAAGCCCCTAAACTATCTGTTACCGTACTCGCAATGATTTCGCCTTGTGCGTTAAGTAACGAAACGATTGCTCCAATTATTATTTCAGATGAAGTATCCTTATGTACAAAACCCGTTACTAAAATTTCTTTTTTTAGCAGTGCAATATCAGCAATCAATGTTTCATTAGTTGGTTTCAAATTAGCCGTTGTAATATTACGTTGATTGTCTGTATAATTATCTATATTTTTCACAGAGATAATATAATCCATATCTGGATCGATATTAAAAGCATAAGCGCCAGAACTATCCGTCATTGCACTACCAATTACTTCTCCTTTCGAAGTAATTATCTCAACTTTTTTATAAGCAAATATTTCACCTGTCTTTTCATCGCTAATGACTCCTTNAACAATGATCTGATTTGGAAGAAGCTTAGTTAAGGTGTAAGAATAAATATCATCATCCCCTTTGCCTCCAATTCTATTTGAGGAGAAGTATCCAGTTAAATTATTCTTATTCATTGTAAATGCAAAATCATCACTTTGTGAATTGACAGGAATACCAACGTTTTGGAGTTTGTAAAATGTGCCATTTTTATCTAAAGTCATCAAAAATACGTCAAGACCACCAAGTCCAATGTGACCATTTGATGAAAAAAACAACTCTCCTTTTTGATTTACCCAAGGGAACATTTCTTGTCCTTCTGTATTAAAATCGGATCCTAAATTTTCAAGTTTTCCAAGTTTTCCATTTTCACTTATCGAAACCTTGTATAAATCCGCACCACCAAAACCACCCGGCATATCAGATACAAAATATAACGTTTTTCCATCAGAGGATATGCTTGGATGTCCAACCGAATAGTACTTGGAATTGAACGGTAAGATTTCTTCATTTACCCAATGACCCAAAGAATCGATGTTTGACCTAAATAATTGTAGATTTTGAATACCTTTATTATCCTTCCGATTATTAATTTTAGAAATATTGTTTCTAGTATAATAAACGAATTTTCCGTCTGGAGAAAAACACAACGGCCCTTCGTGAAAACGCGTATTCACTTTATTCTTTAGAATGGATATATTTTCCAATTCACCTTTTTCAACAATAGTAGATTTATAAATATCCAAAAATTGGGTCCGGTTCCAAGCCCATTCATATTGGATCATAATTGGCGTTTTTCGCGAGGAAACAAAATAGATTTCTTTGTCATTATTTGATGGGTAGGCGCCAAAATCTGCTGCACTTGAATTGCATTTTAAATTTTTTATTTCAAAATGGGTGCCTTGATTTGCAATAGCATCCAAATAACTTTGATTATTCATAAAGGATACAGCACGAATATCAGCACTTGCTCGTTGATTCATTGCGCTCATCCATTGATCACTTTCCTTATATTTTCCATTCTGTTTCAATGCCTGAGCATAAAAGAAATAATCCTCTTTCGTTGCAAAATTGGTAGTAATCATCGATGCAAAGTAGGTCTCCGCCTTATCCATGACACCCATATGATAATAGCAGGTCGCAATTTTTGATTTTAACAGCGGGCTATCAACTTCGGAATTAATTAATTGTTCATATAATTCAGCAGCATATGAATAGGCTAATTTATCATAATACGCATCAGCTTTTTTTAGTTTTCCTAACTGACCAAAAGAACTGAATGATACTAATAGATAACAAATTATTATAAATTGTTTTTTCATGTTTGNCCTGAATGAGTTGGTTAGAAATAGCGAGGTGATCGGAGTCCAACTTTTTTAAATGCAAAATCGTAAGAAACCAACACTTCAAATGTTCCGTAGTTATAATTTCTAATTGCTTGCGTTCCAAAATCAGTTGCTAAACCTAATTTAAATTGAGGTGAAACTTGGTACTGTAAGAACACACCGTATGCGGCATTTAATCTATACATGGCTCCAAACCAAATGCTTTCTTTATAAATTGCCGCTACGCTGGCGTCAATACTAATTGGACTTTTTTCTGTTAATTTAATTTGTGTTGTAGGTCGTATTTTCCAATCATTATTAAGTGGGAATACTCCACCAATTATTCCGAAATAGTGCCGCTTTTCTAAATTCACTTTACTTACCCCATCATAGGCTCGCTCTAAAAGTTTGGGACTACTTGCACCTATAAAAAATCTAGGAGAATGATAATAAACCCCAAATCCAATATTAGGATTGATGTTGTTTTTTACATTTTGAAGCAACCTAGGATCATTTGCCTCTGTTGTTTGAAGCGTAGAGGTGGCAATTGAAATCATATTGAATCCACCCTTCATTCCAAAACATAACTTTCTTTCTTGATTTCTAAACTTCAGTGTGTAAGAAAAATCTCCATACATCATGGTTTGTTTAATTGGGCCAGTCTGATCATTTACAACGGTGACCCCTAATCCTAAAGATTGATATGTGAGTGGTGAGTGGACACTGAAAGTGGAAGAAACAGGTCTACCTGCAAAACCAGCCCATTGTTCTCTATGCATTGAAGTTAAATTCAAAACCCCTCTACTCCCGGCATATGCTGGATTAACAAATAGCATATTATCGCTATATTGTGTAAACTGTGGGTCTTGTTGGCCAAAAGCTTGTGTTGTAAACACACACAACACAACAATTCTTAAAAAATTTATTAGCTCTTTCATTTCTTATATTTTATATGATCGGTATAGCTGATCTTATTCATTTCATTTATCGTTGCAAGTAAATGTACCCGGTGACTATCCCTTTATTCACATCATTTGTGTCAAATACATAGTAATAGGTAGCAGTTGGTAAATCATCACCGTTTATTGTAAAAGTGCTTTGTGTTTTACCATCCCAATTATTTTGATATTGTGATTCTTCAAACACCAAAACACCCCAACGATTGAATATCTTCAGCGTATTATTTGGAAATAATTCGATACCCTCAATTACAAATTGATCATTAATTCCGTCTCCATCTGGTGTAAATGACTCTGGAATGATGACATCACAAGGGATTGGGCTACAAGAATTAAATGGATTACTACCGTT
>JGI25921J50272_10000794_pt1 | contig 10383 bp, 6 predicted proteins | sample LauGreSu1BDMLBSD_2_FD_50272 | JGI IMG/M metagenome (IMG submission 50272) | reverse complement strand
CTGATTTGGAAAGGTCTCCAGCTTGAGACAGAGCTTGCGCAGATCTGACTGCAGCTAACTCCTTCTCTATCTCCTTCATCTTGTTTAACATATCTGAAATGCGTTCGGGCAGCTCTTCTGTTCGTGCACCCTTGATTAAATCGGTCAAGGAATTAAGCAGAATATGTTCGCGTGCTAGGAATCGATAGGCATCCACGCCAACCAATGCCTCAACACGTCGGACTCCAGCACCGATAGATGATTCACCGAGAAGTTTTACAACTCCTAGTTGACCAGAACGAGAAACGTGGGTTCCACCGCACAACTCGCGCGCCCAATCACCCACACTTACTACTCGGACCACATCACCATACTTCTCACCAAAGAGCGCCATCGCTCCGAGCTCTTTAGCCTTTGCCTGAGACATACTCTCCGCAGTAACCTCGAGATTATCTAGCAGCAATGTATTGACTCGAGATTCAACATCATTCAATACAGATGCTGACACCGCCCCAGTTGCAGGGAAATCGAAACGGAAACGTCCAGGTGAGTTCTCTGATCCAGCTTGGGTAGCAGTCTCACCTAAAATCTCTCTGAAAGCTTTGTGAACCATGTGTGTTGCTGTGTGAGCTCGTGAGATCGCAGAACGGCGTTCTGAATCAATCTCGGCTAAAGCATCTGAACCAACTTCTACACTGCCATTCAAAACACGTCCACGGTGCACAGAAACTCCTGGCACTGGAGATTGCACATCATCAATCTCAATTACCGCGCCGCTGCTGAGAGTAATGCGACCACCATCTGCCAACTGTCCTCCACCTTCAGCATAGAAAGGGGTTCGGTTGAGAATGATTTCAACATCATCACCTTCAGATGCTGAGGCAACTCCAACACCATCAACAAGGATTCCCGTTAACTTAGATTCAGAGGAGATATTTGTGTAACCAAGAAACTCGGTTTTTCCACTCTTATCTGCAATCGCGCGATAAACAGAAACATCTGTGTGACCTGATTTTTTAGCTTTAGCATCGGCTTTTGCGCGATCCTTTTGCTCCTTCATTAGGCGACGGAAGCCATCCTCATCAACGTTGAGACCCTCTTCACGCGCCATTTCAAGGGTTAAATCAAATGGGAAACCGTATGTGTCATGGAGTTTAAAGACATCTTCTCCTGGAAGAACATTGCTCTTGCTCTTCTTAAGCGCTGTTGATGCTAAATCAAAGATCTGTGTTCCGCTCTTNAGTGTCTGCAAGAAGCTTTCCTCTTCAGATGCACTGACAGCCAGGATTCGATTCTTATCTGAAACCAGTTCTGGGTATTGAGGCCCCATTGCACCAATGGCTGCAATTGTGAGTTCAGACATGATCGGATCCATTGAACCCAGAAGGCGCATATTGCGAATAGTGCGTCNCATCATTCGGCGGAGTACATAACCACGACCCTCATTGCCCGGAGTAACGCCATCACCGATCAACATCGCTGATGTTCGAGCGTGGTCTGCGATCACGCGCAAGGAGACATCAGATTTTTCAGATGATCCATACTTAATGCCGGTTAGCTCAGATGCACGATTTAAAATCTGCATCGTTGTATCAATTTCNTAAATATTTTCAACACCTTGNAAAAGAGCAGCTGTTCGNTCAAGACCTAAACCAGTNTCAATACTCTTTGCCGGAAGTTCTCCGAGAATTGGATAACCATCCTTGCCGCCACCTGCACCTCGCTCATTTTGCATGAATACGAGGTTCCATATTTCGAGGTANCGGTTTTCATCGGCGATCGGTCCACCGTCAACACCGTATGCCGGACCACGATCGTAATAAATCTCTGAACAAGGACCACATGGCCCTGGAACTCCCATGGACCAAAAATTATCCGCCATATCGCGACGTTGAATTCGCTCCTTAGGCACACCTATTCGTTTGTGCCAGATCTCTGCCGCCTCATCATCATCAAGGTAAACCGTGACCCATAGTTTTTCTTCTGGAAAACCGTAACCCCCATCTGCGATTGGACGGGTCAGAAGCTCCCAAGCAAGCGAGATCGCACCCTCTTTGAAGTAATCGCCAAATGAAAAGTTTCCACACATCTGAAAAAATGAGGCGTGACGGGTTGTTTTACCTACTTCATCAATATCTAAGGTGCGCACACATTTCTGAACAGATGTAGCACGCTTGTATGGTGGAGTNACTTCACCTAAAAAGTACGGTTTGAAGGGCACCATTCCGGCGTTAACGAGAAGAAGGTTTGGATCATCAGCGATTAATGATGCTGATGGAACGACGGTATGTGTTAAACCTTGGCGATTGTCAGACTCAAAGAAGCGCAGCCAGCGCGAACGGATCTCGGCGGATTCCACTAGTTAGATTCACTCAGCCTTCTTCTTCTTAGCACGGCCCTTATTCATNTGCGCCGCTGACAAAAGTGCACCTGCAACCTTGACCGCAGAGCCGTTCTTATTCATAAAACCTTGAGTTGCTTCACTAACCTTTTCGCTCATCTCTTCGATGTTTTTGCTCACGCGATTAATGCTGTGAAGAGGGCCGTTGACCAAAGTAACCGTTGTATGGACCTCATCGATCAATGGTGCTGTCTCATCGGTGAGCGCCTTGAGTGAGGCTCTCGCCTCATCAATTAAACGCCCAACCCTTACGACCACATAGGCGATCGCGATAGAGATGACAGCCAATGACGAGGCTGCGATTATTGTTGCAATTCCACCTGGACCCATGTTGTTAGCCTACCTGAACCCTTAACTCTCTTGTGGGTTTTTCGGTTGTGGCACCCAATCAATTCCGCTCTCCTTGCGTTGAGCAGGAGTAATAGGAGTTGGTGCGCCAGTCAATGGATCTCCACCACTAGCTGTNTTAGGGAAGGCGATAACTTCTCTAATTGAATCCGAACCGGTCAATAATGCACACACTCGATCAAGACCGAGAGCGATTCCGCCATGTGGAGGCGGNCCGTAATTGAAGGCTTCNAATAAGAATCCGAACTTGCTGTTTGCTTCCTCATCACTCAAACCAATAACTGAGAAAACATCCTTTTGGATATTTCGATCATGGATACGGATAGATCCGCCACCTAATTCAGTTCCATTCAACACAATGTCATAGGCGTATGCCAAAGCTGACGCAGGATCAGATTTGAAGGTTGAAGCAAACTCAGGCTTTGGACCTGTGAATGGGTGGTGGACCGCTGTCCATCCACCATCATCTGTTGGCTCAAACATTGGTGCATCGACGACCCATAAAAACTCCCATTGGCCATCTGGAATCAGATTGCAACGCTTTCCAATTTCCAAACGAACAGCACCCAGAAGATTTAAGGAAGCTGCTCGCTCTCCTGCTGCAAAGAAGATCGCATCTCCTGGCTTTGCTCCCGCTGCNGCAACAACGCCTGCGGTTTCTTCTTCGGAAATGTTTTTTGAAACTGGGCCACCAAGTGTTCCATCCTCATTAACNAGAATGTANGCAAGACCCTTTGCACCACGTGCCTTGGCCCAGTCTTGCCACGCATCAAGTTCACGTCGAGCAGATGATGCACCCCCTGGCATAACAACCGCACCCACATATGGAGCTTGGAAAACACGGAATGGGGTGTTAGCAAAGAAAGATGTTAGATCAACTAACTCATTTCCAAAACGAAGATCTGGTTTGTCAGATCCATAGTTAGTCATTGCATCGGCATAAGTCATGCGCTTGAGTGGGAGAGGGATGTCGTAGTTAACCGCTTCCTTCCACACACGAGCAACGATCTTCTCTGCGACAGCCAAAATATCCTCTTGATCGATAAAGGACATCTCAATATCTAATTGAGTGAATTCAGGTTGACGATCTGCACGGAAATCTTCATCTCGGAAACAACGCGCGATTTGATAATACTTTTCCATACCTGCAACCATCAGCAGCTGCTTAAACAACTGTGGTGATTGCGGTAGCGCATACCAAGAGCCTGGCTGCAAGCGAACTGGAACTAAGAAATCTCGAGCACCTTCAGGTGTTGAACGGGTTAAATAAGGGGTTTCAATCTCAAGAAAACTCTCATCCTCCATGACACGTCGAATTGTTGAAGTCACCTTTGAGCGAAGTCGTAGGTTGTGGGCTGGCTTTTCGCGACGAAGATCTAGATATCGGTAACGCAGGCGAACCTCTTCATTGATGTCGGTGTCATCACCGCTATCGACTGGAAATGGCAATGGAGCGGCCTCTGAGAGAACCACAACGGTGTCCCCCATGATCTCGATCTCGCCTGTTGCGATATTTGTATTCTCATTGCCAGCTGGACGGGCAACTACTTCGCCTGTGATCAGCAAGCACCACTCAGCACGTAATGATCCGGCAACCTTTTCATCGCGAATGACGACCTGAACAGAACCTGAGGCATCACGAAGATCAATAAATGCAACTCCACCATGATCACGACGGCGAGAAACCCATCCCGCCAAAGTTACGGTTTGGCCTGCGTTGGATTTACGCAGTGAACCAGCATCATGAGTACGCAACATTTTCTCTTCCTAATTCTACTTTTCGAGTGCTTCGAACAATGAGTCAATCTTAACCGAGGTTGAAGCGCCGGTTTTCATCTCTTTTAACTCAACTGAGCCGGTTGAAATCTCGGATTCACCTAAAACAATGACATATGTGGCACCACTCTTGTCGGCACCCTTCATAGCTCCTTTAAGGGCGCGATCTCCGAAGGCGATTTCAACAACCTTGCCCTTTAATCGAAGGGATGAAGCGATTGTTAGCGCTTGAAGCTTTGCACCTTCCCCAAGTGGAATGATGAAGAGATCTGAGACGAATGCATCGGAACCAATCACACCCTCTGCCTCAGCGGCCAGCAGGGCGCGATCGACACCCAATCCAAAACCAATTCCAGATAGCGACTGTCCACCCAACTGCTCCATCAATCCGTCGTAGCGTCCGCCACCACCAATTCCAGATTGAGCTCCCAGTAGCTCATGAACAAACTCGAATGTTGTGCCGGTGTAGTAATCCAATCCACGAACCATTCGTGGATTGAGGGTGTATGAAATACCTAAAGCATCTAAATACTTAATGACCTGATCAAAATGTTCACGTGATTGTTCAGAGAGATAGTTGATCAATAACGGGGCATCCTGCATCGCCTTCTTCATCTCTTCACGCTTGTCATCAAAGAGTCGAAGAGGATTTATTGCAGCACGCGCCGCAGTAGCTTCATCTAAATCAAGGGTGGCGATAAATTTCAAAAGATCAACCCGATGTGCGGCTCGGGATTGAGCATCACCTAATGAAGTTATCTCCAAACGATACTTACTTAAACCAATAGCTTTGAAACCAGCATCTGCTATGGCAATTACTTCAGCATCAATAGCTGGATCATCTAAGCCAATCGCTTCAATTCCGACCTGATAGAACTGACGGTAACGTCCCGCTTGAGGGCGCTCCGCTCTAAAAAATTGTCCCGAGTACCAAACCTTGACCGGCAGCTGTCCTCGGTCTAAACCATGTTCAATGACAGAACGCATAACTCCGGCTGTTCCTTCAGGGCGCAAGGTAATGGAACGACCACCTCTATCTTCAAAGGTGTACATCTCCTTAGATACAACATCAGTTGACTCACCAACACCGCGTTTAAAGAGATCGGTATCTTCAAAGACTGGAAGCTCGATTAACTGATAGCCCGCTTTACTTGCCGGTGCAATTAAGGAGTCACGAACAAATTCAAAGGCGCTTGAACGCGGTGGGGTGTATTCACTAACACCCTTAGGGGCTGTGATTTTTTGTTGTGCCATTAGTACCGACCTACCAAACTCTTGAGATAAGGGTTGTTTTTCTTTTCAAATGCCATCGTGGTTTCCGGACCATGACCGGGCAAAACCTGCAAATGATCTGACAAGGGAGCGACCTTTTTTCGCAACGTCTCTTCCATTTCTTTTGCAGATCCAGTGGGCAGATCTGTGCGACCTATAGAACCAGCAAAGAGCACATCCCCGCTGATTAATACCTGATCATCTACCTCAAACATCAATGAACCACGGGTATGGCCTGGTGCGTGAATCGCCTTAAAGGAAAGGCCTACAAGATCAACCACCTCACCATTGCGAAGCTCTCGAACCTCAATTGGTTCAGCAAAGTTCATATCAGCAACGGTTGAAGAAAATTCAGCGCTCAATAATTTCTCTGGAGCGGTCAGATATGCCCGATCCTCGCTATGGATGTAAGCGGGAATTGAGTAACCATCGGCGATTGGTTGAATAGAAAAGGTGTGATCTAGATGGCCGTGGGTTGCAATGATCGCTACCGGCTTTAAGTTGTGGCGGGTTAGGATCTCTTCTAATTGATGTAAAACATCGGGCATACCCGGATCGACAACAACGCACTCACTGTCTTTGCCTGGTGCCAGAACCCAACAGTTGGTGGCAAACATAGGCGCGGCAAATGAGTCGATCAGCAATCTCCCCACCCCCGAATTTCACGCTCAATTGTGGCCCGATTGACGCTCGAACCATGAGACAGGGTACCTTTTGACCTACCAATCCACACTCGACCCACGCTCAGAGGCCATAAATCTTCTGAGCAACGCATACACATAGCGAGCCTTATGAAAAAGGTAACGCGCTGAAAGGATCACTCTCATGACAGATATGAATTTCCCACACCAGGCTAGCGCTGCAAGTGCGTTAATCGGAGATCCTTCGGCATTTGGTCGAGTAGCAGAAGATGGAACAGTTTATGTACGTACTCCGCAAGGGGAAAAGGCTGTTGGTTCATATCCTGGCAAAAGTCCAGAGGAAGCTCTGGCTTACTTCGTTCGCAAATTTGAAGTTTTAGCTGGAGAAGTTGCACTTCTAGCAGCTCGCATCAAAAGCGGCGCGATGGTGCCATCGGATGCATACGCCGCTGTAAAGAAGTTGCGCGATCAAGTTAAAGAGTTAAATGGAGTCGGCGATCTCGATGCCTTAGCGGTATCTGTTGAACAGATCGAGCCATTGATTGAAGGCCACCGCGAGGCGTATGAAGCGAAGAAGGCGGCAGAGAGTGCAGCAAAGGCAGCTCGTCGCGAACAAATTCTTGTTGAAAAGGAAAAGATCGTCGCTGAAGCGGAATCATTGGCACTTTCTGAAAGCTGGAAAGCTACTGGTGATCGCCTAAAGGTTCTTTTGGATGAGTGGAAGGCAGCTCCTCGCCTAGAAAAGAAGGCAGATGCTGATCTTTGGAAGCGATTCTCATCATCTCGAAATAAGTTTGATAAGCGACGTCGTACACATTTTGCATCCCTTGAAGCAACTCAATCTGTAGTTGCCGATGCGAAGAAGAAGATTGTCGAAGAGGCTGAAAAACTAGCTACATCAACTGAGTGGGTGCCAACTGCAAAGCGATTTAAGGCGCTTATGGATCAATGGAAGGCAGCTGGACGCGGAAAGAAAAATGATGATGCAAAGCTTTGGTCTCGTTTTAAGGCTGCACAGGATCAATTCTTTACTGCGAAAAATGCTGATCTTGAGAAGCGCGATGTAACTATGGCGGCAAACCTTGCAAAGCGCGAAGAGCTGATACCGGCAATCGAGGCGTTGCTACCAATTTCAGATGTTAAGGAGGCTCGAAAGAACCTCAATGATCTGATGCGATCTTGGGAGCGAATCGGAATGACACACCGCGATAAGCGATCTGCTCTTGATGCACGTGTTGCAGCTGTTGAATCAGCGATTAAAGAGGCAGAGGCTGAGATNTGGCGCAAAACAGATCCAGCTGCCAAGAAGCGGGCACAAGAGGTAGTTGCACAGCTGACTGAGTCAATCGCTAATTATGAAAAGGCTGCAGCAAAGTTTGCCGCTAGCGGGAACACCAAGAAGGCAACAGAAGCATCTGAATCTGCTGCAGCCCGTAAGGTGTGGCTAGCTGAAGCTGAAAAGGGTCTTGCTGAGTTCAATTAATTTTTAACTACTTACTGTTAATTGTTAGTTGTTCTGTAAACATCGTAAACACCTTCGATTCCACGTACCGCTGCTAACACCGCATCTAGGTGGGTAGCATCAGCCATTTCAAAGGTAAAGCGTGAAAAGGCTGTGCGATCCTTGGATGTGCTCACCGCGGCGCTGAGAATATTTACATGTTGCTCAGAAAGTGTGCGAGTGACATCGGCTAATAAAGATGCACGATCTAAAGCTTCAACTTGAATATTGACCAAGAAAATCGAAGCGGCGCCGGTGCGCCATTTCACTTTGACCACACGATCACTTTGATGCTTTTCTAGGTCAGAAGCATTTGTGCAATCTGCGCGGTGAATTGAAACACCGCTTCCTTTAGTAATGAAGCCCATGATCACATCGCCTGGAACAGGTGTACAGCATCGCGCCAACTTAACTAGGACATCATCTGTACCTTCAACATCTACCGCATTACTTGAGCGACGGGTTGTTGGAGCTCGGTTAGGTAAAACATCCATCGTTGGTTCAGGGTGCGAATCCTCAGCACCCATCGAAGCCACAAGTTTGTCGATGATAGATGCCGCTGAGACATGTCCATCCCCCACAGCTGAGTACAAACCTTCGATATCTGAGTACCGCAGATCGTGAGCTAGCTCCAGAAGTGAATGGCCAGCAAAGATCTTTTGCAGCGGCAAGCCCGCTTTACGCATTTGTCGAGCGATAGATTCACGTCCGGCATCGATAGCCTCTTCGCGACGTTCTTTGCTAAACCAAGCCTTGATCTTTGACCGAGCACGCGGACTCTTTACAAAGTTAAGCCAATCTCTGCTCGGTCCAGCTGACTCGCTTTTGTTGGTAACGATCTCTACAACATCACCATTATTTAATCGAGACTCCAAAGGTACTAATCGACCATTTACCTTTGCACCTGCGCATCGAAGTCCTACATCGGTATGAACTGAGAATGCAAAGTCAACTGGAGTTGATCCACCAGGCAGTGCCACAACGCTTCCCTTTGGCGTAAATACAAAGACTTCAGGTGAACCTAAATCAAAGCGCAGCGCTTCAAGGAATTCAGATGGATCCTCAGTTTCCTTTTGCCATTCATGTAATTGACGAAGCCATAACATCTCAGGTGATGAATCAGAGTTTTCTGGGCCTTGTTTGTACTTCCAGTGCGCAGCGATTCCAAACTCTGCACGAGCATGCATGTCATAGGTGCGAATCTGGATTTCGATCGCTTTACCGGTTGGGCCAATAACAGTGGTGTGCAAAGATTGATAAAGGTTGAACTTTGGCATAGCGATGTAATCTTTAAAGCGCCCTGGCACCGGACTCCATCGAGCATGAATTGAACCTAAAACCGCATAGCAATCACGAACATCATTTACTAATACGCGAATACCCACTAAGTCATAGATGTCATTGAACTCACGTCCGCGAACAACCATCTTCTGATAGACCGAGAAGAAATGCTTCTTTCGTCCCGTAACTGTTGATTCAATATTATCGCGAGCTAAATCCTCTTTTACTGAATCTATAACCTCTTCAGTTAACTTATCTCGAGATGGTGATCGCTCTGCAACTAAGCGCGATATCTCTTCAAATTTCTTTGGCTCTAGAACCTCAAAGGAAAGGTCTTCTAGCTCCCATTTGATTGCATTCATTCCAAGTCGGTGAGCTAATGGTGCATAAATATCCAAGGTTTCGCGGGCTTTTCTGCTGGCGCTTTCAGGAGAAACGTATTTCCATGTACGGGCGTTGTGTAAACGATCTGCCAGTTTGATAACCAGGACGCGAATGTCTCTGGACATCGCAATAACCATCTTGCGTACTGTTTCGGCCTCTGCCGTTGGACCATAAGTTAATTTGTCTAACTTGGTAACACCATCAACAAGGTTTGCAATCTCATCGCCAAAATCGGAACGAAGTTGAGCAAGTGAGTATTGAGTATCCTCAACTGTGTCATGGAGCAAGGCAGCGATCACCGTCGCGGGATTTAAACCTAGGTTGGCCAAGATTTCAGCCACTGCAACAGGGTGGGTTATGTAAGGTTCACCTGATTTGCGCAGCTGTCCAACATGGGCATCACGTGCAACTTCAAATGCACGTGACACCTCATCCCCATTTACCGAGGCATGGTTTTCCTTGAGAGCACTAATTACAGGTGCTATCAAGGTATCCACAAAAGACCTTACTTACGACCCTTACGCTTTGGTTGATTACGTGGACCGCGTCCATTGACCGCTGCAGTTGGTGTTGTTGAAAGTTCCGCAGTTGATCCACCGCGTGCATTAACTCGCTTTGCAAGAGCCTGCATCGCTGGCTCCTTTTCACGAAGCTGTGCCAATACAGGTGGAGCGATAAAGATTGAGGAGTAAGTACCAACAATCAAACCGATAAACAGTGCCAATGAAAGATCCTTCAATGTTCCAGCACCCAATAAGCCAGCTCCTACAAAGAGGATTGAGGCAACAGGTAACAAGGCC
>JGI25921J50272_10000792_pt1 | contig 10384 bp, 17 predicted proteins | sample LauGreSu1BDMLBSD_2_FD_50272 | JGI IMG/M metagenome (IMG submission 50272) | reverse complement strand
TCGGTTAGTACCTACTTTCTTACCCATACTCATATTAATACAAGCGTATCCTAAATTCATCATTTTGGTATAATTTGTTGTTATACAAATATACGAAAATTTAGTGAGAATACCAAATATTAATAAGATTTTCCAGAGAAATCAGTAGGGTATTGTGATGGTTTGATATTTTTTATCCAATAATTAACCGCATTTTGGTCATTTATCCAATTTTTACGGTCATCCCAATTAAAAGTATCCTTAGCGTAATAAGGTAACATATTTTGGATTGCGGCTGCTCTAGCGGGGTGTTCTGCTCTTACAATATCTATTATACCATCACCATTTGTATCGTATCCATCAATAGAACCATCTCCATCATAATCAATAGGTCTCTTTGAATAGTCAGCTTGTAGATTCATTAGTATCTCATCTGTAATTTCAGGCTCCAATGCTTTCTTTTCTTCATCGGTTAAAGTTACTTCATCTTCTTCCAAATTTGTTGGAGCGGAATCAATTTCTTTTTTTTTTATGTCCTCCGTTTGAAGTAATTGTTCTTTATATTTTTCAGCTGCTTTTATAAGCTCAGCACTTGGGGATGGTGGGTTTTCTATTTCATTAAAAAATACGTCTGCATCTTTTTCTGATAGAGTTATTGGTTCATCGTACAATCCCAACTCTTGGTCATTTTTCATCATTTCGGTTAAAGCATCCTTTTGTTTTCGCTTATCACCATAAACTTCATACTCCTTAGTATCTTCCTCGTCCTTACGTTTCATAATTAATCCATTGAAAGCAATAATCAATGCAACCGCTAATGGGTCAAATACTAATACGATAATAAGAATAAAGAATTTTACAACATCGTTAAGTGGTACATTAAATGCTTCCGCAACAAATCTGAATCCACCAACTTCTCTTTCTAATTCAATATTGTTATTCTTAATTGAATTGATTGAATCCAATGCTATATTGTTTTGTACAGTTAGTTCATCAATACGTTTGGATACTGATGCTATTTCTTTATCAGCAGTACGAATCATTTGTGTAACTCTTGATGTAGATTTATCCTTATCAATTTGTTTAGATAGGTTACTTTCTTGTGAGTTACGNATNTTTTGTTGGTTAGTTAATTGAGTTGTGTATCTAGCAATCTCCGCATCATTTTTTGTGATTTGNGTTTGATATACTGAAATATCTCTTTCAACTTTTTGTAGTTCTAAGTTTTGTTGTTGNAAAGCATTTGAAAGATACCCAAAGATACCTGCTGATGTAATTAACATAAGTGTTGCTACCGATGTAGCTAGATACCATTTATTGAATCCTTTGATAGTATCCCATTGCTGTTTAAGATATGTTGCAGCTACCAATTTAGCGAATTCTAATGCACCAGCCATTACCATCACAGATACAGTTGCTCCTGCAAAAAGAACACCCAATCCAGTTACGGAAAAATAAGCTGCACATCCTGCAACAATAATTGCAGATAATCCAACCAAATACTTTAACCAATTCATATTAAGATAAATCTACTATGTTTGTTGTTAATTCTACCAATCTTTCGATTTCATTTGATAGCTTAATTGCTTCTGCTTGATTTGCCGGTCTTTCACCTTTTAACATTTCAGCAATAACTTTAGCTCGTTTAGCAATAGCTTCTAAATGTTCTTGAGCTCTGTTTTTATATTCTGGCTTCATAATTTGTTTTTTTAATTGTATATATAAATATACTTAAAATAAAAATGAGGGTGAAATTAATCACCCCCACTTATTGTTAGTTTATTTGTTTAATTAAATTAACCAATTGAAATTGTTCTTTTCTTTGGTTTTTCAGGTTCTCTTTTTGGTATTTGTAACTCTAATACACCATCTTCAAACGATGCTTTTACTGCATCTAAATTAAAGATTTTAGAATCAGCTGTAAAACTTCTTAAGAACGATGAGCGTTTAACTTCTCTGCGAAGATATACACCACCTTCTTTTTCGGTTGCTTTATTTGCTTTCTCTCCTTTTAATGTAATCACATCACCATCTACATCAATGGTAATTTGTTCTTTAGTTAAACCCGGAACTTCTGCTACAATCTCAATACGGTCATCAAAGTTAATGATGTCACATTTTGGATAAGCGTTTTGTTGGAATGGGTTGATACCTATTTCCTTTGTTAATTCAGGAAATGATTGTGAAAATACTTTATCAAATAAAGTATCTAATGGTGAGAAGAACTCGTCCCTAAATGCTGGGTTAGGGAATCCCGTGTGAATTTGATTTTTCATTTTTACCTTTTTTTAAGCGTTAAGTTTGTATCTCCGTTTGGATGATACGCCGATATGCTGGCCAGCTCTATCGGATAATAAATATAATGAAATTAAAAATTAATTAATTCCGTTTTTGTATTCATTACTTTCGATTCTACAACTCATATGGTCTGCCCAATGTATAAGATATGGTAGTTCAGTTTTTAACGAAAATTCTTCAGTATATGATATGAAATATTTTTTACTAGCTTCATTATACAATCCGTCAGCCAACATAATACCTAACATTTCTTTTTGAGTAAATTGAATACCATATTTTTGTAATAGCCATATTGCTCTATGGGTTACATCCATATAATGCAATTCTCCATTTTGTGTAAATATTGAACCTTGGTTTTTACGATGCCATTCACTTTCTTGTGGTACATAATATGGATGAGTACCATCACCTAATTTACCAAGATCGTGATGTAATGCTGCAAATAATAATTCTTCAACTTCAAAATCAATAGTACCACCACCATCTTTGAATTGTTTAAGCATACCCATTGCGTTTTTACATACNTTCATAACATGGTCCATGTAACCACCAATGTATGCGGAGTGAAAATGCAATTTACCACTTGCTGGAGCTACTAATAATTCCATTCCTAGTTCATCTTCGGAATACATATGTAATAACTTCTCCATTCGTTCTGGTTGGTTTGCGAATGCCTTACGAATGAAAGCTAGAAACTTCTCATAGTTTTCCTTCAATTGTTGTTCTGTGTAATTTCTCATAATACAAATATACGATTTATTTTTTAATTCTCCAAATTTTCTTCAATATCTTCTCCTGTTAAGGCTGAATATAGTATATCTAATTCTTCTTCCGATGAACAAAATCCAAGTCCATCCATATCACCAATCTCAATAAAAAATGTACCAGGTTTTAATCCTATTTCTTTCAAAAGAAGTCCTTCATCCGTTGAGTTTGATGTTAATATAGGCGAAAATTCATCATCTCTATGTTTTGGTAAATTTAATATATAATAATAAGCTTGTATATCGGATGTACCATCTTCATCAAATCCATCACTTGCATCTATTTTAGTCCAACCTTGTCTTATAAAGGTTTCTTCTGTTATAGGAGTCATTGGTAGTTTAATTTCTTTTTTCCTCATCAGTCTAATACTATTTTTGTTATTAACATTTTTTTAGATTCATAATGCGTTGCTTTAAGAATAAGAGTATCTCCTTTCATTTCACTAATAGGAGCTATGATTGTATTTATCTCTCCATTCTTCCCACTATACGATGATTTATTTGTAGTTGGTACTAATTCATCTTTAGATGCTATCATAGGTGGTAAACTAACTATTGTGAATTGACCCGTATAATAGTTTATGTAAGATTTAGTAATATACGCTGTTGTATCACCTCTACGAAGCCACCAATATAAATTACTTTCCCATTCAATATTTTCAGCTGGGATTGGTTCTTTTCCGTTTAACAAAATTCTACCAGTAACTCTATATGGTTGTTGATTTGATTTTGGTATTAATGTTAAATGATACAAACCATTTGAATCTTTTGGTAATGATTTAGTTCCACTTTGTGTTAATACAGAATCAATTGAGAATGTATAATTTTTTTGAGGAACTATATCATCATCTTTTGTACATGCTGAAAATAAAATTAAGAGGGGTATTAATCTTTTCATTATAATAATTTTTTAATTATTGATTCCCAATTTGGGTATTCGTTCCAAGTTTCAGTTTCGTAAGCCCAACCAAATCGTAGTAGTTCACCTTCAAATTCTCCGGCTCCGTTAGCAGTTCTATCATCAATTAGATAATCACCTCTTAACATATTTTTTAAGTGTGAAACTACCATTTTCTTACGGAATAAATCTCCAAAGTGTTCTTCAATCCAATATCTCTTATCCATAGCCGCCGATGGGTTTCCCCAAGGTGCTGCGGTAGCTATATACAATTCGTATTTTCCACTTTCTGCTAATTTGTTGATTGCTTCGATAGCTCCTTCGATTGGTGGTGCAGTTCTGAATATGCCGGGGATATGGTCATATCTACCTTCATAATCTATTCTTAAATGTGGACTTCGATTGAGAACAATTTCTACTTGCTTTGAGAAGTCTACTAAAACTCCATCCATATCAATCCACACTATTTTTTTGTTATTACTCATATCTTTGTCTTTCTTTATACAATAAAGATACGAAAATAAATCCATATATCCAAACATTTTGACTAAAATAATACATTAATAATCAATCAGTTATGCTGTTTTTTAAGCAAAAATATAACCCGTTGAAAATCAACGAGTTATATCTTATTGTAAATCAATTAGTTACGAAATATACTAATTTTCTACTATATGAACACCCTCCACAAGTTCCCCTTCGGATGGGGCTTCTAAATTAAGTTCAAATGGATTACTTTCACCTAACATAATTTCCTCTTGCAATTCGTATCTTTCCAATACCCTTTTAACGATACCAGAACGAATACAATCTGCAGCTGTAAATTCTATTTGATAAGCTCCCTTCATTCCTGCTAATCTTCTCCATATATCATAGAATCCACTTTTAGTATAGGCAGGTGAACCATTATCTCTATATTTATCACATTGAGAAAGGTCACCTTCAATAACTAATTTTGAATCATCTGAAATACGAGTGATTAAAGTTTTCAATTGTAGTGGTGATGCGTTTTGTGCTTCATCTAAAATAATATAACTCTTTTCAAAGTTGATACCTCTTAAGAAGTTCATTACTCTAAACTCAATCTTTTTGTTTTCAATTAATTTCTTAACTTCAACAGGTCCGATAATTTTGTTTAGGATAAATAAAGATGATTCATTATGTACTTCTATTTTTTCCATCAAATCACCTGGCAAATGACCTAACTTATCTTCGTTGCCAACATCGACTGTTGGATTGATGATAATAAGTTTTTCGATTGGTGATGATTTGTGTAATAATAGTTCTAATCCTTTTTGTATTGAAATGTAAGTTTTTCCGGCACCGGCTAATGCATGAGCCATTATAATGTTATTCCCTTCGTTCTCTATGGCTTTATAAAATCTTTTTTGGTTTTTTGTTTTGAATTTTATTCGTTTTATTACTTTAGGTAATGTATGTAACACTTCTTGTAATTCTTCTAAACTTTGCAATTTTTCCTTCTTAGCCATAATACCATTTTTATTTTATTAGGTTATTGTAACTTTTGCTTTTGGAAGTTTTCCTCTTGCTTTTTTTAATTTTATTATTTTTAATTGATTATGTATATCTCTACATAATTCATATTTTTCGATATTAGAACAAAGTACTAATAAACACTCTAAAGCATAGATATATTCATCATTTCTAATAATAGAAACTATATCTGATTCTTTGAAACGAAATAAAATTATTTGGGATTTTTTGTTTTTATATGCGGATATTAATCGCTCATATGTTTGTCGGAGTATTTCATCTCCATAGGTACTTAGATACGATACAATAACAGGATTGTACCCTATTAAATACCTTTGCCACTTAACATTAGGATTAACCATCGGCAACTTTTTAGTTACTAATAAATATAATCTAAATTAAATAAAATACTTTATTTTGATTTAGCTATTTCTCTACTACTACCACCGTAATTTTTAACACTATCACCTTCAGTATTAGATGTTGGTTGTTTTGCTATACTTTGGGTTTTAGCTTTTATTTCTGATTTTTCCTTTTCTAATTTATTTATTTTATCCTGTATTTCTTTTCTTTTTCCTGTTATTCTAGCTACAAGTGAGTTAGCCTTAGGTTTTAAGTTTTCAATTTCTTTATCTATTTCTTGTATTCTAGCTAAATCTGCTGCTGATAAATCGGTTAGGTTACCAGCTGTTCCTTGTTGTGTTCCTGTATTTTTGTCAGCTCCTATTAATTCAGATATTGTTTTTTCTATTTCAGATTTTTTTGCCAAAAGTTCGTTTAATTTTGCTTGTAAAGCTTTTTTAATATCATCGTTTTGTTTAGTTCTATTAAGTAAATGTGAACCCGATGTATATTCAGTACCAGCAACAGTAACTCTACTTCTAGATAATCCTATATTTGGATAATCGCCTTGCTTTATAGCTGCTTCATATTCTGAAATATCTTTTATTAATTTAGCAAGTTCTTCATTAAGTAATTTTAATTGTGCTTCCTTTGCTGCTTTTTGTTGATTAGCTTGTGCTTGTTTTTTATTTACGGCTTTTCCAGTAGTTGGGTCTAATGTTAATGTAGACCACGAACCTAATGTTTCAGCAGGTTTAACGCCTGCACTATCAAAATCCAATGCATTAGGCGTATCAACAACCCAATTTATATAATTAGCGAATGCATCGTAATCTATTTCAGATTTTTCATTAATAAAAATATTTTTATGAAGAAACACTAAATCAGTTTCCTCCAATGTTTTATATCCTTCGAATAATTTTAGTAAATTAAAATATGATACATTTACTATAAAACTTTTATTAAATCCGGCTAATGGTAAGTATGGGTTGTTTTCATCATAGCTAGATTTAAGGTCATTATAAAATTCATTAGATGTAAATAATTTTGGATTTTTATCATTATCATCCATTGATACTGATAATATAAATCTAAATTTAGTTCCAGTAACAGGAGTTACTTTTGATAAATCAGCTAAATTAAATTGTACTTGATTTGTAGCTTCACCTGTATAATATATACCCTTTAGTAAGATATTAGTATCTATACCATTTTTAGTATAATTTCTTAGGTTTGGATATTGATTATCCAATTGTATAAGCCTTTTATATTCCATATGGATAAATATACCTATATAAAATTCTTTACTTTAATCGTAATATTCTACAATAATACCAGCTTCCTTAAACATTTGTTGAGAGCGTTCGGCCGATTCTTGCCATTTGGTATTTGTGGCACCTCTACCACTTCTTAATATAATTTTTGAAATTCCCGAATTGATAATTGCTCGGGCACAATCTGCGCAACTAATTCCACAAGTCATATACATTGTAGTTCCTAATGTGGATACACCTATTCTTGCTGCGTTATAAATGGCGTTTCTTTCGGCATGTTCAAACCAAAAATACTTTTCAGGCTTTTCTTGTCTTTCATCAATATCATCATTAATACCTCTTGGAAATGAGTTATAGCCTGTGGAAACAATCTCATTGTCTTTACCAACTATAACCACACCAATTTGGGTATTATTATCTTTTGATTTGAGCTTTACTTGCTCAGCGATATTAATAAAGTATTCATCCCAATTCATTATTTAGCCCATTTACCTCTTTGAACAATTTGTGCGATTACACCATATACTGATAAGTCCTCATAAGTATCTTGAATGGATTCGCCTACTTCATCGGGCTGTCCTAACACTACTAATTGTTTTAATCGCTGAACCTTATCGTTAATTCTAAACCACAATCCAGTTAGAGATAACTTAACATCTTCTTTTGTTTCTAATGAAGTACCAACGGAAATGTTACCAGGTCCGTAGTTTCTTTGTTTCTTACAAAAGGTAATGTACATCTCATCTAAAATTTGCTTAAACTCCTCACAAGTTTGAGGATATGTTTCTTCACAATATTGTACTGCTGGTTCTTTTTGTGTATTTTTTGCCATATAAATTAATTAGATATTTTTATTCGTTTCACAAATATACGAATAATTTTTCACATATCCAAACGATTTCATGTATATTTCTTTTTTTGAAAAATATTTACATTTTTTTTATCGTTTGGAAATTTTACGCTATATCTATACTGGACTACTGTATCTGTATAAAAGAAAACTGGGACAAGGGACAAGGAAACTGGGAGACAATAATAACAGGGCTAAATGTCTGAAAAAGTTCCATCTTCGTTTTTCTGAACTACTTTATAAATCCTACCACTAGGGTCTTCGCTCATTAATAATCCAACTTTGTTTTGTGCTTCTTCTATTGTTTCAAATGAATCAATTGTATCTATTGGATTTAATTTCAGTACCCATATTTGTCTTTTACTCCAATTAGGGTCACCTAAATTAGTATCTATTGGAATTAGTTGTTTATGTATATAATAAGCCATATGTATTTATTTTTTATTTATAAGAGATTTTATATCACAATAACAGGCATTAGCACTATGTGCAATAGCCATTAGTATCCACATTAAAGTCATTTCACCTAAACCAAAAAATGTTTTAGGAGTATCGGTACTTAATGTGTTTGGTGAACAATGTGTTATTGATTGTGTTGGTTCGTAAAAATAGAACGCAAGTAAAAGAAAGGATACAGCTACCCAATATCTTAGTACATAGTATTTTACTTTATTCCACATACTAATAAATATATGGTTACCTAAATACCGATTTCTTTAAGACGTAGTAATTCTTCGTGAATTGATTTGTTAAATGGATTCCATTTGATATTTTCTAACATCCATTTACGATACCAAATGGGTATTTTTCTGATTTCAGTACCTTTATATTTACCGAATGTCATTTGAACCACAACTCCTTGAGCGGCCACATCATGTGGTGATGGCTGATTTTCTTTATGTAAACCTATTTCATGCAAAGGAATACCTGTTAGTAGTTTAGTTTCTTCTCCATATAGTTTCCAAAGTGGTTCTTCATATTTGAAGTATAAATCTTCTACCTTTCCGAACTTAGGTACACTACCCACAAAATCCACTACAAGCCCATTTTCCTTGTCAGGATGAATACGAGTTACTCTACCTACAAACTGATACCACCAACTCAAAGAAGCCGTAGGGCGGCCGGTTATAATACAATCTAACTGCGGGTGGTCAAAACCTACTGAAAGAATAGTTACTTGAACTACTATCCTCAATCGTAATGCCTTAAAATCTTCAATAATTCGGTTTCTATCACTATCAGGCATACCACTAAATACTGCTTCACAACTTGGCAAACGAGTTGAAAGCTCTTTAGCTTCCTCAATAGATGGAACGGCAACCAATATTGATTTTCTATCACTTAATTCCGATATTCTCTTAATAATCTTACCACCAATATCTTGCTGTTTGTAAGCTCTCTTAATACTATCATCGGTGAATTCCGCATTTGTAGAATTGTAAACCAATGCTCCAGTATCGAAATCGTATGATTCATATTGTAGTGGTGACCAAAATCCTAAATCACACATTTCCTTAATTTGGGCAACATGAATGATATCTTTGAAATAATTACCTTTTTTACTCTTAGATGTAAGCATAACCAATTTGGAGAATGGTCTGAAATGCTCATCAATGTTCGTTTGTAATTTTAATGGAGTTGCGGTTAATCCTAATACGTGAGTTATCTTAGCAGCTGTAAGAAATCTCCTTAACATACCATCGGGTTCTCTCGGAAATCTATCACACTCATCAATAATCACCTTTTTGATACCTAATGTATTGAATTTATGGGCTATATTAACAATAGAACCAATTGTAGCGTATGTAACATCCCCAATCTCCTTTTCACCCATAGCTGCAGAGTAAATTGATGCTACACCGCCCAAATTAATGAATTTATTGTAATTTTGTTCCAATAATTCCTTAGATGGCTGAATAACCAACAATTTTTCACCCAATCTATGTGCAATTTCGGCAATTACGATACTTTTACCGAAAGCGGTAGGGGCAACAATGATAGAAGGGCTAGCTTTCTTTTGATTAAAGAAGGCTACCCCCTTTTCTACCGGTTCTATTTGGTTAGGTCTTAATTTCATTAATTTTTATAAATATTCCGGTCCGTACACCCCATAACGAGCAGTACCATCGGTTATATTACCTCTAGCGTGCTTTGCTGGAGCTTTCCAACTAGCTGCTTTTAGTAAATCACCCTTTTTGATAGGTGAACCTTTCAAATCACCATCAACTCTACTGATAAATCCCCAACAAGATGTACCATCCCATAAACGAAGGAATTTGTTACCAACTTCCAATGTTAAATCGGTTCTATCTTTCATAGAAGCCATATTTTTGTAGTATTCAGCTCTTTCGGCGTTTACTTTTGTTAAAAATTCGGCAACTTTTGGGTTGTTTTTAAGATAATCTAATGATTTTTGTGTCATTACTCTCATAATAAGGGGTTTTTATTGATTTTTTAATAAATTGAACGAATATTTGTTACGAGC
>JGI25921J50272_10000789_pt1 | contig 10391 bp, 10 predicted proteins | sample LauGreSu1BDMLBSD_2_FD_50272 | JGI IMG/M metagenome (IMG submission 50272) | reverse complement strand
TGTGGAACGAAGAGGAATATCTTCAGCGCGCGTTGAATGCTGCGATTGAACTTGGCGATGAATTGATCGCCAATGGCACCGTGCAGGACTACGAAATGGTGATCGTCAACGATGCATCAACCGATGCGACACCACAACTGGCAGATGCCGCTGCCGCCGCAAACCCGCGGATCAAAGTGGTGCATCATCCCGTGAATCGAAAACTTGGTGGATCAATCAAGTCTGGTTTTGCAGCTGCAACTGGCGATGTGGTGTTGTACACCGACGCCGATTTACCGTTTGATTTCCGCGAAGTGCATAAAGCGCTCCGACTCATGCACCAGTACGAAGCAGACGTCGTTGCCGCNTANCGGTTTGATCGCACTGACGAAGGCTTTGTGCGTGTGGTGTATTCGTTCTTGTACAACATCTTGGTTCGAGCGCTGTTTGGCTGTCGTTTCCGCGATGTGAACTTTGCCTTCAAACTGGTGCGCAGAAATGTGCTTGACACAGTTGAGTTGACAAGTGAAGGTTCATTTATTGACGCCGAACTGATGGTCAGTGCGCGCAAACTTGGAATGAGTGTTGTTCAGTTTGGTGTTGACTACTTCCCGCGCACACGCGGTGTCTCCACACTTAGTTCGCCATCTGTCATCGTGAAAATTTTGAAAGAAGCGTGGTCGTTGCGTGCGAAACTCAATGCACTCACACCGAAAAAGTCATGAGCGACGACTTCGATAACTATTACGACGGAGACTTCGAATATGACGAAGACTTTGTGGGCGACGATGTTCATCCTGTTCACAGTGCATATGAGCGCTGGAGGCCAGCACTCGCAGCATTTGCGGTGTTAATCACCGTGGTGGCCATTGGCATGCTTGCCAATGACAGGAATAACGGTGGCGCATCGGGAAGTACCGAGACCACGGTTGAGCAATCAACGGTTCCCGTAGTCACGATTCCACTCACGCGCACGATCAAGCCAGGCATGAAGGGTGACGATGTGTTGCGTTTGCAGCAGCGCCTTTCGGCAATGCATTTTGATCCAGGCCCGCAAGATGGTGTGTATGGCCAAAACACGGTGCAGGCAGTGTGGGCATTTCAGAAACTAGTTATGCAAACGCCGCGCGAGCGAGCAACCGATGAAGTAACTCCATCGACGTGGGCGATTATGGAGACTGCTTCCAATGTGGTGCCTCGACGACAGGCCGATTCGCCAAGTCACGTGGAGATTTACCTTCCAGAACAAGTTCTGGTGGTATTTAAGGCAGGCGTACCACAGTTGATTACCCATATTTCTTCTGGGTCAAATGAGCAATGGTGTGAAGAAGTAATCATTGACCCGGGCCAGGACGGAAACAACACTGCGAAACAAATAAGAGAAGGAATCTGTGGCGAAGCAATTACGCCTCCAGGAATTTTCTATTTCTATAACCGTCACACCGGAATGCGCGAATCAAAATTGGGGAGCATGTACAACCCCGTGTATTTCAACTACAACATTGCTATCCACGGAGCTATTTTGGTTCCGCTAAAGCCTGAGTCGCACGGTTGCGTGCGCATTCCAATGTCGGTTGCGCGCTATTTCCCGGCACTCGTTTCCTATGGCGATCGAGTGTACGTATTTGATGGCATCAAAGAACCAGAAGAATATGGATCACCAGTTCCGCCGTTTGATAAACCAGACCCGAACTACGTGCCAACGACTTCGTCAACCATTGCGCCAAAGCCCGCCGTCACGACCACTGTTGTTCCGTAGTTACGTGGAATAAGGTTCATCAGATGGAGCGCATTCCTTACGACGAGTTTTCACTGTTTAGCGAAAACATTTCTGAATATGCACTGGCTGTGTCGCCATTACCAACAGTTACTCGCGTGAACACCAAGCTGAGCGATGGTCGTGTACTGAGTGCGCTGAAATGGGGAACAGGAGATCCGCGCTTGGTGCTTGTGCACGGCAGTGGACAAAATGCTCACACATGGGACACCGTTGCATTGGCTTTGAATATTCCACTGATGGCCGTTGACTTGCCAGGTCACGGGCATTCATCATGGCGTGAAGACGCAACCTACAGTCCGCAAGGAATGGCACAAGACATTGCGCAAGTTATGGAACTGCATGCAAAGAACGCAGTAGCCATCGTGGGCATGTCGCTTGGCGGATTGACTTGCCTCGCGCTTGCGAACGCACGCCCAGAACTTGTTCCGCATCTTGTGCTCGTTGACATCACACCGGGAGTAACGAGCAAGAAGGCAAAAGCAGTGCTCGACTTCATTAATGGTCCACAAAGTTTTGCCAGTTTCGATGAACTGTTTGCGCGAACCAAAGAACACAATCCAACGCGCAGTGAATCAAGTTTGCGAAGAGGAATTTTGCATAATGCCAAGCAAATCGAAGATGGTTCATGGCAATGGCGGTATGACCGTCGCGGGCAGACCGAGACCGCAGGTTCTGCTCCCGGGCATGAAGCTCCACGATCGCCAATGTGGGACATGATCGCTTCATGGACAAAGCCGTTACTGATGGTTCGTGGCGGAGTGTCACCTGTGGTGGACGACGAAGACATTGCTGAACTGCAGAAGCGTTGCGCGCAGGCAGAGGTGGTCGTTGTTGACGGGGCTGGTCATAGCGTGCAGGGCGATCGCCCAGTGGAGTTGGCGAACTTGCTCCGCCGCTTCGCTTAGGTAGAGCACCCCGAATTAGCCTGATTTTATGAAGCTTCTTGCGCCAACAAAAAAGCTGGGCCGTCCGTGCTCAACTGATGCTGGAGAAACACGCGAGCGTCTTATTCGCGAAGCACGCGCATCATTTGCCACCATTGGTTACGACGCAACGACAAACCGCACGGTTGCCGCCGCGGCAGGAATTACTACCGGCGCGATTTATCACTACTTTCCTTCAAAGTTGGACATGTACGTGGCTTCGTTTGAGCAAGTGCAAAACATGGTGACTGAAGCTGTGGTTGCAGCAGCAGCCCCGTGTGATTCCTTGGTTGACAAATTTTCAGCGATTATTGATGCGCTGACGGAAGTAAGTAAAAACGATGCATCGCTCATCGGATTTGTTGTTGGTGTATCTGCCGAAGCGCGTCGCCATCCAGAACTGTCGGATGCAATTCGTCCGCTACGTAAAGATTGGGCAATCTTTTTCCAACAGCTCTGCGAGAACGCAGTTGCTCGCGGAGAAGTGGGTTCTGAAATGACCGCACGAACACTGCAGGACTTGTTCGACGTCATGATTTCAGGTTTGGCACGTTTTGCTTACGTCATCAATGATCGCGAGCGCGAAGATGCTGTTATTGACGGTTTGAAGCGGTTTGTTGCCGCCGCTGTGTCCTGAACAAATCTGTCAGCACCAGCGCAAGGCATACCCAAATTAGTGAAAAGCCTGCAACCTTCGACGACGTGAGTAACTCGTCAAACATCAGCCAACCAATAAGAAAATTCATGGTAGGCACGATGTATTGCATTGGTCCAAGAATGGTGAGCGGGGTGCGCTGAGATGCACTCGCAAACATGAGCAATGGCACTGCGGTAATCACACCGGTGAATGCAACGAACGCCCATTCAACAGAATTCGCGGTGTTGGGCACGCTGTCAACATTGCTCCAGGTTGTGCATAAATAGATGAATGCAGGAATTGCAAGCACAATCACCTCTGCAGTCAGGCTTTCAAGAGGTTGCAGTGGAACCTTCTTTTTGAGGTAGGCATAGAACGTCCATGACGTTGCAATGATCAGCGCAATCCACGGTACGCGTCCGTAGGCAACAGTGAGCACAACGATTCCGCCAACGGCAAAAGACACAGCCACACGCTGGATGGAGCGGAGTTTTTCATGCAATACAAAAACACCAACAACGATGGTGAATATTGGGGCAATGAAATAACCGAGTGCGGTTTCAATGACGTGGTCGTTTACCACTGCCCAGACGTATGTTGCCCAATTGATGGTGAGGAGCACGCTTGCGAGAGCAATGCGAATGAGCAGTTGAGGGTTGCGTAACGAGCGCAACAACGGCACTAAACGACCGGTGGCGACCATGACCGCAACCAAAACTAAAACAGATGACGTAATTCTCCAGCCAATGAGTTCGAATGGATCGAAACCATGTAGCTCTTTCCAATACAACGTGAGTGCGCCCCAGATGAAATACACCGAAAGGCTTTGCGCAATTGCAGCCTGCGATGTTTCTGGCTTTGCCACAGGCTTTGTCATGATTCGTTCACGCTAGTCGCGCGGGTAGCCTGTAATGAGTGGATATCACCACAACTCCCGCATGGTCCGCAGCGCTTGACAGTGCAGCCTCAATTTCGCAGACAACGCTGAAAGACCTATTTGCCCGTGATGCATCGCGTGCCGAAACCATGAGCGTGGAGGTTTCGGTTGGGGAAGACGCGTTACTTCTTGATTTTTCAAAGCACAATATTGATGCAAACTCTGTACAGCGATTGATTGCAGTAGCCGAACAGGCTGGTGTTGAACAACTGCGTAACGACATGTTTCGCGGTGATGTAATCAATGGCACAGAACATCAACCTGCGCTGCACACTGCCTTGCGCGCACCTGTTGATGCTTCGGTCAAGGTAGATGGCGTAGAAGTGATGAAGGAAATTCATCGTGTTCGCACACTCGTCAATGACTTTGCAGAGTCGGTTCGTGCGGGCCGCGTTGTCGGTGCAACTGGCAAAAAGTTTCAAAGTGTCATCAACGTAGGAATTGGTGGAAGCGATCTTGGTCCAACGCTTGTCCACGAAGCGCTTTCATCGGTAGATGCATCGGCAGTACATGCCCATTTCGTTTCCAATATTGATCCAACCGATGTTCGTGCGGTCTTGCAGAAATGCGATCCCGAAACAACACTCGTGGTGTTGTGCTCAAAGTCATTTAGCACTGCAGAAACATTGAGCAATGGTCGCATTATTGCGCAGTGGATTTCAGATGCAGTTGGTGCCAAGAATGTTTCGAAGCACTTTGCGGTGGTGTCGGTGTTCCCCGAAAAAGCAGCGAGCGTCGGCTTGTCTGCAGATTATGCATTCCCGATGTGGTCGTGGGTGGGCGGACGGTATTCAATTTCGTCTGCTGTAAACCTGGTGAACGTCATCGCCTTCGGTTCCGCTGCGTACGACAACATGCTTGCGGGAATGCATTCAATGGACGAGCACTTCCTGGCTGCGCCATTGCACCGCAACGCGCCTGTACTCATGGGATTACTGAACGTGTGGAATCGCTCACTTCTCGGTCGCGAAACACGTGCAATGATCGCGTATTCCACAGCGTTGAAATCCTTCGCTTCATATGTTCAGCAATTGGAAATGGAGAGCAACGGCAAGCGCGTAACTGCAGACGGCCAGCCCGTCTCTATCTCGACTTCGCCAATTGTGTGGGGCGGTGTAGGCACGAATGCCCAACACGCATACATGCAGTTGTTACACCAAGGAACGTCGGTGGTGCCAGCAGATTTCATTGGCGTGGCTACAACACCAACACGCGACTACGAAGCACATGATGCACTTGTNGCCAACCTGTTTGCACAAACTCAAGCGTTGGCATTTGGCAGTGCTGCCGAACCACATCGCACCCTGCCGGGAAACCGTCCAAGCACAACGTTGATGTTGTCGGCGCTTACACCGCACACACTTGGAGCACTCATTGCACTGTATGAACACTCAGTGTTTGTGCAGGGTTGTGTATTCGGTGTTAATAGTTTTGATCAGTGGGGCGTTGAATTGGGCAAGAAGTTAGCGACTGAAGTTTCTGCTCAGATATCGGCACCGAGCCAAACAGGCAGTGCCGATGCGTCTACTGCGCAATTGGTGCAGTGGTACAAAAAGCACCGTTCAAACACCTAGTCTGTGCGCTGTGGCGGAGAAGTATTCACAAGCAGAGCGCATGATCAACTTGCTTGCACTCCTCGTGCAACGCAGCAAGCCAATGACGTTAAAGCAAATTCGCCAGGATCTTGTTGGTCAATACCCGGAATCGGATACTGCAGCTCGCGCGGCATTTGAGCGCGATAAGGGAGACTTGCGCGCACTGGGAATTCCAATCGAACTCATCACGCTCGGCGGCGACCAGGCTGGTGAGGGTGCGTACCGAGTTGACCGCAAGAGTTTTGAACTTGGCGATTTAGGGCTAACCGACGACGAACGCGCAGCATTGCAGTTTGCAATGGCGACTGTTCGCGTTGGCGCAAGTCACGGCGATGAAGCACTGTGGAAACTGGGTGGCGAACGGGCGCTCAACGCACAATCGACCAGTTTGAATATTCAGCTAGACGACGAACTGATGACCACACTCGCCGATGGCGTGTTGGAGCACCGAACGCTGACATTTTCGTACAAGGGCGAAACACGCAATGTTGACCCATATGGATTGTTGGCGCGTGCAGGTTTCTGGTATCTCGTTGGCTATGACCATCTACGCGCCGATCGTCGCACATTTCGTATCGACCGGATTGACGGCGAAATTTCTGTTGGTGAACGCAAGTCGTTTAATCGACCAAAAGATTTCGATTTACAAAAGGCAGTGCCAACAGAGGCCGAATTGCTTGCAGAAGGTCACGGAGAAGATGCAGTTGCAACCGTGTTGGTAGATGCAAGCCTGGCAAATGGTGTGCGCACCCAATTTGGAAAACAATCGGTAATCAAAGAACACGCAGATGGTGGCGTGGAATTTGCAATTCCGTGTGCAAACCTCACCGCCTTTCGTGTGTGGCTGTTTGCCATGGTCGATAACGCAACGGTCATTGGCCCACCGCGTGTTCGCAAACAAGTGGTTTCCTGGCTCACCGAGCAGGCAGGTGGTCGCTAATGGCTATGCGTAAATCTCGTCGTGGACCGCGCGGTGCTGCTGAACGCGTAGAGGGATTATTGGTCATGCTTCCATGGCTCATTAGTCGCAAGCGCGTGAAGCTTGCCGATATGGCAAAGCAGTTCAAGTTGAGCGAAAAAGAACTGATGAACGATTTGATGATGGCTGCAATGTGTGGCGTGCCGCCGTATACCCCAGATGCATTAATTGATGTTTTCGTTGACGAAGGCGAAGTAGTTGCTGAAGTTCCACTCATGTTTTCGCGACCATTGCAGCTGAACTCCGCAGAACTGTTCGCCCTGCAGGCGATGGGCAGTGCTGCGTTGTCAATGCCTGGTGCAGATAAAAAAGGCCCGCTTGCCTCTGCTCTCAAAAAACTGCAACCACTCCTTCCAAAGGGTGACGCTGTGGTCGAAGTTGATGTGAAGGCAGTGAAGTTCTTGCCTGAAGCGCAACAGGCGGTAACTGCCGGACAATTCGTTGCTATTGACTACTTCTCGCCGATTACTGGCACACATTCGTCGCGCACCATTTTCCCTCGTGCAGTGTTCGAACAAATGGGGCATTGGTATGTGCGCGCCGACGACGACCAGTCGGGCGACGTTCGCAACTTCAGAATTGACCGAATTCAACAGTTCACGCCAACTGGTAAAACTTCAGATCCGATCATCGAAGGAATTGAAGCCGAAGTTGATTTCTTTGGAACAGATTTGGAAACGGCAACATTGCTCGTGCGGCCCGCAGCATTGCGTTTGGTCGAAACGTATCCGTACATTTCGCGCGAACCACAAAGTGATGGCAGCGTAAAGATTGAAATGGCCGTTGGCTCGCAGCTGTGGTTGGGTCGATTGCTGTTGCGTGGAGGCGATGCAATTGATGTGCTTGAGCCCACCAAATGGGTGGACTTGGGTAAACAGACTGCGCAGGCAGTGCTGAAGCGTTACAGCTGAGCTATTTCAGCGCGATGGTGGCCAGTTGGCTGGCTTCGGTGATGCCGGCTTTGGCGAGCAACATTGGCAGCAGTCGTGCAGTAACAAGTGCATCGGCAAGTGCGTCGTGATTCGGAACATCGGTAATGCCGTAGCGAATTGCAAGTTGGCGCAAGTTGTGTGGGTGCGCTTTATTCGGGTCGAGAGATCGCGACAGTGTGAGCGTGCAGATTGGCCCATCTACGACAAGTGGATGTCCGCAGCGTTGTGCTTCTGCTCGAAGAAATCCCAGATCAAATTTTGCGTTATGTGCAACAAAGGTTGCGGTTTTCAATTCAGTTGACAGACGGTCAAGGGCTTCATGAAGAGAAATGCCCTTGCGCAACTTTCGGCGGGTAATGCCATGAATGTGATGGGCACCAAGCCTGCCTGGTTTCCAGAAGCGGCGTTTGATGTATGTGGAGAACTGGCTTTCGATGGCGCCATCGCCGCGCACGACAACAATGCCAAGTTGCAATATTGAACAGGTTGCGGGGGAGAGACCAGTGGTTTCCGTATCGACAACTGCGAACCGCAAGTTCGCTAATGATTCGCTCATGTTCGGCACAGTAAGCGAGGGGTGTTCTATTTCGAGGCGAGCGCCTTGGTGAAGGACTCGCGGTCAAAATAGTCACGCCACAAGGCGATCTTTCCATTACTCACCACGAAAAGCCCAGCAATATCGAGTTCGATCCAGCGTCCGTCCATCTCAAAGCGGTCGGTGCGTTCGTTCATGACCACGCCGTGTTCCATGTCGCCGTTCGATACCTGATGGTGAATGAGCCATTCCACTTTTGTGGCAGCAGCAAGGAAGTCGGAAAGTATTTGGATCATTGCTTCGCGGCCAAACACCTTGGTGATGGGCACATTGTCGTATTCACAGTCTTCAGACACCATTTCCATAGCGGCCGTGAAGTGACTCTGTTCAATGTTTTCGATAAACCGAGTGACGTATTCGCCTGGATCTGTAATTTTGTCTGTTGCAATTGCCATGCAGACAGTTTGGCAGGCTCATGCAGATGCATGAGCGATAGGGAGTTATGCCGACTTCAGCGCTCGGCTACGAACTCCAATTGGTGCAGCCATGGTGTAACCAGCAAGGTGACGCTCTTCTTCGTTCTCGCCGCCCCATAGTCCGTACTCGTGGTTGTTGCGTGCGAATTCTTTGCATGGCGTTTGCACGTTGCATCCTGCGCACAGCGATTTTGCTTTTGCTTCGCGACGCTCGCGAGCTTGTGGTCGTTCTGCTTTTGGCGCGAAGAACAATTTGGTTTTGCCCTTGCAGTTGGCAAATTGTGTCCAGTCGATGAGCGAGCCAATTGGCATGGCCGGATCGACGAGATCGTCGAGGTATGACTCTGTTGCTGGAGATTCCTTCAGTGACATGACGGGTGCCTTTCACGGTGGGTTCTATTTAGTACTAAATACTAATCACAGACTAGGGCACGGAATGTTGGATCTCCGTTAGTCGTTGGTCACACGCCCAGCGGGCGCTATGGGGCTGTTACAGCAGTTCGGCGGCCAGGCTGGCCACGGCACTGCGCTCGCAGGCTGCCAGCGTGATGTGGCCAAAGCAGCGCTGTCCGGCAAAGGCATGAATCAGCACGGCCAACGCGTTATTCGACTCGCCCATGTATGGGGCGTCGATCTGGCTGGTGTCGCCCGTGAATACCACTTTGGTGCCTTCACCAATGCGGGTGAGGATGGTCTTCAGGGTGGTTGGTTCCAGGTTTTGTGCTTCGTCCACCACCACAAATTGCTGTTGCAATGAACGGCCACGCAAGAACGTGACTGACTCGAGAGTGAGTTGTCCGCGATCGGTGAGTTCGTCGATTAACCCACGTGCGTCGCGACTGGAACGTTCATCGGTGAGCGCAACGATCGCGTCGTGAATTGCCGACATCCATGGATCAAGTTTTTCGTCCAAATCTCCTGGCAAGAAACCAACATCTGCTCGACCAACAGGAACGAGTGGGCGATATACAGCGAGACGTTCATAGCGACGCTGTTCAACAACTTGTTCGAGCCCTGATGCGATTGCCAGCAATGTTTTGCCTGTTCCCGCACGACCATCAAGGGCGATCACATTGATCTCTGGATCCAACAACAAATCAAGTGCAAAGCGTTGCTCTTTGCTGCGNGANCGCAGACCCCACGCTTCGGGAGCAGTTTGCGCCAGCAGCTTCAGTTCGTTGTCATTGCAGCGGGCGAGCGCTGATTGCGAGCCACTACGCAGCACGGCGAAATTGTTGTCTACCAAATGTGTGGCGCCTTCAATTTCACTTACTTCAATTCCGCCACTGCGGTACAGCGAATCAATTTGCGAATTCGTTGTATCAAATGTTGACCAACCCATTGGGCGTGAATCTGCGCTTGCACCTACGGGCTGGTGTTCTTCAGCAATAAGCCCCATGTGCGCTGCTTTAATGCGCAATGCGGCGTCGTTAGAAATCATGCGCGTTGGCGAAATACGAGCTTGGCCAAGTGCTGCACCGATAATCCGGTTATCAGGAACGTCTGGGTCGAGGCCGTGTTCAACAAGCAAATTGCGCTGCACGCCATTGACTTCTATTTGCACGGTTCCGCTGTCTGGGCCGTCATGAACACGGGTTGGAGACGCAAGTGATCCGCC
>JGI25921J50272_10000788_pt1 | contig 10405 bp, 11 predicted proteins | sample LauGreSu1BDMLBSD_2_FD_50272 | JGI IMG/M metagenome (IMG submission 50272) | reverse complement strand
AATCATCATTGAGATTTCAGCTTTACCTGCCGCTCCCATAACTCGATTGCGTTGATTTCCGCGGGCCTCAACGGCGTGACGAGAAAGCACTTCTACAAGAGGTGCGCCACGCAGGGTGGCTGTAACTAGCGCATCAACAAACCTTCTAATCATTACAGATTTCACACGGCGCCCCATCGAATCTAAAGCCTCGTGTAATGGAGCTCCAGAGCGCACACCAGCAATAACAATTGCGAACTCCTTAGAAAGTGCACCATCAGCACTATGTGCAATTCGTACCATGGCGCTCATCGGAGTTTCTCCCGCTGCGATTGCAAGGGTCAACATCTCAACTATCGCCGGAAACTCCGCTTCGATTAGCTCCCGTCGCTTCTTAACATCTTGCGTTAGTTGACGATCGATCAGCAGATAGATCGCGGTACCGAAAAACATTGATGCCACAAAACCAAGAAAGAGCGAAGCGGAGATGGCTGTAAAAAATGCAAATCCAATCGCAGCAGAGCCGGCACAGTATCCATATTGCCTGATTCGGAAATCTTCATACTCTCTATCACCACCTCGACCTAACTCTTCAAGCCTTAAGCGAAGCTGTGTTCTGTCATCACTGGCTCTCGCATTTTTGCGTGAAATCCTTTTAGCATCTTCAACTGGATCAACTTGATCGCCTATGAGAATTAGTATCGCGGCAGGGATAACAAGCAACGCGGTAACCAGAAATATTTGAATCATTGCGAAGAACCCTTATATGCAAAAACTCTCGGAGTCTGTGGCAATCGCCCCAATCGATTCATCCAAAGATATGCAATTGCCGTTAGGAACAATCCGGCGATAAGAATCAAAGCCCCGGTTGGAGTGGAGTAAGCATTTGCTGTACTGGGTTGTGTCGAAAGGAGCAGCAGCAGAATCCAAGGTGCGGCAGCAGATATATGTGCAGAGTTTTTGATCCAGCCATGTTTTACATCGATCTCGCGTCGAAGAGCAAGATCTTGACGTAGAAAATCTCCTAAGGTGCGCAGTATCTGTAACAGCTCACTTCCACCCAAACTCTTTGCGATAAGCAAAGCTTCAAATATCTGGTCGCTTCCATGGTGTTTAAAACTCTCTTTGAGCTCCTCAATCGCAACTGTTAAGTCACCGCTTTTAAACAAGGTGGCCTTAAATCGGACAAATGAGGGCCTCAGCACTTCGGGCCCTCTAGTTGAGAGCCCTGCTAAAGACTCAGTTAAGGAAAGTCCTGATTGGATTCCAGACATTAAGTGATCAATAACCTCTGGCCATGCGGCAACTAAAGCGGCTTCATTGAGCGAGCTCTTTGCCTGCACAGTTACAAATGCAATACCTGCAGCAAGTGCACCAAATGCCCCGGCAATAATTAGAGAACGAGTCATAAGCAACACGACCGCCGTTGCGGCTGAGGCAGAGATTCCAATACGTAGCGACAGCTTCATGCATGCCACCACGAAGTTAAGGGTAAACCGATAGCTGCAAACTTTTCCGGGTGGGGCAGAGCGCCGACTCCGCGAATGTAATGATCCCCATCCCATTTCCAGAGCATTTCAATCTCAGCTCGATCATTTTCATATCGCCCAGTTACAGCGGCTACCTCTTTTATTCGCCGAACGCCTGTTACATCCAGAGTTGCATGGACAATCAAATCAATAGCAGATGCCACAGTTGGTGCGATAAATTTGTGAGAGATGTTTTCTCCAGCAAGCAAAGGCAGTGTCTGTAATTTCACGATCGCATCTCGCGGCGAATTAGCGTGCAAAGTTCCCATCCCTGGCAGGCCAGAGTTAAGTGCAATCAATAGATCAAGGGCTTCAGCCTCACGAACCTCACCAACAATGACTCTTGATGGGCGCATTCGAAGTGACTCCTTTATCAATCGACGCAGAGGAATCTCTCCCTCACCTTGCAGATTGGCATTTCTTGTCTGCATTTGAACTACATCGGGCAATTGCGGGGTCAATTCGAAAACCTCCTCAATTGTGATCACACGTTCATTGCGAGGTACGGAGCCCGCCAAAGCATTGAGCACAGTTGTTTTTCCAGCTTGCGTTCCGCCGCAAACTAAGATGTTAAGACCAGCCTGCACGCTATTAATAAGCGCAGTGCCTATCTCTTGGCTCATCACCGATCGGTTCACCAAATCATTTACCGATAGGTTTTTCATCAAATGTTTACGTATATTGACCGCCCAATGTGCCGCAGTTATTTCAGGAATGACCACATGCAGGCGGCTGCCATCGGGTAAGCGAGCATCTACAAATGGATGAGACAGATCAAGCCTTCGTCCGCTCCACATCAATGCGCGCTCGATAATGTTTCGAACCTCTTCGGCGGTAAGCAGAAGATTTGTTAACTCACTGCGACCATTTCGAGCGATAAAAACTCGCTCAGGTGAATTTATCCAAATCTCTTCAATTGTTGTGTCTTTCATCAATGGCGCGATTGCACCAAAGGTCACATCGAGATCGAGTTCCATGCAGGAAAGGTAGATCGGCTACTGACATTAAGAATTAACCTGTGGATAGCAAACTCACTGAGAAATTAACTCAGCCTGATCCAACCTCGCCAAAAGGGTTAAAGAGTCCTCATAACCCTCGCCGTAAATCTTTGAAATCTTGATTTGTAATGAGCCATCGACGGAAAGTGAAGTTGACCCTAAAAGTCGTTGAACCAATTGTTCGGCATCACTGTGCCCATCTCTAACAATAATGACAACCTCATTTACCCCTAAACGTCCTATGCACTCTTCATGTCGAGTTAATTGAGTGAGTTCATATGAAAAATGCAGAATATCGTGTGCGCCAACCTGAACAGCTTTTGGGTTTACGAAAAGCACTTTGACTAGCGCTAGGGGCTTTTGCACTCTTTTTGCTAATGAAATTTCTCGCCGCAGTTGCTCGTAAAAGAATGAGGGCGAGGATAAATGTGTTTGCGAATCATGAATTCCATCATGAGAAAAGAGCATTGGACCCCTCTTTAAGTTAACCTTGCCTCTATGAATCAAGATCCTGCCAAAGCAGCTAAAGCTCGCGCACTAGTGGCATCCCTACTTTTTGTTGAGGCAGCGGTAATCGCAGGGTTGGGTTTGTGGCTCCTTGTAATGAGCTTTACCCATGAGAATGTTGAGATTTATCCACTACTAGGTGTTCTCTTATTTGCAGTTGCGGGTTCAGCCGGGCTTGCAGCCTCTGCAATTGGCTATCGCCGTGGCAAGTACTACGGAAGATCTCCAGCGGTTTTGGCTAACTTAATCGCACTTGGCGTTGTTTCATACCAAGTAGAAGCACATTTGTGGTGGGTTGCTGGACCTTTAGCGGCGTTGGCTGGTGCAACTCTTATCGCTGCACTTCGCGCAATTCCAACTGATATTTAATTCAACTAGAAAAATTAATTACCACTCGACAATCTGATTGTCTTCCCACAAAACTCCAGTTGTATCTCCTGCATTAAATTCTCGGGTTGCCAGCCACAACGCACATGCTGCACCCTCTTCTGCGCTGCGAGGTGCATCTGCTCCACCCATATCGGTTCGTGAATGATTTGGACAGACCGCATCAACTAATAAACCTCGGGCACCTAAGCCTGTTTCATGGGCGAGGTTTCGAACAAGTGCATTTACTCCAGCTTTACTGATTCGGTACGGTGCAAGACCACCGGCATTTCCTGGACCTGACATTCTTCCAAGGCATGCTGAATAAATAATTAGGCGACCCTTGCGTGCCTCTGCCATTGATGGGACCAAGGCATTTACCAGAATGAAAACTGAATCCAAATTGATAGACATAACTCTTTGCCACTCTTCATCAGTGGTGCGCAAAGTCTTTGACATCTTTTCGCTCATCACCCCGTGAGCCAAGATCACTACATCGGCAGCTGGATGCTCTGATGCGATTTGGTTAGCGGTGGCACGGGTGGCAGCAAGATCCTCAAGATCTACGGCATAGGTTGAAAAGAGAGCACCTGGGAATTGCTGTTGAAGAGTTTGCTGAGCTAGCGATAGTCGGCCCTCATCCTTGGCCACCATAACGATCTGATAGCCAAGAGCTGCTAACCCCTTGGCATTTTCAAAGCCCAGACCTCGGCTGGCACCTGTCACTATCGCTGTTGGCATGGCTTAAGGGTGGACTAGATCCACCAACTTTGCAGAGTGAAGCGGCACTAGAGATGAGGGGGGAGAGGGCATCTGGAGTGTGGCCAATCTCGCCCAAAGAGCGGCAGATCGAGTTTATTCATGCGGGCTCAGGCCGATAGGCTAGGCCTGTAATCAATGCAGAAGGAGTTTGCCAGTGTCGGCACAGGATTTTGGTGCAAATGATTGGCTCGTCGATGAAATGTACGAGCAATATTTACAGGATCCAACTTCTGTGGACCCTGCATGGGTTGAGTACTTCAAAACAAATAAGCCAGGTGCAACTGCAGGTAGCGCTGCACCAAGCAAAGGTGTTCCACCAATTCCTAAGGCACAACAAGCAGCACCTGTTGCTCAGCCAGTTGCAGCTGCGCCAGTAGCTCCTGTTGCTCAGCCAGTTGCACCCGTAGCTCCAGTTGCACAAGCAGCACCAGTAGCAGTTCCAGTGTCACAACCAATCGTTCGTGAATCAGCTGCGGCACAACCAACACCTGCAGATCCAGTTGTAAAGCCAGCTCCAGTTTTAGTTACACCAGGTGCATCAACACTTGAACCAATCCGCGGAGTTAGCGCTCGCGTTGTTCAATCAATGGAGGCATCACTTTCAGTTCCAACTGCAACATCGGTACGTGCAATTCCTGCGAAGTTGATGATTGATAATCGAATTGTTATTAACAATCACTTAGCGCGTGGTCGCGGTGGCAAGGTTTCATTTACACACATCATTGCTTACGCAATGATCAAGGCAGTTCGTGCAATGCCAGAGATGAACGCATTCTTTGGCGAACTAGATGGCAAGCCAGCAATTGGAAAGCCTGAACACATCAACCTTGGTGTTGCGATCGACTTGGCAAAGCCAGATGGTTCACGTCAACTTCTTGTTCCATCAGTTAAGGGTTGCGAAGATTTAGATTTCGGACAGTTCTGGGCTGCATATGAAGCGATCATTAAGAAGGCTCGCTCTGGTGCGTTAACTGTTGAAGATTTTGCTGGCACAACAATGTCGATCACTAACCCAGGAACAATTGGAACTGTCCACTCAGTTCCACGCCTTGTTCAGGGACAGGGATTGATTCTTGGTGTTGGTGCGATGGATTACCCAGCTGAGTTCCAGGGTGCAAGTGAAGAAACCCTCGTAAACATGGCTGTTAGCAAGGTAATTACCCTTACAAGCACTTACGACCACCGCATTATTCAAGGTGCACAATCAGGAGATTTCTTACGTCGCATGCACGAGTACCTCTTGGGTGCTGAAGGTTTCTACGATGAGATCTTCTCTGCGCTACGTATCCCTTACGAGCCAATTCGTTGGGCAAATGACTTTGCATTTACACGTGATGAAGAGATCAATAAGACTGCTCGTGTTCAGCAGCTAATTCAGGCGTACCGAACATTTGGTCACTTGATGGCAGATGTAGATCCGCTTGAATACATCCAGCGTTCACACCCAGATCTAGATGTTGTGACACATGGTTTAACTCTGTGGGATCTAGATCGCGAATTTGCTACTGGTGGTTTTGGTGGCAAGAAGTTCATGACGCTTCGCAAGATTCTTGGAATTCTTCGTGATTCTTACTGCCGTTCAGTTGGTGTTGAGTACATGTACATCCAGGATCCAGTTGAACGTAAGTGGATTCAGGACAAGGTTGAAGTTGGCTACGCCAAGCTTCCTCGGGAAGAGCAGCTGCGTGTACTGCGCAAGCTCAACAGCGCAGAATCATTTGAGTCATTCCTGCACACAAAGTTTGTTGGACAAAAGCGCTTCTCTCTAGAAGGTGGCGAATCTGTAATTCCACTTCTTGATGCGGTTGTCTCTGCAGCTGCAGAGCGCGGACTAGATGAGGTTTGCATCGGCATGCCTCACCGCGGTCGCTTGAATGTTCTGGCAAATGTTGCTGGAAAATCTGCAGGACAGATCTTCCAAGAGTTCCAGGGTCATTACGCAGAGAACCAGGTTCAAGGTTCAGGCGATGTGAAGTACCACTTGGGAACATCGGGTGTCTTCACCTCTGAGTCAGGTGCACAAACCAAGATTTACCTTGCTGCTAACCCATCACACCTTGAGGCTGTTAACCCAGTTCTCGAAGGAATCGTGCGTGCAAAGCAGGATCGCCTTAACGTCAAAAATGCCTTCTCTGTAATGCCTATTCTGCTTCACGGAGATGCATCATTTGCGGGCCAGGGTGTAAACGCTGAGGTTCTACAGCTTTCCCAATTGGGCGGATACCGCACAGGTGGAACTGTTCACATTGTAATTAATAACCAGGTCGGTTTCACAACCTCACCTCACGCATCACGCACATCTCAGTACTCAACTGATTACGCAAAGATCATTCAGGCTCCTGTCTTCCATGTAAATGGAGATGACCCAGAAGCATGTGTNCGCGTAGCTCGTTTGGCTTTTGAATACCGTCAAGAGTTCAACAAGGATGTTGTCATCGACATGATTTGTTACCGCCGTCGCGGTCACAACGAAGGCGATGAGCCAAGCTTCACACAGCCGTTGATGTACAAGTTGATTGATGCAAAGCGTTCAACACGAACCCTTTACACGGAGGCACTTGTTGGTCGTGGAGATATCACTCCTGAAGAGGCTGAAGGAATCGCACGCGATTACCAAGAGCAACTTGAATCAATCTTTGCTGCAGTTAACAACATCGAGCCAGAGCATGATGCAAACTTCAAGGCTCCAGTCGCTCCAGCTGCACAGGAAATCAACACTGCGATCTCCGAAAACATCGCACGTGAAATCGCAGCAACACAGCTTGCTGTTCCAGAAGGATTTAGCGTCCATCCAAAGTTGACTCCACAGCTTGCAAAGCGTGTGGAATCACTCAACGATGCAACTATCGATTGGTCAACAGGAGAAATGTTGGCATTTGGATCATTGCTACAAGAAGGTCATCCAATTCGTCTTGCAGGACAAGATGCTCGTCGTGGAACCTTCTCAAACCGTCACGCAGTTATCGTTGATAAGGAAAATGGCAACGAGTGGACGCCACTTCGTGCACTTATCAAGGATGANAACCAGTTCTTCGTAATCGACTCATTGCTTAGCGAATACGCTGCTATGGGCTTTGAATACGGCTATAGCCTTGAGCGTGAAGAGGCGCTAGTTCTGTGGGAGGGCCAGTTCGGCGACTTTGCCAACGGTGCCCAGACAGTTGTCGATGAGTTCATCTCCTCTGCATTGCAAAAGTGGGGCGAGCGTTCATCTGTAGTACTTCTACTTCCACATGGATATGAAGGACAAGGACCGGATCACTCATCAGCACGTATTGAGCGTTACCTGCAGCTGTGTGCAGAGCAGAACATGACTGTTGCACAACCTGCCAGCCCAGCAAATTACTTCCACTTGTTACGTTGGCACGCAAAGAACCCTGCGCGACGTCCACTGATTGTCTTTACACCGAAGTCAATGCTTCGCCTGAAGGCTGCAGCATCTGCACTGTCAGATTTCACTACTGGTCACTTCCGTCCAGTTATTGGTGATGATTCAGTTCAGAACGCATCACGCGTGATCTTCTGTTCAGGAAAGATTTATCACGACCTAGTTGCAGAGCGCACCAAGCTTGGCGAAACTGGAACTGCAATTGTTCGCGTTGAACTTTTGTATCCACTTCCAATTGATGAAATGGTTGCAGAGGCAAACAAGCATCCAAATGCAAACTTGCTGTGGGTACAGGATGAACCTGCTAACCAGGGTCCATGGTCACACATCGCATTGCGTACATCTGATGCACATGGTGGTCGTGGATTTGGAGATCGTATTCTTCGTCGTGTTTCACGTCGTGCAACAGCATCTCCTGCAACTGGTAGCCATCACTTGCATGAGGATGAGCAAAAAGCGTTATTGCTGGAGGCTTTCACCCGCTAAAAAAACTTTGATTAAAAACGCCCTCGTGAATTCGGGGGCGTTTTTATTTACCTGTTCGATTTCTGCGGTACCTAAATAACACAACGCCAACGATCTCTGTGCTTGGAATCCATCCCCAAGTGCGTGAATCGGTGCTTTCATCATTGTCGCCCTGAACCCAAAAATTACCGCCATGGGATTTCTGAAGGCGCTTTACTAAGAAGATTCCTGGGCGTTCTTCACGTTCAATCACGACAACCTTGCCCAGAATGCGTTCGCCAACCAAAGATGGAAGGCCGCCATCAAACCATGAGACCAGAAGCCAGTCGCCATCCTTAAAGGTCGGGGCCATGGAGGATCCTGAGATCTTGACTGTGCCAAATTTCCTCATGGGCGGTAGTCTCGCACCATAACCGAGCAATTTATTGGCATTAGGGGAGAAGAAAATGTTTTCACCAAAGACAACTGTTTACGCACACTGCGATCTTCCATGTGGTGTTTACGATCCAGCACAGGCAAAGATCGAAGCGCTATCTGTAAAGGCTTGCATGGAGAAGTACGCAGCTAACCCAGATCCAGATTTCCGCTCACGTTCAGTGGCGATCAAGGAAGAGCGTTCACATCAGGTTAAGGAGCACCTATGGGTGCTGTGGACTGATTACTTCAAGGCTCCACACTTCGAGGCATACCCACAGCTGCACTCATTGTTCAATGAGGCAACAAAGCTTGCAGGTGCTGCAGGAACAAAGGGAACTCAGGATGTTGCAGTTGCAGATTCATTGATCGCAAAGATTGATGAGATTGCAGAGATCTTCTGGGCTACAAAGAAGGCGTAGTTTTAAAAACTTAAGACTTATCGTTTTGAATTAAGTGAAGAGCAGCGGTGCGGGCGAGGAAAGATACTCGCTCCACCGCTGATCTTTTTATCAAGGCCGCCGCAATCTGGCGCTCATTTTCATAGACCTCACACTCAAAGGTCAACTCTTTTCCTGAAATCTCAATAACGCGTGAAGTTCCGCGCAGCGAAGCACCAATTCCTGCAGGCGAAAGTGAAATGAATTCAACACTAATTGGAATAGTCGTTTCACCAGGCTCTAGATAAAGATCTAAAGAAAGAATCGCTGCATGCTCCATTAAGTTAATCAACAGAGATGGCGCAATGATTGGAAGATCACCGATACCAATCGCAACCGAGGTATCACCTGGACGAACCACCATTTCAGTGATGCCTACAGCTCCTAAAACCTCATCCTCAGGCAACATGATTAACCCCGACCATTGCTTCCACCATTTGATGGATCGTTGGGATCGGAAGAATCATTGAGGAATCTAATCTCTTCAGTGTGCTCAATAGTTACTTCACGATGCTCAATCTGGCCAAACTCATCAATTTCAATTGAAATTTCAGTCATGCTGTACTGAGTTACAACTTCGGTAAATGCACCGGTCATTTGCCCATGAATCTGACGGTAAATCGCATCATGTAAATCCTCTGGTGCTTTCTCATTACAGCTGCGGCGCAGCGCATCTTGCATTAGCTGACGCATCGCTTGTTCATGCGCCAACTCTGCTTCACATGCAGGACATGCGGAGATATGAATCTCTACCAAAGCGATCTCTGGCTGCTCCATCTGTCCATCAATTAACAACACAAAGGAGTTGAGAACTTCATTACAGGCTAAATCATTTCCATTGAGATTAAATCCGTTGGAACCAAAAATACTGAAACTCATGGTTTAACCCCCGAACTCTTCTCAGTGGAGTAACCCAGTTCCTTTGCATACTCTGTTAACCGCTCACGCAGCTGCTTTCTTCCCCGGTGCAGGCGTGACATCACAGTTCCTGCGGGGACTCCGACGATTTCCGCGATCTCTTTGTATGAAAAACCTTCAACATCAGCCAGGTAGACAGCGATGCGGAACTCTTCTGGAATCTCCTGCAAAGCACGTTTGATATCGCTGTCCGGCAGATTTTCTAAAGCTTCAACCTCTGCTGATTTTCCCTGATCACTTGTGTGTGAGGCTGCATCGGCTAACTGCCAATCTTCGATTTCGCCTGCACTTAATTGTGGTCGGCGCTGATCTTTGCGATATGTATTGATAAAAGTTGTTGTTAAAACTCGATACAACCAAGCACGCAGATTTGTTCCTGGTTCAAATTGATGAAATGAAGCAAAGGCTTTCAAATAAGTATCTTGAACTAAATCTTTGGCATCATGTGGATTCTTTGTATAACGCAACGCAGCTGCGTACAACTGATCGGTGAAGGCAAGGGCATCTCGCTCGAAGCGGACAGCACGATCCGCCGAGCTCTCTTTTACTAGATCCGTTGACATCGCCTAAAACACTATCGCTAAAAGAGGGTTTCTGGCTCTCCCAAAGGCAGTTCGACGATTAAACCTTTTCCATTAT
>JGI25921J50272_10000786_pt1 | contig 10424 bp, 9 predicted proteins | sample LauGreSu1BDMLBSD_2_FD_50272 | JGI IMG/M metagenome (IMG submission 50272) | reverse complement strand
ATTTCAACAAAAAAGACATGAAGCTTGCCCTTGAAACTTCAGATGATATGAAAATGCGACAGCTTGTTGAGATCCTCATCAACCGAGCCAACAAGCAGGGAATCTCTCCACATGCCTTTGACATGTCGAAAGATGCTTACCAAAGCGGCAAGACTGTTAAACAGGATATCGTTGTAAAAAATGGATTAAAACAGGAAGATGCCAAAAAAATCAATAAACTGATCAAAGATTCAGGTCTCAAGGTTCAATCCCAGATAATGGATGATATACTGAGGGTTACCGGCAAGAAAATTGATGATCTTCAGGCTGTTATGCAGGTTTGCAGGACAGCAGACCTGGATTTGCCACTTCAGTTTGAAAACATGAGGAGTTAGTTTTGCCCAAACTGATTTTTTACCCAAAAAAACAGTATATTTGCAACTTCATAAATGCCATGGCCAAATCCATGCAGCCTAAAAAATCAATAAAATGAAACAAGGTATCCATCCAGACAATTACAGGTTCGTAGTTTTCAAAGACATGAGTAATGGTACATCATTCTTGACCCGCTCAGCTGCTCAGTCTAAAGAAATGATCAAATGGGAAGACGGCAACGAATATCCTGTTATTAAACTTGAGATTTCAAACACCTCACATCCCTTCTTTACCGGTCAAAACATACTGGTAGATACGGCAGGTAGGATTGACAAGTTTAAAAAGAAATACGCAAAGAAGTAATTTCAACAAACCCTCCTCATGGAGGGTTTTTCTTTTGCCTTCAAGGTTGTAGCTTTGTCCTAAGAACATGCCCAAACTCCATTTACAATACAGCCATTTTCAAAAGGATTTCTTCCCGCTTACACTCACAAGACCATTTATCGATCTGAGGGTAGGAATTCTGACTGTTGAAGAAAAGTGGAAGTCATTGGCTTTGTCTCAACACATAGACCTCGAGATCATTTCAGAGGATGGGTCAGCAGACCTTATCTGGGATGCCAGGCTTATCCCAAAAGTTTCATTGGATATCAAATCCTTTTTTGAACAAAAGTCTTCACATAAAGATTCATTTTTTGTCTTAGAATCCCCTTGGGATATTATTCGACACAATGTTTCATTGGTTTTGGATGATATTCAATTGCTCAAAGAAAATTTTGTTTCAAATCCCCCAATGGAACAGGTTTCAGTAAACGGAATACATCCTACTTATGTGCACCCAACTGCTAGAGTGGAAAATTGCTTTGTCAATACAGATGAAGGTCCAATAATGATTGATGAAGACGCATTCATCATGCAAGGTGCCATGCTCAGGGGGCCACTTTATGTTGGGAAAAGAGCTGTCGTTAAAATGGGAACAGCCCTCTATGCAGGAACCAACATAGGGAATGATTGCACGGTAGGTGGGGAAATAAAAAATACCATTTTTCATGCATATTCAAACAAGGGACACCATGGTTACCTGGGGGATAGCTATATAGGAGAATGGTGTAACATGGGTGCAGGAACAAGTTGTTCTAACCTGAAAAATACCGCTGGTGAATTAAAAGCATGGCACATGGATTCATCATCATTTATCAAAGCAGGTAAAAAAGCGGGTATTCTCATGGGCGATCATGTAAAAACTGCCATCAATACAAGTTTCAACAGTGGAACAGTCATTGGTGGTTTTTCAAATGTCTTTAACCCTGATGCAATGCTTCCCAAATACATTGCTCCATTTCAATGGGGGATGGAACAGCATTACGACCTTGATAAATTACTGGAAGAAATTCAGCGCTGGATGAACATGAAAGGAAAACAACCATCAGCATCAACACTGGAATCGATAAAAACATATTACCTAAAAACCATTCAACAATGAGAAAACAGATCGCAGCAGCCAACTGGAAGATGAACAATACACTGGAAGAGGGAACAATTCTTCTCAATGAGATTATCAGTTCCGGGGTACAAGTAAATGATAATCAGTCAGTAATATTCGCAATACCTTTTCCTTATTTAATCAGTGCTAATCAGCAATTGGAAAATACTTCCAACATGTTTGTTGCTGCTCAAAATTGTCATAATAAAACATCTGGCGCTTATACTGGTGAGGTTTCTGTAGACATGCTCGCATCCATCAATATTCAATATTGTGTAGTGGGTCACAGCGAAAGAAGGGAGTACTTTTCAGAATCCAACCAACAGTTGGCTGAAAAAGTTGACCGTTGTCTTTCAAAAGGCATTACCCCAATTTTCTGTTGTGGAGAACCGCTTGCCATCAGGGAAGATGATATCCAAAATGATTACGTGGCTGTTCAATTGAATGAGTCCTTGTTTCATCTTGATGGAGAGGCCATTCAAAATGTTGTCATTGCATACGAGCCCATCTGGGCAATCGGTACAGGAAAAACGGCCACAGCTTCACAGGCACAAGAAATGCATGCCCATATCAGGTCTGTACTGGCAAATCAGTTTGGTGAAGCCGTAGCAGCCAATGTTTCTATCCTTTACGGCGGAAGTGTGAAAGGTGCAAATGCCAATGAGATTTTTTCTCAACCAGACGTTGATGGGGGACTCGTAGGCGGTGCATCATTGATTGCCACTGAATTCATTCAAATTATCAAGTCTTTAAAGTAGTTAAGCTGTTTAATAGGTTGGTTTTTTGTATAAAATCAATGAATATNCCTTATCGGATCTTGTTATCTAATCCAAGATTTAAGGACGCTTAAAATGACTAACTTTGCACAGCTAAGAAAAAGGATTACTAATCGTTTTACCGCTGAACCCATTCGATGAAAAAAATCAGGAATTTCTGTATCATTGCTCATATTGATCATGGCAAATCTACTTTGGCAGATCGTTTGCTTCAAACCACCAATACCATCAGTGACAGAGAAATGATGGACCAAGTCCTCGATGATATGGACCTGGAACGGGAGAAAGGCATCACCATCAAAAGCCATGCAATCCAGATCAATTACAAGCATACTGATGGAATAGAATACATCCTTAACCTCATTGACACACCTGGTCATGTCGACTTCAGCTATGAGGTAAGCCGTGCACTTGCTGCCTGCGAAGGCGCACTCTTGCTNGTNGATGCTACACAGGGTATTCAAGCACAGACCATCTCCAACCTTTATTTGGCCGTAGATAATAATCTTGAAATCATCCCCGTCATCAACAAAATTGACATGGACGGTGCCATGATTGAAGAGGTAAAAGATCAAATCATTGAATTGATTGGTTGTAAATCGGAAGATATTCTTTTGGCCAGCGGAAGAACTGGAATAGGCATTGAGGGAATTCTTGATGCCATTGTCAACAGGATTCCTTGTCCCAAAGGTGATCCTGAAGCGCCACTCCAAGCACTGATATTTGATAGTGTTTTCAATTCTTTCAGGGGAATCATTGTGTACTACCGNATCATGAATGGCAGTATTTCTAAAGGAGAGAAAATCAAATTTATTTCTACGGACCAAGACTATGTTGCTGATGAGGTAGGTATCCTGAAACTGACCATGCAAGAACAAAAAAAGGTACAATGTGGTGATGTAGGGTATTTGATAACAGGTATCAAGAATGCCAAAGAAGTAAAGGTTGGTGACACCATCGTCAATGCGATCAATCCCGCCCCCATGATCAAAGGTTTTTCTGAGGTTAAACCAATGGTTTTTGCAGGAATTTATCCTGTGCTTACAGAGGACTTTGAGGAACTCAGAGAGTGTATGGACAAGTTGCAATTGAACGATGCATCCTTGACCTATGAGCTTGAAACATCACAGGCACTCGGATTCGGTTTTCGTTGCGGTTTCCTTGGATTGCTTCACATGGAAATTATCCAGGAACGTTTAGAAAGGGAATTCAACCAGACGGTCATTACCACTGTTCCAAACGTAAGCTTTATTGCCTACAGCACAAAAGGCGATGTGATCAGGGTAAACAACCCCAGTGAAATGCCTGATCCTACCCAGATGAAAAATATTGATGAACCCTTCATCAAAGCCCAGATTATCACCAAGCCTGAATACATCGGTAATATCATGACACTTTGCCTTGGTAAACGTGGCATGTTGATCAACCAGAGCTACCTGACCCAAACCCGTGTAGAGCTGATTTTTGAAATGCCCCTAACCGAGATTGTATTTGACTTTTATGACAAGCTGAAAAGCCAGACCAGGGGCTATGCATCTTTCGATTATGTACCTATTGAATACAGGGAAAGTGATATTGTGAAAATGGATATCCTCTTGAACGGTGAAAAAGTTGACGCCCTCTCTGCTTTGATCCATCGCAGCCGTGCCCAGGATTTTGGGAGAAAACTTTGCGAGAAATTGAAGGAGTTGTTGCCACGTCAGCAGTTCCAGATTGCCATTCAAGCTGCCATCGGTGCCAAAGTAGTTGCCAGGGAAAACATATCCGCAATGCGAAAAGATGTCACCGCAAAATGTTATGGTGGTGACATCAGCCGTAAACGTAAGCTGCTAGAGAAACAGAAAGAGGGTAAAAAGCGAATGCGCCAGATAGGAAATGTTGAAGTACCTCAAGAGGCATTTCTTGCAGTGCTGAAACTGGATGATTAACCTTTTTTGACCGGCTTCAATTTATTTTCATTCAGTGGTTTTTCCACGGGTGCCTGACCATCTATTAATTTGAAGGTGAATACTTTTTCAACGTGTAACCATTTGCCATTGACCCATTTGAAGGCTTCATAATCACCATCTGGAACATAGGTGAACTTTTTGGCTGGCTCATCCGTTTCTGAGATCAGGTGATCATACATGATCATTCCCATCTCCTCATCAAAGAGCAACCGGCCATTTCCATTTTTCTTGTATTCAATCCAGAACCTGGCTTGGTCTTTCTTTCTTATGGTATCCTGCGCAAAGCTAAAAAATGAGCCCCCAAAAATGGGTTGTCCGTTATCGTTGAAATGGAGTACTTCAATCCTTTTCTTTGTGCTTCGGATGGAATTCTCATCATATCCCAATAGAGTATAGTATTTTTTCTTGTTGAATTCATTCATCAGGATCTTGTAATAGATGGCTCCAATCCACCATTCATGATTTGTTACTGTATCCTTTTGTTCGTTGATTAGAAAACTTCTGTCGATCAACGGAAACAATTTCAAACTACCATCACTTGTTTTCATTTGAATGGCACCATGTCTTCTGTGTAAATTTTCATCCCTGCTGACCTGCCAGGTAAAAATCCTGAAAGCACTGTCCGGTGAATATAGCTTAGAAATTGTCGTCAGTGAATCAAAAGGAAATTGAAACGAATTGGGTGTTTTTAATGCCCTTACCAATATTCTGGTAAAAAAACTATCAGAACGAAACCTTGTGGCAGCATCAGAAGAAGCAACCATCTGTTGACCGTAACTAGAGAGACTATCCTGTTGTTGAACAAGCAGCTTCTCCGAATCTTTTTTAATCAATGGCTGTGCCATGATTGCATCCAATGAAATGGAAAAAATGAAAAACAGGAGAATACTTTTGTTCACAGTAGAGGTTTAAGATTCAAAATTCGGATAAATTGAACGTAAACAAAGCCTTTGCAGTTTATTTAGCATTCTTTTTGCTCTTGAGCCTTTTCCAAAANGCAAGTATCCCATCTGCCATCACAGACCAGGAATATGATTTTTTTTGTTCTATCAGGGCAGGAATGAAAAATTCCTTTCCCTTCATGAAATAGTCAAGAATGCCATTAGAAATTGACGCTGGATCTGTTTGAACAACAATGCCTGTAACTTTATCAACCACCATTTCTTTCAGGCCACCTGCATCAGTTACAATCATGGGCAATTCAAAATGCATAGAAAGGGGAGTTACACCACTTTGGGTTGCATGTCGATAGGGTTGAACCAGCACATCAGCAGCACTAAAAAAATAACGGATTTTATTTTCTGGGATGAATTCATTGAACAATATTACCTGATCCTCCAGTTGAAGAGAACTTATGAGTTCAGTGTATTTGACAGGATCCTCATAAAATTCTCCCGCAACCACCAACTTGTAACCGTTTTCTTTGATGCGGGGATCAGCCATTGCCTCCAATAACAAATCCAATCCCTTGTACTGGCGAATGAAGCCAAAAAACAAAAGCAATCCACCTTGATGGTCAATGCCCAATTCCTTCCTGGCCTTCATGCTGTCTACAGAAATTCCAAAATGATCAAACAGCGGATGGTGAAGCAGTTGAACTGGCTTTTTAATCCCAAGTTTGGCAATATCATCCTGAACTTGCGCGCTCATGGCAATATATCCATCAACAACATGGTTAAAATAGGAGGTCAGCAGATTGTCTCCAATTCTTTTTTCATGCGGGATGATGTTGTCTGCAATGCAGATCACTTTTGTATGTTTATTTTGTTTTGCTATCCTTAGAATCGTTCCAAATGCAGGAGCCATAAAAGGGAGCCAATACCTTACAATGATAAAATCAGGAGCCAATTTCTTTAACTCTCTTCCAACGCTGATCCAATTCAAGGGATTGATCGTATTGACGGCTTCCTTGATCATGAGGTCTGTTGGCCTTGCCTCAGTGGAGTATTGGGTCTTTCCTGGAAACAAAAAAGAGGGATATTGCAAGGAAAATGTATACAAAAAACAGTTGAACCCAGATTTTTGAAATTCACGGGCCAAGCGCTCAGTAAAAGAAGCAATTCCACCACGATACGGGTAGGAGGGTCCGAGGAAAACAATGGTTGGCTTATCGGACATAGCGTTGGTTTGAATCAAAAACCCTTGGTCGAGTCAATATTATAGGTGTTCCTNTCTGATGCATTTCTTGAAACAAGTTCTCCAATAAAACCGGCCAAAAACAACTGAGATCCAATCATCATGATGGTAAGGGCTATATAAAAGCTGGGCCTGTTGGTGATGGCAAAATCAAGGTTGATGATTTTTGAAATCATCAGGTAAAGGCTGATCAGGAAACCAATCATGAAAGACNCTGTACCCATCAACCCAAAAAATTGCATGGGCTTTTTCCCAAATTTTCCGATGAACATGATGGTGGTAAGGTCTAAAAATCCATTGATAAACCTTTCCCAGCCAAATTTAGAAATACCATATTTTCTGGCCCTGTGCTCCACTTCTTTTTCTCCAATCTTGGTATAGCCTGCCCATTTGGCGAGCACAGGAATATAGCGGTGCATCTCACCATAAACGTCTACGTGCTTGATGACTTCATTTTTGTATGCTTTTAAACCACAATTGAAATCATTCAATTGAATACCAGACATTTTTCGGGTGACCGCATTAAAGAATTTGGATGGTATGTTCTTGGTCAAAACATTGTCAAAACGCTTTTTTTTCCATCCACTCACAAGGTCAAAATGCTCGTGCATTACTTTTCGATACAATGAAGGAATCTCATCCGGGCTGTCCTGCAAATCAGCATCCATGGTAATGACCACATCTCCTTTTGCCTCTTTAAAAGCAACATTCAAGGCGGCAGATTTGCCGTAATTGCGTTTGAATTTGATGCCTTTAAATCGATCGTCTTGTTGATGAATCGAAGAAATCACTTCCCATGATTGATCTNTACTGCCATCATCNACTAAAATCACCTCATACGTGTAGGCATTCGCCTCCATCACCTTCTTAATCCAAGCGGTCAATTCTGGAAGCGATTCAGCTTCATCTTTGAGTGGTATGATGACGGATATATTCATTTATTGGTTTTGGAAAGGATGAGAAGGATTTTTCTTTGTTACTGCGGCGCCAATCAAAGAACCAATAGCACCAACCAACATCGTACCAAATATGGTTCCACCAATCAGTATCGGGAAATAAAATTTTTTGGTCATTTCGAGTGCAGATTCAATGGCCTCATCTGAAAGGTTGGGTTGTTGTGACATTTGCTCTCTTGCTATTTCCATGGCCTTGTCTGCGGCGTCAGGAAAAGTAAAAGAGTAAATAACCATAAACGCAGTTAGAATAAGGGTAGTAAGAGCGGTTGCTTTAAATCCATAACTGAAGAGCTCTCCGAAAGATTTGGCGTTTTCGTTCTGTTTACCAAACTCCAGGATAAAATAAACCAACAATCCAATGTTGATGACTGATCCGATCCATGAAACTTTTGTATTTCCGGTGAGATCAAAAATGATAAATATTACATTTACCAATACGAGTACTGCTCCGATTACGCCCCCTGCAATAAGATGGGATGTTTTATTGTTCATTTATTTTGTTTGAATTGATTTTATTATTGAAAATCGATCCAATCACTTCTCCTTTCATCAAAGTACCGATAAATGCTGAATTGGAAGATTTGGACTTGATGTCAGTATTGTTGAAAATCCATTCAGCTTGATCATTGAAAAAGGTGATATCAGCTTTTTGCCCTACTGATATGGATGATTCAATAGCGAAAATTTTTCTTGGATTGAAACAGATCGAATTCAAGATTTCATCTATTTCAAGACCAGCCATTCCAAGAATGCCAAAAGCAGACTCTAATCCAAGCATACCAATTCCTGCATATTCAAATTCACAAATCTTGGCATCTTTGTTTTGGGCTGTATGGTGCGTAGTAATGCAATCGATTGTTCCATCCTTCACAGCAGCAACAAGTGCCTGTCGATCTTTTTCTGTGCGCAAAGGTGGATTAACTTTTAGGTTGGTGTCATAACCCTTCTGCAAGGACATGTCCGTGAAGACAAGATGATAAGGGGTAGTGGAGCAAGTTATGTTGAGGCCTTCTTTTTTTGCTTTTCTGATCATCTCGACTGAGGTGGACAAACTNATACCCGTCAGGTGTAACGTAGAATTGGTGTACCGCAACAATTCGATGTCTCTGGCTACCATAATTTCTTCTGCAATTGCTGGTTTTCCTGGTAGCCCAACCTGGGTGGAAACGATGCCTTCATGCATCAGTCCATGTGGAGCAACTGAGTGATCATCTGGCAGTTGAATGATAATACCATCAAATGCATTAACGTATTGCATAGCTTTGATAAGAAGCCCGGCAGATTGAATACTTTTTGTGCCATCACCAAAAGCAATAGCACCAGTCTTTCTCATTTCAAACATCTCTGTCAGTTCTTTACCTTCAGTATTTTTGGTAACAGCTCCTATAGGGTGAAGAGCAACTGCTTGAGTAGTATGATGATTTTTTATGTACTGAACTCCTGTTTTGTTTTGGGTAACTGGCTGTGTATTGGGCGTCAAAAACAGGTGAGTGAAACCTCCTTTTGCAGCAGAAGCAGAAACGCTGTCGAGGTCGTCTTTGAATTCAAATCCAGGATCAGTACCCTTCACAAACAAATCAACCCAACCTGGAGAAACTGAAATACCTGGCATGTCTATCACTCTATCAGCTGCTTTTTCAATTTTTTCAGCAATTTCAGTAATGATTCCATCGGAGAGGAGTATGTCCATTCTCTTGTTGTGATGAGAAGAATGGATATCTTTAACCAGCGCTTTGCGGACGAGAATCGTCATAAAATGAGAATTAAGCGAAGATAACCCTTTTGGCCAATATTAGAAAGGATGCAATTGAACCCAAAAAAAGAGCCTTGGAAACCAAGACTCTTTTTGTCGGGACGACTAGATTCGAACTAGCGACCTCTTGCACCCCATGCAAGCGCGCTACCGGGCTGCGCTACGTCCCGAACGGGGTGCAAAGCTAAGAAAAAATGTCAAATTATACCTTTTAAGCAACCGCCTGCTGCAAAAAATCTGTCGGTTTTTTTGACCATGTCAGGATCAAGCTCAACAGGGGGAGCATGATGGGGTTTGATGCGGGCATCCAAAATAATGGGTCCATTGCAACCCCAATGTTTGTGTGAATAAAATTCATCGATACCGAATATGTCATGAGATGGATTGGTTCTGGTAAAGGCTACCCAAAGAAAGTTTTTGAGTTTTTGCGCAGTAAATTTTGCATCATCGCACCAGATCAAGAGTGGAACCCCAAAAGATTGGCTGGTTTTTCCTTTCAAATTGTCATTGATATGTTTGATTTCTTCCAAGGTTGTCTGCTCATCTACATATGGCTTGGTTTGGATGGCTGCTACTCCTGGCATGATCATTCTGCAATCTGCAAATGCACTTACCTCCTTTAATTCTTCCGGAAGCTCACTTGCCAATATTCTGACCTGGTCTCCATAAGCGGCAAAAACTACTTTACTGCCCGTATTCAAACCTGTTCCAGAATAATCCAGGGTGTCCATGGTAGTATTGGTATGAAAATGAACATCGCGATCAGTGTGCAAGCGTTCTAAAACATATTGCAAGAAAACAGCTTCATCGTGAGTGGTCAGTTTGTTGTGATCATCTGAAGTGATGAACAGGAATTTTGCAAGACTGAGCTGGCCTGTTCCTAAAATGTGGTTGGCAATGGTCAGCAGCTCAGCAGGTTGTTTGGTGGGTTGATAAGGAGTATACCGCTCACTGCCAATGGCCAAAAGTAGGGGGTGAACACCTGCCGCATCAACAGCATGTACCTCTTTTACGCCA
>JGI25921J50272_10000783_pt1 | contig 10431 bp, 10 predicted proteins | sample LauGreSu1BDMLBSD_2_FD_50272 | JGI IMG/M metagenome (IMG submission 50272) | reverse complement strand
AGACTGGGATTTTGCTTTCAGCCTCAATGCGCGTGCACAGTTTTGGATGATTCAAGCTGTGTTGCCAAAAATGCTGGCGCAAGGTGGCGGCAGTATCATCAATATGGCCAGCGTGTGCTCTAGCGTGCGCGGTTTGCCCAACCGATTTATTTATGGCGCGTCCAAAGCAGCTGTCATTGGCCTCACCAAAAGCGTGGCTGCCGACTATGTGACCCAAGGCATTCGCTGCAATGCCATTTGTCCTGGTACGGTTGAGACACCTTCTTTGCATGACCGCATCAACGCAGAAGCCGATCCCGTTCAAGCGCGCAAAAACTTCATTGCCCGTCAGCCCATGGGCCGCTTGGCACAAGCCCATGAAATTGCCCCTATCATTGTTTTCTTGGCCTCCGACGAAGCCATTTTTGCCACTGGCAACGCTTACATGGTTGATGGTGGCATGACCATTTAAGCGGCCTTCAAGCCATCAAATTAAATTCGAATCTTTCAATTTATCAACTCACTTCACTGAACAATATTCCATGAACCAATATGACATGAAAGGCCGCCACGCGGTCATTACCGGCGGTGCCACAGGTTTGGGCTATGCCATTGCAGAGCGTGTGCTGGCTTCTGGCGGTAGCGTCACAATTTGGGATCGCGATGAAGCCGGTATGGCCAAAGCGCTTGCCAGCTTGAAACACCCTGGCTCTGTGCACAGTGTGCAAGTCGATGTGTCGCAGCATGCCTCTGTGGTTGCGGCCACGGCGGCAACTTTGAAGATCGGTCCGGTCGATGCCGTGGTCAATTGCGCTGGCATCACAGGCCCCAATACCCAAGTTTGGAACTATCCGGTAGATGCTTGGCAGCAAGTCATGGATGTCAACATCAATGGCGTGTTTTATTGCTGCCGCGAATGGGCTCCGCATTTGAAAGATCGTCCAGCAGGCCGCATTGTCAACATTGCCTCTGTGGCAGGCAAAGACGGCAACCCCAACGCCAGTGCTTACAGTGCCAGCAAAGCTGCGGTCATGGCCATTACCAAATCCTTGGGCAAAGAATTGGCCAGTACCAACGTGCGGGTCAATTGCGTCACGCCTGCCGCTGTGAAAACCGCCATTTTCGATCAGATGACGCCTGAGCACATTCAGTTTATGTTGTCCAAAATTCCCATGGGCCGTTTTGGCATGCCCGAAGAAGTGGCGGCCATGGTCACTTGGCTCATGACCGAAGATTGCTCCTTCTCAACAGGTGCTGTGTTTGATTTATCCGGTGGCCGTTCAACTTATTGAAGTGATTTCGATCACAATCTTGCCATCGGTATCGACATCACCAGCACCATCACCATCAAAAGTGGCAATTCACAATTCCATCGATTTTTAACAAAGGAAGTTCCCATGAAACTCGTGCGTTATGGCCAACCCGGCAAAGAAAAACCAGGTCTCATTGATGCAGCAGGCAAATTGCGTGACCTCAGTGGCGTGGTTTCCGACATTGGCCCTGAACAGTTGTCAGACAAAGTCTTGGCCAAATTGGCCAAACTTAAAACAGACAAGCTCCCCCTGGTCAAAGGCAAGCCCCGCATGGGATGCCCCGTGTCACACGTGCCAAAGTTCATTGCCATTGGCTTGAACTACGCCGATCATGCGGCTGAAGCCAACATGCCTATTCCCAAAGAGCCCATTGTTTTCATCAAGGCCACTTCTTGCATTCAAGGCCCAGACGATGACGTCATGTTGCCCAAAGGTTCTTTGAAGTCAGACTGGGAAGTTGAGTTGGGCATTGTGATTGGCAAGCGCGCAAGCTATGTGACACAAAAAGAAGCGCTCGACTATGTGGCTGGCTATTGCACTGTCAATGACGTGAGCGAGCGCGCCTACCAACTTGAAATGGGCGGTACTTGGGACAAGGGCAAGGGCTGCGACACATTCGGCCCCATCGGTCCTTGGATGGTTACCAAAGACGAAGTGCCCAATCCGCAAAATCTGAAGATGTACATGGAATTGAATGGCCAGCGCATGCAAGATGGCTCCACCAAAACCATGATTTTTGGAGTGACCAAATTGGTGAGCTATGTCAGCCAGTTCATGACCCTCGAGCCCGGTGATGTGATTACCACTGGCACCCCGCCAGGTGTGGGAATGGGCGTGAAGAAGGACGGCAAACCCGCGCCCGTGTTCTTGAAAAAGGGCGACGTGATGCACTTGGGCATTGAAGGCCTGGGCGAGCAAACCCAAAAAGTGGTGGCCTACAAACGCAAAGCTTAAGCACCAAGCTTCGAGTGTGTCCGTCGCCAAGACGGCAATCTGGGCGAGTCAGGAATAACCCTGATTCGCCTTTTCTTTTTGCCGATGCTTTCTTTTTCATGCAAAATAGCACGAGCGTTCTATTTTTAAAGACTAGCAAATCATGAATGTGCGACACATCACCTCTTTATCACAAGCTTCACAAGTTGCCGAAGATGGCAGCAGCAGAACCTTGATGAAGGGCCGCCAAACCAAAGCGGCCATTGTCGATGCGGCTTTGGGTTTGGCATCGCAAATCGGACTGGAAGGGCTCTCTATCGGGGCTTTGGCTGAAGTAACAGGCATGAGCAAATCGGGCGTGTTTGCGCACTTTGGTTCGCGCGAAGAATTGCAAATTTCTGTCATCCGCGAATACCACGACCGTTTCGAAAGCGAAGTTTTCTATCCTGCGCTCAGTTGCGCGCGAGGCCTGCCACGCTTGCAGTCTTTGTTTGACAACTGGATGCAACGCACCACCACAGAAATTGACTCAGGCTGCATCTACATCAGCGGCGCGGTTGAGTTTGATGATCGGCCAGGTTCAGTGAGGGATGCGCTGGCATCGTCGGTGAGCACTTGGCAAAACGCACTGCAACGTTCTGTGGCGCAAGCACAAGAAGAAAAACATCTCACCGCCGTGGCAGACCCCTTGCAAGTGGCCTTTGAAATTCATGGCCTCATTTTGGCGCTGCACTACGAGGCCCGTTTTTTGCGCAATCCTGGCGCAGCAGACCGCGCGCGCAAAGGTTTTACAGAAATTGTGGCGCGAAATCAACCGTCAGCTTGATAGATCCAATGCGCCACACCCCATTGCTTTAAATTGAATTTTTTGAAAGAAAACCATGCCAACCTACAACCCTCCATTGCGTGATCTGCAATTTGTCTTGCATGAAGTACTCGATTTAGAAAATGAATTGAAAGCCTTGCCCAAGCACGCAGAAACAGACGCAGAAACCATCAACGCTGTTCTGGAAGAGGGCGGCAAGTTTGCCGCTGAAGTGGTCTTCCCTCTGAATATCTCAGGCGATGAAGAAGGCTGCCATCTGAACCGTGACACCCATGAAGTGAAAGCGCCCAAGGGTTTCAAGGAAGCTTACGAGCAGTACGTGGCAGGTGGCTGGGCAGCTCTCAGTGCCGAAGCAGAATATGGCGGTCAAGGTTTGCCCCTGATTGTGAATCAGTGCTTCTTTGAAATGTTGAATTCCGCCAACCAAGCTTGGACCATGTACCCAGGCCTGTCGCATGGTGCACATGCGTGCTTGTCAGCACACGGCTCCAAAGAACAAAAGGACATGTACTTGCCCAAGCTCACCAGCGGTGAATGGACTGGCACCATGTGTCTCACCGAGCCACACTGCGGCACCGACTTGGGCATGCTTCGCACCAAGGCCGAGCCGCAGGCCGATGGCACTTACCGCCTCACCGGTCAAAAGATATTCATCAGTGCGGGTGAGCACGACTTGGCGGCCAACATTGTTCACTTGGTCTTGGCCAGATTGCCAGATGCACCAGTGGGCAGCAAGGGCATTAGCTTGTTTGTGGTGCCTAAATTCAATGTGAAGTCAGATGGCTCTGTCGGTGAGCGCAACGGTATTTACTGTGGTGGTTTGGAGCACAAGATGGGCATCCATGGCAATGCCACTTGTCAGATGGTGCTAGACGGTGCGGTAGGCGCCATGGTGGGTCAACCCAACAAAGGTTTGGCCGCCATGTTTGTCATGATGAATGGCGCGCGTTTGGGTGTGGGCAATCAGTCTCTGGGCCTCACAGAAGTGGCTTACCAAAATGCGCTGGCATATGCCAAAGACCGTCTTCAAATGCGCAGTTTGTCTGGTGTGAAAGCGCCAGCCAAACCTGCAGACCCTATCTTGGTTCACCCCGATGTGCGGCGCATGCTGCTAACGGCCAAGGCTTACGCCGAAGGTGGCCGTGCGCTGGCTTGCTATGGTGCTTTGCTGCTCGACAAAGAGTTGAACCACCCCGACGAGAAAGTGCGTGCCGACTCTGCAGAAATTTTGGCCTTGTTGACGCCCATTGTGAAAGCCTTTTTAACCGACAACGGTTTCGCCGCTACCAACATGTGCCAGCAAGTGTTTGGTGGCCATGGTTACATCAAAGAGTGGGGCATGGAGCAGTATGTGCGCGATGCCCGCATCAACATGATTTATGAAGGCACCAATGGCATTCAGTCACTTGATTTGCTGGGCCGAAAAGTACTCGGCAATCAAGGTGCCAGCTTGCAAAAATTTGGCAAGCTGATTGGCAAGTTGGTCGCGCAAGAAATGGGCAATGAAGCCATGGCCGAGTTCATCAAACCATTGGCTGACTTGGGCCAAAAGATGACGCAATTCACCACCGAAATTGGCATGAAGGCCATGGGCAACGCCGACGAGGTGGGCGCTGCTTCGGTAGACTATTTGCGTGTAGCAGGTCACTTGGTGTTTGCTTATTTCTGGGCGCGCATGGCGCAAGTGGCTTTGGCCAAAATTGCAGCTGCCGAGGAAGAAGCCCAGCGACCCGATCCGTTCTACAAAGCCAAACTGCAAACAGCTCGTTTCTACTTTGCTCGCTTGCTGCCCGAAACATTGAGCTTGATGAACACGGCACGTTCTGGTGCTGATGTTTTAATGGACACTGATTTGGCCTTGTCCTGATCGACGTTTGATTGATTTATTTGGATTGACTTATCACAATGAAAAACTTCACTACCCGCCTCTTGAAAATCAGCGCACTCACGCTTTCATGTTTCATGACGCCCTGGGCTATGGCCAACTCACCTGTGGGCCAATGGCACACCTTGGATGAGAAAACGGGGGAGCTCAAAAGCATGGTTGTTATTTTTGAGCATCAAGGCACCATGCGGGGCCGTGTTGAGAAGGTGCTGCGCAAAGATGCAGACCCTGCTGCCAAATGCGAAAAGTGCAGCGACGATCGCAAAAACCAGCCGGTGGTGGGGCTTGAGATCATTCGCGGCGCCAAGAAAGCCAGTGGCAAAAATGTTTGGGAAGACGGTGAAATTTTGGATCCAGAAAATGGCAGAACCTATGCCTTGCGCTTAACGCCCATCGAAAACGGCGCCAAGTTAGAGGTGCGCGGTTCATTTGGCCCTATTGGCCGCACTCAGACTTGGGTGCGTGTTCCTTAATTTGTAGAAAGAAACTTAGCCATGTCCGATATCTTGACCCACATCGACGCAGGTGTGATGACCCTCACCTTCAATCGCTTAGACAAAAAGAATTCCATCACAGGCAACATGTATGCCGCCATGGCGCAAGCCGTTGACCAGGCACAAGCCGATGCCGCCATTCGGGTTTTGGTCATTCAAGGGCACGAAAGTATTTTCAGTGCGGGCAATGACATTGGCGACTTTCTCAACAAGCCGCCGTCTACCGTTGACTCTCCGGTTTTTCATTTCATGCGTGCTTTAACCATGTTTGAAAAACCTGTGATTGCCGCGGTGGCAGGTCCAGCGGTTGGCATTGGAACCACCTTGTTGTTTCACTGCGATTTGGTTTATGCCGGCGACAACGCTGCGTTTTCCATGCCCTTTGTCAATTTAGGCTTGTGTCCCGAATTTGCATCCAGCATGCTGGCGCCGCAAATGTTTGGCTATCACCGTGCCGCAGAGGCTTTGCTTTTGGGTGAGGCATTCTTTGCTGAAGCCGCTTTGGAAATTGGTTTGGTCAATCGCGTGGTGCCACCTACAGAAGTCAATGCCCATGCTCAGGCTCAGGCCAAGAAATTGGCAGCCAAGCCTCTTTCTGCATTGATAGAAACCAAACGCTTGATGAAGGGTGGACAGACCAAGGCCCTCATTGAGCGCATGGGCGAAGAGGGACAAAGCTTCAGACGCATGCTCACCGAGCCTGCTGCCAAAGAAGCTTTTGGTGCTTTCATGGAAAAACGCAAGCCAGACTTCTCTAAAATCTAAGTTCTTCTGCCAACTTAGACCTTCCATGACTTCCTCGCGCTCAGACCTTCCCACCGACGTTGAATTTGAGCCAGAGTTCATTGCCGCCTTGCACGACATTTATGAAGAGAAAATTCTCTTCAATCAGTGGATGGGATTGAAGGTTGACAGCATCAAGGCCACGGGCATTGTGGCCAGCCTCACCATGAAACCCGAGTTGGTGGGCCACTATGCGTATCACCGCATTCATGGTGGTGTGATCAGTGCCGTGCTAGATGCCATGGGCAGCTTGGCAGTCATGGCAGCGTTAGGCGCCAAGCACATGGATGAATCTGTGGCTAAGCGGCTAGAACGCTTTGCGCGCCACAGCACCATCGACTTGCGCATCGATTTTCTGCGGCCTGGCATTGGCGACTCTTTCATCGTGCATGCCGAGGCCATGCGGGTTGGTGCCAGAGTGGGCAATGCGCGCATGGAGTTTTTGAGTGCCGACGGCAAATTGCTGTCAACGGGCACGGCGGCCTATCTCACTTCTTGAGTACAAAGTTGGAAGCACCTTCTCAGACAGGTGCACAATGTGAGCTTGATTTTGATTCAGATTGTGTCCCATGCGCCACCACGGTGAAAGTTCTCCGCCCGTAGCTCCCTCAGCTGCCAACATCCCTAAAGACTCAGACACCCAAACCCTGAAAAGGTTGTTGCCTTATTTGCTAACCTACAAGTGGCGCGTGGCAGCCGCCTTGTTGTTCATGGTGGGCGCTAAATTGGCCAATGTCAGCGTGCCTCTGTTGCTGAAAGACTTGGTCGACGCCATGAGTTTCAAGCCCAACGACCCTGCTCAAATCTTGGTGGTGCCGGTGGCTTTGTTGTTGGGCTATGGTGCGCTTCGGCTCATGACCTCTGCCTTCACCGAACTGCGCGAACTGGTTTTTGCCAAAGCCACGCAGGGCGCAGCACGCACCATTGCGCTTCAAACCTTCGAGCATTTGCATGCTTTGAGTTTGCGTTTCCATCTGGCGCGCCAGACGGGCGGCATGACACGCGACATTGAACGCGGTGTGCGCGGCATTGAATCGCTTATTTCTTACTCGCTTTACAGCATCGTGCCCACCTTGATTGAGGTGGCGCTGGTGCTCTCCATATTGGCTGTCAAGTTTGACGCTTGGTTTGCCTGGATCACATTGGCCGCCCTGAGTTTTTACATTTTCTTCACAGTTCGCATTACCGAGTGGCGCACGCATTTCAGAAAACAAGCCAACGAATTTGATTCAGCAGCGCACACCAAAGCCATCGACTCCTTGCTCAACTACGAAACCGTCAAGTACTTTGGCAATGAAGCCTATGAAGCCAGCCGGTATGACGAAAGCTTGGAGCGACTGCGCAAGGCAAGGTTGAAATCCCAAACCTCTTTGTCCTTGCTCAACACGGGACAGCAACTCATCATTGCTGTCGCTTTGGTGGCCATGCTGTGGCGCGCCACGCAAGGTGTGGTGGAAGGGCGCATGACCTTGGGTGACTTGGTCATGATCAATGCCTTCATGATTCAGCTCTACATTCCTTTGAATTTCTTGGGCGTGTTGTACCGCGAAATCAAACAAAGCCTGACAGACTTAGACAAGATGTTTGTGCTAATGGACCGAGAACGCGAAGTGGCCGACGTGCCCAACGCGCCCGATTTGAATTGCCAGCAAGGCGCGCATTTGAAGTTTGAGTCGGTGTCGTTTGCCTATGAGGCAGACCGCCCCATTTTGCACAACATCAGCTTTGAAATTCCTTCTGGCAAAACAGTGGCCGTGGTGGGCCCTTCTGGTTCTGGTAAATCGACATTGGCGCGGTTGATGTTTCGCTTCTACGACGTGCAGCAAGGCCGCATCACCATCAACGGGCAAGACATTCGCCAAGTGACGCAGCACAGTGTGCGCAAAGCCTTGGGCATCGTGCCGCAAGACACGGTGTTGTTCAATGACACGGTGGCTTACAACATTGGCTATGGCCGCACAGGTGCAACCCAAGCAGAAATTGAAACAGCGGCCAAAGCGGCACGCATTCACGATTTCATCGCTTCCACCCCCAAGGGCTATGCCACTTCCGTGGGCGAGCGCGGCCTGAAGCTGTCGGGCGGCGAAAAGCAGCGTGTGGCCATTGCGCGAACCTTGCTCAAAAACCCACCCATCTTGGTCTTTGATGAAGCCACATCGGCACTCGACTCGGCCAACGAGCGAGCCATTCAAGCCGAGTTGGCCAGCGCAGCCCAAAACAAAACCACCTTGGTCATTGCCCACCGCTTGTCCACTGTGGTGGATGCCCACGAAATTTTGGTCATGGAGGCTGGCCACATTATTGAGCGGGGCAATCACGCCCACCTGCTGCAACTCAATGGCCGTTACGCTCAAATGTGGGCTTTGCAGCAAAATTCAGAGACCAGCTCTGAGGGGGCAACTGCGGGATAATGCNTGCATGGATACCAAGTGGCTTGAAGACTTTGTCAGCTTGGCTGAAACGCGAAGTTTTAGCCGGTCTGCTCAGTTGCGGCATGTCACCCAATCGGCCTTCTCAAGGCGCATTCAATCGCTTGAAGCTTGGGCTGGGGCAGAACTGATCAATCGGAGTTCATACCCCACCACACTCACGCCGGCTGGCGAGGTGTTGCATGCCAAAGCGCTTGAATTGCTGCAATCTTTGCAAAGCATCAAATCTGAAATGAAAGATGAACATGACCCAAAATCTGACAATCACCCGGCCTGACGACTGGCATTTGCATGTGCGCGATGGTGCTGCGCTCAAAACGGTGGTGCCCCATACAGCAGCGCAATTTGGCCGCGCCATCATCATGCCCAATTTGAAGCCGCCCGTGACCACAGCAGCCATGGCCCTTGAGTACAAGTCGCGCATCTTGGCAGCCGTTCCTCAGGGTGTTCATTTTGAACCCCTCATGACTTTGTACCTCACTGACAATTTGCCGCCCGAGGAAATTGTGAAAGCCAAAGCGGCAGGGGTGCTTGCGTGCAAGTTGTATCCTGCTGGCGCCACCACCAACAGCGATGCAGGTGTGACTGATTTGAAAAAAATCTATCCCACATTGGCCGCTATGCAAAAAGAGGGCGTGCTCTTGTTGGTGCACGGTGAAGTGACCAGCAGCGACATCGATTTGTTTGACCGTGAAGCGGTGTTCATTGAGACGCAGCTCATTCCCTTGCGCCGAGATTTTCCAGAGCTCAAAATTGTGTTTGAGCACATCACCACCAAAGACGCCGCAGACTATGTCATGTCTGCCGATCGTTTCATGGGCGCTACCCTCACGGCGCACCATTTGCTTTACAACCGCAACGCTATTTTCACAGGCGGTATTCGGCCCCATTACTATTGCTTGCCGGTGCTCAAGCGCGAAACCCATCGCTTGGCTTTGTTGAACGCAGCCACCTCAGGCAATGCGCGATTCTTCTTGGGCACCGACAGCGCACCGCACCCAGCCCATTTGAAAGAACACGCCACTGGGTGTGCCGGATGCTACACAGCCCATGCCGCCATGGAAATGTATGCAGAAGCCTTTGACAGCGTAGGAAAACTTGATCAACTCGAAGCCTTCGCCAGTTTCAATGGTGCCGACTTTTACGGCTTGCCGCGCAATCAGGGCCAAATCACTTTAAAGCGTGAATCTTGGACGCCCCAAGAAAGTTTTCCATTTGGCGAGGCTGAACTCAAGCCGCTTCGTTCTGGCGAAGCCTTGCCATGGCGCATGGCCTAAGCAGCATTGATTGGGAAGCGCCTTGGCTCAAACCCTGGCGCGAACGAGGTGAACCCATTGCCCATCAGGTAAAGCAGGGCGTTTCGGTTGAACAAGCTTGCAACGCATCACTCGCTTTGATCAAGCGTGAGTTGAGCATGCAAGACCTCGGCACCCAGGCCCAGGGCTTGGCCCATGCCCATGCCCATGCCCATGCCATTTGTGAGGTGCAGTTTGTGCCGCAGTCAGCCTTGCCAGACGGCCAAGCGTACGAGCAATTTATTTTTGACACTCAGAGTGTGCCCACGCGAGATGGTCTTCACGATTTTTTCAATGCACTGTGTTGGCTGCAGTTTCCCTTGGCCAAAAAGCAAATCAATCTAGTCCAAGCAACTGCCATTCAANCGCAAGGGGTGGGCGCGGTGCGTGGGCCCGTGCGAGATGCTGTTACTGTGTTTGACGAAAACGCCACCTTGATTCAATTGCCCGATGACCTTTGGCGTGCTTTGCAAGAACGGCATTGGCACACGGCA
>JGI25921J50272_10000781_pt1 | contig 10447 bp, 10 predicted proteins | sample LauGreSu1BDMLBSD_2_FD_50272 | JGI IMG/M metagenome (IMG submission 50272) | reverse complement strand
CAGTGGGAAATGTGCGCGCCAGCTTCTCAATGAGGGGCAAGGTGTAGGCCAAAGTTTTGCCAGAACCTGTGGGCGCGGTAACCCACGCATCTCGCCCNAGCAGAACCCCTGGGATCAGCTCAAGTTGGACTGGCGTAGGCGCAGGGTAAGTTTTGGGTTTAAGTGCTTTGAGCAACTCGGGCGAAAGGCCCAGATCTTTGAACGGCATAGTGTGCAAGCATAAGTGCTTATGACTTGATCTGGACGCAAGTCATGGCAAAATTGCAGAATGAATACACGCAGAGGCATTATTTTGGCGGGTGGGAGTGGTACCCGCTTGTACCCCGTGACACAAGCGGTCTCCAAGCAATTGATGCCTGTCTACGACAAGCCCATGGTCTACTATCCATTGACCACACTCATGTTGGCCGGTATCAAAGATATTCTGCTCATCAGCACCCCGCAGGATACGCCTAGATTTTCAGATTTGTTGGGCGATGGCAGCCAGTGGGGGATGAACATTCAGTATGCGGTTCAGCCCAGTCCTGATGGCTTGGCGCAGGCCTTCATCATTGGCAAAGAATTTGTAGGCAATCAACCCAGTGCCTTGGTCCTTGGCGACAATATTTTTTACGGGCATGACCTCGTTAAGTTGATGCAAAGGGCAGCTTCACAAACACAGGGTGCCAGTGTGTTTGCATACCATGTGCACGATCCTGAGCGCTATGGTGTGGTGTCCTTCGACAGCCAGCAGCGTGCATTGAGCATTGAAGAAAAGCCAAAGCAACCCAAAAGCAATTTTGCTGTCACCGGACTTTATTTTTACGATCAACAGGTGTGTGACATTGCTGCCAGCATCAAGCCTTCGGCAAGGGGGGAATTGGAAATCACCGATGTGAATCGATGCTACCTAGCGCAAGAGCAGTTGAATGTCGAAATCATGGGCCGAGGCTACGCATGGTTAGACACTGGCACGCATGACAGCTTGCACGAGGCAGCAGCCTTCATTGCCACCTTGCAAAAGAGGCAAGGCCTGATGGTGGCTTGTCCAGAAGAAATTGCATTCGCCCAAAAGTGGATTGATGCATCTCAGGTGCAAAAACTGGCTCAGCCCTTGGCCAAAAATGGCTATGGCCAATATTTGTTGAGTTTATTGAAGGCGTATTGATGGCCTACACAGTGACGCCAAGCAGACTCCAAGATGTCTTGCTCTTAGAGCCCCAAATTTTTGGTGATTCACGTGGCTTTTTTTATGAAAGTTTCAATGCCCGCGACTTCGCATCAGCCACAGGTTTGAGCGTCGAGTTTGTTCAAGACAACCACAGCATGTCCTCGCAGGGTGTATTGCGCGGATTGCATTACCAAATTCAACACGCCCAGGGAAAGTTAGTGAGAGTGGTTCGTGGCGAGGTGTTTGATGTGGCTGTAGACCTTAGAAAGAATTCCTCCACTTTTGGCCAATGGACGGGATTTCACTTGAGTGCAGAAAACGCCAAACAGGTTTGGGTGCCACCTGGCTTTGCGCATGGCTTCTTGGTTCTCAGTGAATCTGCCGAGTTTTTGTACAAAACCACCGACTATTGGTATCCAGAGTTTGAGCGCACCTTGCTCTGGAACGACCCCTCACTGGGAATTGATTGGCCCTTGCCTTCAAGCTTGACCGCGCCTTTGTTGGCAGCCAAAGACGCAGCGGGTTTGCCGCTGTCTAAGGCTGAAACTTTCTAATTATTTGTGAGCTGGCAGAGCGTAAGCCTTGATGGTGCTGAGCTGGCCAAGGGTTAAGCGGTTGCCATGCTGGCTGACCACAGCNGCTGCCGCATGGTTGCCCAAGTTGGCGGCTTGATCGGGAGAATAACCTCTTGTGATGGCATACAAAAATGCGCCTGCAAACATGTCGCCAGCGCCATTGGTGTCGATGGCCTGAACCTTTTCAGCGGGAACGTGCCATGAATCTTGCGCCGTGATGATTTCTGAACCATCAGGGCCGCGCGTGAGACACACCATTTTGGCCAATTTTTTCAAAGTCTCTTTGACCACATTCAAGTCTTGTGAGCCACACCAAACTTGGGCTTCTTCTTGATTGCAGAACAAGTAATCGACGCCATCACCCAGCATGGCATCTAGGCCCGCTTTGCAAAATTGGATCATGCTGACATCACTCAATGTGAGTGCCAAAGCCACACCGGCTTCGCGTGCAATTTGTCTGCCCTTTAAAGCGGCCGCAAGGCCGGTGGGTGAGGCCGCCAAATAGCCTTCCATGTAATAGATTTTTGATTTCTCAATGTCTTTGGGATGCAGCGCTGCATCGTCCAGTTCAGCAGAGACGCCCAAAAAGGTGCACATGCTGCGTTCTGCGTCCGGCGTCACCAAGACCAAACAACTCCCCGTTTGTCCATCGCTTGCCCGAGTGTGGTTGAGGTTGGTGTCGACACCACGGGCTTGCAAATCTTTGACATAAAAATCACCCAAGGCATCGTGTGCCACTTTGCAAGAATAGAAAGCCTTGCCGCCAAGTTGCGCCAAGGCAACGACGGTATTGCCCGCAGAGCCACCGCCAGTTTGTCTGGGGGTGAGGGCTTTGACATGCTCAAGCAGTTGGGCTCTGCGAGGCGTGTCAATGAGAGTCATGTGTCGCTTATCGACCCCCATAGATTTGAGCTGAGCGTCGCTGACTTCGTATTCAGAATCAACCAAAGCGTTGCCAATGGCATAAAGATCGTAGTGAGACATAGAGGACTGGGTTTTGAGTTCAATAAGCCCTGAGTTTAAACCTGAGAGATGTCGGTTCATGGCTTAGGTTCGTTAAAATATCGGTGGGTTCGCAGACCCGCTACGACGCAGAAGGCTCTTTAAGCCTTCTGATTAACTTATCTTAAAACCTCAAAGGCTGCGATGAAACGCGATTATTTTTCTCATTCTTCCAAAGATGGACACCGTCAACCGATAGACCAACAAGGCGGTTCTTGCATTGCTTTGATCGACGCCAGGTTTCTGGTTTGGTTGGCGCAACATACCCAGTCTGGCCCAAAGCAAGACGCTTTAAATCGGTATGGCATTGCACAGTTTTTGACCGGTGCCCTGGCTCACGCTGGTTTGGACGTGACCATCAAGCGCATTTACTGGTACTCGGAAGAAAATGAAAGCTTGGATGTTGACGGTCAAATTGTGCGCAAAGTTTTGTCACACGACACAGACGGCGGCATCTCCTTGTTAAAGTCTCTGGGCCAAGATTTGCGACGCTTGGCAGAAAGCAGGGCTTGTGACCATGTGCTGCTGGCCACGGACGATGAACGCTTTTTAAGCGGCATTGACGATGCGCAGCTGGCTGGTTTGCAGGTTCACATTTTGGCCGACGATGCGGCCAGCAACATGCAGCAATTGCACCAAACCGATCCAGGCTGGGGGCGCTTGTTGTCTCAGGCCGATCGCCGTGTCGTTGTGCAATCTAAATCGCTGGCTGAAATGTTACAAAGCGCAGCCAGCAAAGAACTACCTCAGGTCCAAGAAGACCCACAAGTTGTCAAAGATTCCATCACGGATGTCATTGTGTCGTGGTGGGATGATGAACCAGAAGATCGAAGAGACGAGCTGCGAGACGCTTTGCACATTAGCCGCGGTATTCCTCAAGAGGTTGATCGCCAACTGTTGCTGCGCATGCGCCATCGCCTGACGCGCGCATTGACATTGCCGGAAAAGAAATTGTTGCGCGAAATTTTCAGGGCCGTAGCCCTGGGAACTCATTTGCAAGATCCATCGGGCCCTGTCGATTCAGCCGCTTCTTCGTCTTTGATTGACGAGCCCAATTAAAAAAGTGAAGCCCGCGAAATGCACCTTGAGAGGTGCATTGAGTTTTATTTCTTCGGCAAAGCGCCGCCACTTTTCACACACTCATCCAATGATTTGAAGGGTGTGAATTTTTGAGTTTTCTCAAAGCTAGGGCTGTTCTTGTCGTGGCAAATGCCACTGTCAGATTTCTTCACCACAACGGCTTCTGGCGCAGCGGCGTTGGCAGGCAATCTGCCGCCACTTTTGGTGCAGGCATCGATGCTGGCAAACGCTTCAAATTTCTTGGTGGCAGCATAGCTAGAACTTGATTTGTCGTGACAAATACCTGACTCAGATTTTTTGACAGCTGGATCTGCGGTTTGTGCATGGACCATCAAGGGTGAACCCAAATACACAGATGCAAAGACCAGTGCTGTTAGAACGCGATGCTGCATAAAAGTCTCCCAAAAGTTGAACGTGCATGTCGGACATATTCTTGCAATGAAATGACAGTCCTACATTGCTGATGGCATGCTATCGCAACTGAGATGCAATTTCAATTTTGGCGTGTTTTTTCTAACTTGGTGATGTCAAAACCCATCACCTTCAAACGCAGCAGGAGGCGCTCGTATTGACTGGCAGAAACCACTGGGGTTCGAGACAAAATCCAAAGGTAGGATCTGGTGGGGTCGCCCACCGCGGCCAGTTGGTATTCCGGGTCTAAATCTAGCACCCAGTAGGCACCCCAAACCATAGGCAGCCAAGCCGTCCAATCGGGTGCAAATCGGACTTCCAATTGTGCAACTTGACCGCTGCTGTGAGGTCTAGCAACACCCACAGCTTTGATTTCTTCACCCGTGGCAGTGGTGCACTTGTTGGTCACTTCAATTTTCTGAGGCCCCAAAATTTTGTACTGAGCTTGGGTGCCTTGAACACATTTGCGCTGAAACCAATTGGGCAACTTGGCGATTTCGTACCAAGTTCCCATGTACCTCGAAAGATCAAGTTCTGCGATGGACTTGACAGGCTGCTCTGCAAAACTGGTCAAAGGAATAAGCGCTGCCCAAAGGACAACAAGAAAGCCTCTGCATGTCGCCAGTGATGCGTTGAAGATCATTTTTCGAGGTGATATCGAGTCACACGCTCAACTTCATTCTTAGAGCCCAAAATGACACTCACACGTTCGTGCAGTTGCGTGGGTTGAATGTCCAAAATTCTTTCGCGGCCGTTGGTTGAAGCACCCCCAGCTTGTTCAATCAACCAACTCATGGGGTTGGCTTCGTACATCAAACGCAATTTGCCTGGTTTGTGGGGCTCGCGCTTGTCCCAGGGGTACATGAAAATACCGCCGCGGGTGAGGATGCGGTGCACATCGGCCACCATGCTGGCAATCCAGCGCATGTTGAAATCTTTGCCACGAACGCCGTCTTTGCCCTGCAGACATTCGTCAACATAGCGCTTCACAGGGGCATCCCAATGGCGCATATTGCTCATGTTGATGGCAAACTCTTTGGTGTCTTCGGGTACCCTCACGTTCTCTTGCGTGAGCACAAACGATCCCTGCTCGCGATCGAGTGTGAACATGGCCACGCCATCGCCCAGCGTGAGAACCAATGTGGTTTGGGGGCCATACACACAATAGCCTGCTGCCACTTGTTGGCCGCCAGACTGGAGAAAATCTTTTTCGCTGATGGCATCGCTGTCTTCGGGTTTTTTGAGGACGCTGAAGATGGTGCCAATGCTCACATTGACATCAATGTTGCTGGAGCCGTCTAGAGGGTCGAACAACAAAAGATATTCACCTTGTGGATATCGGTTGGGAACCAAGTGAATAGATTCCATTTCTTCCGATGCCATGGCTGCCAAGTGGCCGCCCCATTCGTTGGCTTCGATCAAAACTTCATTGGCAATGATGTCGAGTTTCTTTTGGACTTCGCCCTGCACATTTTCAATATCGGCACTGCCCAGTACACCCCCTAAGGCCCCTTTGTTCACAGCATGGCTGATGCTTTTACAAGCCCTTGCCACCACTTCGAGCAAAAGTCGAAGTTGTGCAGGAATGTGTCCTTTGCTTCGCTGCTGTTCTACCAAATAGCGCGAGAGCGATACTTTTTGAGTCATGTTGATCTCCAGATTTATTCGGCCAAGGCGCGCGTCACAACTTCACGCACGTCTTTGCTGAGGTCAGATTTTGCAGCGACACGCTCAATGGCTGTCTTGGCCGCTTGGCGATAGGGCTCGGCCAATTTTTTCCAGCGATCAAGGGCTCTAGCTAAGCGCGCTGCAACTTGTGGGTTGATGGCATCGAGTTCGATAACGCGTTCACTCCAATAGACGTAGCCAGCTGCGTCGGTTCGGTGGAAGCCGCCTGGGTTGGCACTGCAATAGCTGAATATCAAGCTGCGAGCGCGATTGGGGTTGCGCAAGTTGAAGTCGGGGTGCTGCATGAGCTGGCGCACGATGGGCAGGATGTTGCCACCACGATCTGGCGTGCTGGCCTGCAAGCCAAACCACTTGTCAATGACGAGAGCTTCATTTTTGAACAAGGCGTGAAATTGCGCTAGGGCTTGCGCGGCCAACTCATGACCACTGCCCACCAGTGCAACGAGCGCATTGAAGCGATCTGTCATATTGTGGGCATCTTTGAAAGCTTGCAAGGCTTTGCCAGGCCAAATGGATGTGCCGTCGTGCACTGCTGCCAAGCANAGCATGCTCAATGCCATNCCAGACAAGGCTCTCTTGCCGCTGGACTTGGCGTCTGGAGAATAAGCGCCTGTCACTTTATTTTGCGCGTAGCAAGTTTGCCATTCTGTTTGCAAAGATTGAGCCAATTGAAGCTTCATGGCTTCTCGAACGGCGTGCACTTGTTGCGGATCGACCGACTCAAGTTGCTCGGAGATATANGTTTCAGAGGGNAAGGTGAGTACCAACTCTTTGAAGGCTGAATCTAAATCAGGATGATTTAGAACGGCCTTCATTGCTTCCAGGTAGTCTGCGCCTAAAACCGGTTCTGTTTGCGGGTTGTGATTTCCGCGAATGAAGCGAAGTGCCGCTTGAACCGCCAAGCGTTGACCCGCTTCCCAACGGTTGAATGAATCCGTGTCGTGGGCTAGCAGTGTGAGCCATTGCTCTTCCGTGAGTGCGCAGTCCAGGTTGACTGGTGCTGTGAAATTTCGAAGCAGTGAGGGCGTTGGCACTGACTCTATGTTTTCAAACACAAAAGTTTGCGTAGATTCACTCAAAACCAAGGTCTTGCTAAATTCTGGATGGGCTTGCCCCTGAGTGTCACCCTGCAAGCGAACAGCCATGGGCGTACCGCTTGCATTCAGTAGACCCACTGAAACGGGAATCACGAACGGCTCTTTTTTCGCTTGATCGGGCGTTGGAGCACAAGACTGAGACAGGGTGAGCGTGAAGCTTTTGTTGTCGCTGTTGTAGGCGCCCTCTGCCAGCACCCTGGGCGTACCCGCTTGGCTGTACCAGCGTTTGAATTGGGGAAGGAGTTGAGCCAAAGGGGAGCCTGGGTTGGCATCGGAGATGGCTTGCGCAAAATCGTCACAGGTAACGGCTTGTCCATCATGACGCTCAAAGTAAAGCTTCATGCCTTTTGCAAACCCTTGCTTGCCATCCTCGTCGCCTGGCGCACTGACCAAGGTTTGCATCATGCGCACCACTTCAGCACCTTTTTCGTAAATGGTAACGGTGTAGAAGTTGTTGATTTCAACGTAGCTGTCTGGCCTGACAGGATGAGCCATAGGGCCTGCATCTTCAGGGAACTGAACCGTGCGCAAGACGCGCACATCTTCAATGCGTTTGACTGCGCGAGCACTTTGAACGCCCGCCATGTCTTGGCTGAACTCTTGATCGCGAAATACGGTCAAGCCCTCTTTGAGAGACAGTTGGAACCAGTCTTGGCAGGTGATGCGATTGCCCGTCCAGTTGTGGAAATATTCGTGACCTACCACGCTTTCAATGCCGGCAAAGTCATTGTCTGTGGCCGTGGCTGGATTGGCGAGAACAAATTTGGTATTGAAAATATTCAAGCCTTTGTTTTCCATGGCGCCCATGTTGAAATCGCTGGTGGCCACAATCATGAAGCGCTCAAGATCGAGCGGTAAGCCAAAGCGTGCTTCGTCCCAAGCCACACTGGCCATGAGTGAATTCATGGCATGTTCAGTTTTGTCTAAGTCGCCGGGGCGAACAAACACTTGCAACAAATGCTCTTTGCCAGAGCGCGACACAATGCGCTGTTCGCGGGCCACCAATTGACCTGCCACCAAAGCGAACAAATAGCACGGCTTTTTGTGGGGGTCGATCCATTTGGCAAAGTGGCGTCCATCTTCGAGTTTGCCTTGCTCCAGCAAATTGCCGTTGGACAAGAGGACCGGGTACTTTTGCGCATCGGCGCGCAAGGTCACGGTGTAGCTGGCCATTACATCCGGGCGGTCTAAAAAGTAGGTGATGCGCCGAAATCCTTCTGCTTCACACTGGGTGAAAAAGGATTCGTTGCTCACATACAAACCAGAAAGCTGGGTGTTCTTGGAGGGGTCGCAAGTTGTGAAAATTTCCAAATCAAAGGCATCGTTGCCTTCCGGTAAATTTTCCAGAACCAGTTGGTTGCCGTCTATTTTGAATGAGGTACCACCGCCGTTGACCATGACCCGAGCCAAGTTCAACTCTTCTCCATCCAGTCGCAAAGATTGTGCAGCCACATCTGGGTTTCGGCGCACCCTCATTTTGTTGAGGACGCGTGTTTTGGCGGGGTCCAAGTCGAATGTCAAGTCGACGGTATCGATCCAAAAAGCGGGCGCTGTGTATTCAACACGGCGAATGGCTTTGGTTTGTCCTTCAAGCATCACAAAAAATCTCCATGGGTTGGTTTTGTCAAACTGGCAATGCCAGTTCTTCAGACACCTTGTTTGAGCGAGGCTTCAATGAAAGCATCCAAGTCGCCATCCAACACTTTTTGGGTGTTAGACATTTCAACGTTGGTGCGTAAATCTTTGATCCGACTTTGGTCAAGCACATAGCTTCTAATTTGGTGACCCCAACCCACATCGGTTTTGGTGTCTTCCAATTTCTGCTGAGCTTCCATGCGTTTGCGCATTTCAAAGTCGTACAAGCGTGAGCGCAGGCGTTTCCACGCCACATCGCGGTTGCTGTGTTGGCTGCGTCCGTCTTGGCACTGCACCACAATGCCAGTGGGAATGTGCGTTAGGCGCACGGCAGAGTCGGTCTTGTTGATGTGCTGTCCACCCGCGCCGCTGGCACGGAAGGTGTCGGTGCGAACGTCAGAAGGATTGATGTCAATCTCAATCGAGTCGTCCACTTCGGGGTATACAAAAATACTGGCAAAGCTGGTGTGACGGCCGCCGGAAGAGTCGAACGGTGACTTGCGTACCAAGCGATGCACACCGGTTTCGGTGCGAAGCAAACCAAAAGCGTAATCACCTTCAAACTTGAGCGTGGCGCCTTTGATGCCAGCCACGTCACCCGGTGATTCGTCTTCAACAGTAATTTTGAAGCCTTTGCGCTCGGCATATTTCAAGTACTGTCGCATCAGCATGCTGGCCCAGTCACAAGCTTCAGTACCACCGGCCCCAGCTTGAATGTCAACGAAGGCATTGCAAGAGTCGGCTTCGTTGTTGAACATGCGGCGGAACTCTAGCTGCTCTACGATGGCAGACAACTTATTGGCTTCAATTTCAATGGTGAGCAAGCCGGCTTCATCGCCTTCCTCTTTGCTCATGTCAAACAACTCGCTGTTGTCTGAAAGCTCAGAGGTGAGGGTGTTGAGTGTGACCACTACACCGTCGAGGGCTTTTTTTTCTTTGCCCAACTCTTGGGCTTTTTTAGGGTCGTTCCAGACCGTGGGATCTTCGAGCGATGCGTTAACGGTTCTTAGGCGTTCTGATTTGGCATCGTAGTCAAAGATACCTCCGTAAATCTTCGGTGCGGGCGGCCAGGTCGGCCAATTTCGCGCCAATTTGATTGATGTGTTCTGCTTCCATGAGGGCTTGTGTCCGAATCTGATAAAGATGGGATTTTCTCACGCTTAGGGGTCAGTTGCGAACCTCATTAGTCCAAAAAGTCTTCCAATAGCTTGGCAAGGGCCTCCGCTTGGTCATGGTGCAGCATGTGACCGGCATCTTGAAGCGTGGCTATTTTCAAATTCTCAACCGATTTCAGCCGTTCGTGAAACTCTTCAAGGGTGAATTTCCCTTTCCACCACTGTGACAAAGAATCATCGGATGCTTCAACCACCAAGCACGGGGCTTTGATTCTTTTGTATATTTCCAGAACCTCATCGACTCGGTAAAGGTAAGGGTTGACCACTTTGTGAGCGGCATCGCCCAAAATTCGCCATTGGCCTTGTGCGTCTGGTTTGGCCCAGTGCAAAGCCAACCAGTCGGCCTTGTCTTGCGACAGTCGGTGGTTGGTTTTCATCAGCCTTTGAGCAACTGCGGCAGCGTCGGGGTAAGGTTTGAGGTTCAATTCACCTTTGTCAAAGGCTTGCAACTCGTCAAGCCATTGACCCAAACGGCCTGGGGCTTGGGAGGGGCGCGTGCTTGCCATGCCAAAACCCTCCAAATTGACCAAGCGCCGAATGCGATCGCCGAGCACCTGCGTACATCATGACCACATTGCCTCCCATGCTGTGGCCCACCAAGTCGATGCTTTGGGAGGGACACAACTTGTGCAG
>JGI25921J50272_10000779_pt1 | contig 10459 bp, 7 predicted proteins | sample LauGreSu1BDMLBSD_2_FD_50272 | JGI IMG/M metagenome (IMG submission 50272) | reverse complement strand
GACTTGTCGACAAGCTGGGCGCGCGACCTACGGCGGGCTACGACCGCGTCGATCCAACGGCTCCCGCCGTGGGGGTCGAGAAAATCTACGAACGAATGCCCGTCGACGGCAAGCCCTACCCGGTGCGCGGGCTGCTTGAATGCCTGGTCGACGCCGATTCGCTCATCGAGTACAAAGCCAACTACGGAAAAACCATCGTCACGGCCTACGCGCGCATCGACGGCTGGGCGGTGGGAATCGTCGCCAACGAACGCCAAGTAGTCAAGTCGGGAACGGGCGAAATGCAGATTGGGGGCGTGATTTATTCCGACAGCGCCGACAAGGCCGCCCGCTTCATCGCCAACTGCAACCAAAAAAAGATTCCGCTCGTGTTTTTGCAGGACGTCACCGGATTCATGGTTGGCTCGCGTTCGGAGCACGGCGGAATCATTAAGGACGGCGCCAAAATGGTGAACGCCGTGGCCAACAGCGTGGTGCCAAAATTCACGGTCATCACGGGCCACTCGTTTGGAGCCGGCAACTACGCGATGTGCGGAAAAGCCTACGATCCGCGCCTTATTGTCGCATGGCCCACGGCCAAAATTGCGGTGATGGGCGGCGATCAGGCGGCCAAGGTGCTTCTTCAAATTGAAAAGGCCCGCACCGCCGACCTTACGCCCGAGGCGGAGCAGGAATTGCTGCAGCGCATCCGCGCCCGCTACGAGGCCCAAATGAGCCCCTACTTCGCGGCGGCTCGGTTGTGGATCGACGGAATCATTGACCCCGCCGACACACGTACGGTGATCTCGATGGGTATTGAGGCGGCCAATCAGGCTCCAATTGAACGCCCGTACAACCCGGGGATTCTGCAGACGTAGCGACAAGCTATACCTCGTCGGTCCTCCGAGCCTGCAGGGTTCGAAAGGACCTCGGGCTGATTCCCTGTGCCCTTTTGAACATTCTGTTGAAGTAGGGTACGCTTACGTAGCCAGCCCGCAGGGCTACCTCGCTCACGGGCAGCTTGGTTGCGGCTAGTTCTCGGGCCGCATGGTCCGTACGTAGTTGGTTAAGTTGTTCCGAAAACGTGGTGCCCGTGGCCCGCTTGAATTGGGCGCAAAAGTTGGACGGACTCAGTCCCAGCCGACGAAGCACGGTCTGTAGCCCAAATTCCGGGTCTCGAAAATGTGAAGCCATGATTTCGAGGGCGCGTTGCGGTGCGGAATCAAGGCCAATGGACGTTTTTGGAGCATCAGGTCCAACGTTGAGGATCCGTGAAGGTATGTTTTCAAGCAATCCATAGATATCGGCGACGGCGCGGTGTAGGGATAATCCCTTGGTCCCCAGTCCGTCAAGCATCCGATGGAACGCTTGGGTCCCGCGCGAATCGAAGGCTATGCCGCGGTGGGCCGACTCCGTCAGTTGGGAAAACCGTTCAGCTCCCGAGAGGCACGCAAACCAATTCACCATATCTGGGGCCGTGTGCAGCACGATGGCCCGAACGGGTTCAGGCTCTGCACCGCCGCTGACCCATGTGTGGGGAATTCCGCCGCCAATCAGCACAAAGTCGCCCGGGAAAAAAGCCTCGACGGACCCGCCAACCATGCGAAACCCCGACCCTGAAACGATGTAGGTGAGTTCCCATTCCGCGTGCTGGTGCCAGTTTAGTTCGAATTTGGGAACGCACACGTCCTTGAAGTGCATTCCGCTCGGTTCGCGATGGAGGCCGGTAACTTCATGAACTAATCTCATATTGGTTTGATCGTGCTTTTTTGAGCAAAAACAAGTGAATTAAAGATAAGAAAAAGCAAAATAATGGCAAGTTTAACGCGGTAAGTAAGCCGATTTTTGGCGGGTTATGAACGCCATTCCCGAATCGATCCAAAAGGCCCTCAGGGAACCGTATCCACTGACAGCGGAGCAAAGGACCTACTACAAACGAGACCAATGCGTCCAGCTTCCGGGATTCTGGTCGCCTCAGGTTTTAGAATTTATGGAGCCGGTCGTTTCCAAGCTTGTGGAGGAGCTAACCCGTGGAATGCCGGATGTTTCGGAACGGGACACCTACGGTCAGGCCTTTCGTCAGGCCTTCAACCTCTGGACGCGCGATGACCGTGTTCGGGCCTTGATTCTAAGCCCCCGTGTGGGCGACGTTTTGAGGGAATTGCTGTGCTGCGACGCGGTTCGACTCTACCACGACCAAGCGCTGTTCAAGGAGCCGGGTGGCGGAATCACGCCCTGGCACGCCGACCAGTATTATTGGCCCATGGATTCCGATAAAGTGGCCACGATGTGGATGCCATTGCACGAGGTGTCGCTCGAAATGGGTCCGCTGGAGTTTGCCAAGGGCAGTCACGTGCTCACCGAGGGGCGAAATCTAGAAATTGGCGCAGACAGTGAAGCGCGCATTGGGACGCGCATGCGCCTGGGAGATTTTCCCATCCAGCGCGATGCCTTTTCCACGGGCACGGTTAGTGTCCATTCGGGATGGGTCTTTCATCGGGCAAGTCCGAACGCATCAAAGGCCATGCGCAAGGTGATGACGGGAATCTACATGGATGCCGAAATGCGGGCTGCTCTACCAAAGAACGCCCATCAGCACGCCGATTTGGAACAATGGTGTCCGGGCGTTTCGGTTGGACAAGTTATGCACTCATCGTTAAATCCTTTGTTGTGAGAAGTCCACTTTTCCCCTGGGCGGTATTGGCCGCCGCGGTCTATCTAAGTACGGTATCGTGTGCCCCACGGCGGGTTTCCGGTCCTGCTCGTTGGGTGGACCCGTTCATCGGCACGGATGGAACGGGGCACACATTTCCCGGCCCGACCCGCCCTTGGGGAATGGTTCAGCCCGGTCCGGATAACCGCGATGAGGGGTGGGACTACACTTCGGGATACCAGTACCGAGATACGCTGATATTGGGATTTTCGCAGACGCGGGCCAACGGCACTGGGATCAGTGAGTTTGGCGACCTCTTGCTTCAGCCCTTCTCGGGTGGAATTGCGACTCCAGCAGGAACCGGCTACCGAAAGTCTTCTGAGCGGGCCCATCCAGGTTATTATGGGGTGGAGCTGAACAACGGCATTCAGGCGGAACTCACGTCCACGCCCCGTGTGGCAATGTACCGTTTCACGTCGTCGAGTGATTCGATGGGCTTGGTACTCGACATGCAGCACGGTTTGCGCGCGTTTACCGACAGCCTGGTGATCGAGTCCGGCTATACCGTTCATTCCGGACAGCGAATCAGCGGGTTTGCCCGAAAGGTCAATTGGGTCGACCGTAGGTATTTTTTTGTTGCGGAGTTCAGCGCTCCCGTCACGAAGCTGGACCGCCTTCCGCGTCGGGCTAAGGATCATGCGGAGCGCCTGGTACTGCACTTTGCCCCGGGTCAACACGAGGTACAGGTAAAAATTGCGCTTTCCACTGTGAGCGAGGAGGGCGCCGCCAATAACCTCCGCGTCGAGTTGCCGGGTTGGGATTTTGATGCAGTGGCTCGTGGGGCACGCGATGAATGGAATCGCTACTTGCGCCGGGCGAGCATACGGGCATCTTGGCGGGTCAAAACCTTGTGGTATACGTCCATGTACCGAACCCTGGTACAACCGTCCAATATTGCCGACGTAGATGGACTCTTTCGGGGCCCGGACGACCAAATCCACCGATCAGAACGCCCTTCGGGCGCCTACTACTCGACATTTTCGCTCTGGGACACCTACCGGGCCGCCCATTCGTGGTACACGTTGATCGCCCCAGAGGTCGTTCCGGACTTAACCTATTCCATGGTTCGGCACAGCGAGCTTTTCGGACAGTTGCCCATATGGACGGCATGGGGCCAAGAGAATTACTGCATGATCGGCAACCACGCCGTTCCGGTATTGGCAGATGCAGCACAGAAAGGACTTCTTGGGGTTGATTCCGTCCGAGTCTGGAATGCGGTGCGTCAAAGTTTAACGGAGAACCACCGAAACAGCGACTGGTCCCTGATGAAGCGCTACGGATACTACCCATTAGACCTTGTTCCCGATGAGTCCGTTTCTCGAATGCTCGAGCACGGCGTGGATGACGCAGCTGCGAGCTTATTGGGTTACCGACTAGGATTTCCCGACCATGCCCAAGCATTTGCCCGTCGTGCAGGGAGTTATCGGTCACTTTGGGATCCCGAAACGCAGTTGTTACGGGGTCGAAATTCTACGGGTGCGTGGCGTAGTCCGTTTGACAGCCTTAAGGCCACGTCCCCCCTGAATAATCCCGGGGACTACACCGAAGCCAATGCCATGCAGTACTTCTGGACTCCCGCTCAGCACGATTTCGAGGGATTGATGGCGCTGTTGGGTGGGGTCCAGCCTACGGTCCGCAAGTTGGATCGTTTTTTTTCGATTCCTGCGCAGAACCCCCAACGCTACTTGGGTCAGGAGGCGATGATTGGCCAGTATGCGCACGGTAACGAGCCCAGTCACCACATTGCGTACCTGTATGCGCTGGCAGGTCAACCGGACCGGACCGCCGCACTGGTTCAGAAAATTCTTCACGAGTTTTACCGGCCGCGCCCCGATGGCCTCATTGGAAACGACGACTGCGGCCAAATGAGTGCCTGGTACCTTTTTTCAAGTTTGGGATTTTACCCGGTAGATCCATCAAACGCTACCTACGTGGTAGGTGAAATGGGACTTCGTAGGGCCGTGCTCCGCTCGGGTGAATCCACCATTCGACTGCGTCCTGGCCGGGACGGTATTCGAATCAACGGTCACGTATACACGGGACCCAAGCTGACACACCACGAGCTTTTGGGACAACCCTAGAGCCGCCCGTCGACCATTTCCCGTGGCCAAAGGGCTTTGGTGTCGAAGACCACGCCGTCGGGCATGAGGCCCAGTTGATTGCGGTCCAGACCGGCAAACTGTTCGTGGGCCACGGCCAAGATGACGGCGTGGTAGCCGGTCCCGGGGGACTCGGCCAGCGAAATGCCGTATTCTTCGCGGACCTCGTGGGCGTCGGCCCACGGGTCGTACACGTCGACTTCGATGCCGAACTGCTGCAGCTCCGAAACGATATCGACCACTCGGGTGTTGCGGATGTCGGGGCAATTCTCCTTGAAGGTCACGCCCAGCACCAGGGCTTTACTGCCGTGAACGGCGAGGCCGTTGCCGATCATGAGCTTGACCACTTTATTGGCCACAAACATGCCCATGGAGTCGTTTACGCGGCGTCCGCTCAAAATCACCTGCGGGTGGTAACCCACGCTTTGGGCCTTGTGTGCCAGGTAGTAGGGGTCTACGCCGATGCAGTGTCCGCCAACCAAACCGGGGCTGTACTTCAGGAAGTTCCACTTGGTACCGGCGGCCTCGAGCACGTCGCGGGTGTCGATGCCAAGGCGGTCAAAAATGAGGGCGAGCTCGTTGACAAACGAGATGTTCACGTCGCGTTGGGCGTTTTCGATGGCCTTTGAGGCTTCGGCCACCTTGATGCTCGGGGCCAAGTGGGTTCCGGCCTTCACGATGCGGCGGTAGATGCCGTCGACAAACTCGGCGGCTTCGGGCGTGCTGCCGCTGGTTACCTTTTTAATCGTTTCCAGCGTGTTGACCTTATCGCCCGGATTGATTCGTTCGGGGCTGTAGCCGCAGTAAAAATCCGAGTTGAACTTCAGTCCCGACGTGCGCTCGAGGACGGGAACGCAGTCTTCTTCGGTACATCCCGGGTAGGTCGTGGATTCGTAGATGACCACGTCGCCGGATTTGAGGGCTCCGCCAATGGTGGCCGACGCGGCCAGCAGGGGCTTGAGGTCGGGCGCCTTAAACTGGTCAATTGGGGTCGGAACCGTTACAATGTAGACGTTGGCCTCGTTCAAGGATGAGGACTCGGCGCTGAAACGGAGTCCGCGCGCCAAGGCCGCCGCGAGCTCTTCGGGCTCCGCCTCCAGGGTGTGGTCCTCGCCGCGGTTGAGTTCCGCCACACGCGCAGCGTTGATGTCAAAACCGACCACGCGGAATTCGCGCGAGAGGGCCAGGGCAAGGGGGAGTCCGACGTAGCCAAGGCCCACGACGGCGATAACGGGATTGGACGGTGCCGAAAACATGGCCTAAAGGTACAAAGTCGTTAAACCTTTGTACATTTTGGGCATCTACCCAATATGAATAAGGTCATTGCCCTTGGTATTGCTGCCGCCGCCGTGGCCTGCCGTCCGGAACCCGGTGATCCGATTGCTGCCTACCTGCGCTTGCCGGATCAACCCTACGCCTACACGCCCGATTTGCCGGCGCACTTCGCCCAGCCCAACGTGCTTGCGGCCGACAACACGCCGATGACCAACCCGGTGACCGACGACGGGGCGACGTTGGGCCGGGTGCTTTTTTATGAGCGCGCACTGAGCGCAAACCGGACCACTTCCTGCGCGAGCTGCCACCACCAAGACCGTGGCTTTGGCGACAGCGCCCGATTCAGCCGCGGCTTCGCGGGCGGTCGCACCGGCCGGCATTCTATGGGGTTGACCAATGCGCGGTTTTATGCCAACGGTTCGTTTTTTTGGGACGAGCGAGCGGCTTCGCTCGAAGATCAGGTGCTCATGCCCGTTCAGGATCCGACCGAAATGGGCCTGAGCATCGACAGCCTGTTGGCACGTATTCAGGCCCTGCCATACTATGCGCCGCTGTTTGAACGGGCCTTTGGATCGACCGAAATCACCGAACTCCGGGTTCGCCAGGCCCTGGCCCAGTTCGTGCGGAGCCTTATGAGCTACCGTTCGCGCTACGACGACGGCCGTGCCCAAGTTGCGGGTCCCGTGGTTGCCTTCCCCAACTTCACCGCCCAAGAAAACCAGGGCAAGGCCCTATTTTTTGGGGTGACGCCCGGAGGGGGTCCGCCCGCACCGGGTGCCTGCGTCAGCTGCCACGGTACCGAGGCCTTCACGGCGCCGGGTCCGCGCAGCAACGGACTGGACGCCACCACTACCGACGCGGGCGTGGGCGGCATCAACGGCAATTCGGCGCAACTCGGCCTGTTCAAGGTGCCCTCGCTGCGCAACCTGAGTGACCGCGGTCCCTACATGCACGACGGGCGCTTCGCCACCTTGGAACAGGTGATCGACCACTACAGCACGGGCGTCAAAAACCACCCCAACCTGAGTCCGCAGCTGCGCGGACCCAACGGGCAGCCCATTCAGCCCAACTTCACGGCCGCCCAAAAGGCGGCCCTGGTGGCTTTTTTGCGCACCTTGGACGACCCCGCAATCGCGGTCGACGACCGATTCAGCGACCCCTTTATTCGCTAGGATATTGCGGCACGTAGGGCAAGGCGCCGGTCGCGCCGGCCGTACCTTTGCCTTGTGCGTGCCCTGTGGTCCCTAAACCCCTACTTTCTGCGCTACCCCTGGCACCTCCTGGGCGGCGTCGTCTTCGTAATTGCGTCGGCGGTGTTTTCGGTCTACCCGGCNATCTACATCCGCCAAGCTTTTGATACCGTGTCGGAGGCCCTNCGCCTTCANAGCGATTCGGGGGCCCTGCTGCGCGCCCTACTCGGCTACTCCGCGCTCATTTTGCTGCTCAGTGCCCTGCGCGGCGCCTTCACCTTTTTGATGCGCCAGACCCTGATCGTCATGTCGCGCCACATTGAGTACGAACTCAAAAACGACATCTACCGCCACTACCAGGACCTGGACCAAACCTTTTACCGCCGCAACGCCACCGGCGACCTGATGAACCGAATCAGCGAAGACGTCAGCCGGGTGCGCATGTACCTTGGTCCGGGGGTGATGTACACGATCAACACGGCGTTTTCGACGGGACTTACGCTCGTGTTCATGTTTCAGGTCGATCCCAAATTGAGTTGGATCACGCTGGCGCCCATGCCGGTGCTGGTTTGGGCCATTTACCGCGTTTCGACGCTGATCAACCAGCGCAGCCACGCGGTGCAGGAGCAGCAGTCTGCGATCAGTACCCTCGCCCAAGAAACATTTAGCGGCATTCGGGTCCTCAAGGTCTACGGCCTCGAAGCGGAGCAAACCGACCGCTACGCCGCGAGTTCCGAAAAGAGCTACCAACTCAACCGCGACCTCTACCGGGTAAACGCGCTTTTTGCGCCGCTGATGATGCTGCTGGTCGGCCTCAGCACGGTGCTTACGGTGTGGATTGGTGGCGAAGGCGTCATCGAGGGCCGGCTCAGCCCCGGCGTCATTGCCGAGTTCGTCTACTACGTCGGCCTGCTGACCTGGCCAATCGCCAGCATCGGGTGGGTAATGAGCCTGATTCAGCGCGCCGAGGCGTCCATGGAGCGCATCAACGACTTCATGGATGTGGTTCCGGCCGTGCAGCAACCGAACTCCGCCCACCAAGCCCAGGTCCAGGGCGCATGGACCTTTGAAAACGTTTCCTACACCTATCCAGACAGCGGAATTCAGGCCCTGCGCGACGTGTCGTTCACCGTGAATCCGGGCGAAACGGTCGTGGTGGTCGGGCGCACCGGTTCCGGCAAATCAAGTTTAGTGGGCCTAATGAACCGCCTCATGGACCCCAGTCAGGGCCGGGTGCTGCTTGACGGCGTGGATCTGCGCACCTGGGACCTGCAGGCGCTCCGGGCGTCCATCGGCACGGTGCCCCAGGATCCCTTTCTGTTCAGCGATTCGGTGGCCGACAACATTGCTTTTGGCAGCCTGAATGCGGAGCGTTCCGACGTCGAGCGCCAAGCCGAACTCGCCGACGTGGCCGACGACATCCGCGGATTTCCCCAGGGCTTTGATACCGTGGTGGGCGAACGGGGCGTAACCCTTTCGGGCGGACAAAAACAGCGCGTAAGCATCGCGCGGGCCCTGATGAAGCAGCCGCAGGTGCTGCTCTTTGACGACGCCTTGAGCGCCGTCGACACCGAAACCGAAGTGACCATTCTCAGCAACCTGAAGGCCCGACTGGAGGGCCTGACGGCGGTGCTGATAACCCAGCGCCTGAGCTGCGTGCACTTGGCCGACCGCATCATCGTACTCGAGGACGGTCGNGTTGCGCAGCAGGGAAGCCACAGCGAACTCGTCGCGCAGCCGGGGGTGTACGCCGAGCTTTACGCGCTTCAATCCCAGCAGACCTCGTGACGGCCCACCCCAATTTGGTTGCGGGAGTACTGGAGGTGCTCGAGCGCACCTTTGGTCAGCGACTCTACGCGGACCGGGTCGTCGACCAGGTGCTTCGCGCCAACAAGCGCTGGGGCGCCCGCGATCGGGCCTTTGTGGCGGAGCACAGCTACGAAATACTGCGTTGGTGGTCGCTGCTTTGGCACCTTCACGGCGGCGAAGCGGTGATCAAGCGAAAGCCGCTCAAGGAGCTCTTTGACACCTACTGGGCCTGGCGTGCCGACGGAATGGTCGTTCCCGAGGGCCTCGACGTCGCGGTGGCGCAGAGCTACGCCCCGTGGTTTGCCGAGCGCGCCGCAGCCGAACTGGGTACGGAATGGCCGTCGCTCGCCGCCGCCCTGAATCGACCCGCCTACGTGGTGCTTCGGGCCAATGCCCTCAAGGCCTCGCGCGAAGCCGTTCAGGAACGCCTAAGCGCGGAGGGTATCGAAGCGGCGCCGAGCGACGTGGCTCCGGACGCGCTGGTGCTGGCCAAGCGCCCNCGNCTGCAGCACCTCGAGAGCTTCAAGGACGGCTGGTACGAGGTGCAGGACGGCGGCTCCCAGCGCATCGCCGCCTACCTCAACCCGGAGGCCGGCGACCGGATACTTGACGGATGCAGCGGCGCCGGGGGCAAGGCCCTCCACGCGGCCGCGATGGCCGGAAACGAAGCCGAAATCCTGTGCATGGACGTGGAATCCTATAAACTTGGCGAGGCCGAAAAGCGCGCGGCACGGGCCGGCGTTCGGGGGCTTCGCACGGAGTGGATTCGCTCCCCGCGCGACGTACAGCGCCACGAGGGCTGGGCCAACAAAATGCTGCTCGACGTGCCCTGCAGCGGCAGCGGCGTCATTCGCCGCGACGTCGACACCAAGTGGAAGCTTCAGCCCGACCACCTCGAGCGCACCCTCGAGACCCAGTACGGCATCTTGCGCGACTATTCCCAGGCCCTGCAGCCGGGCGGNACCCTTGTCTACGCGACCTGCAGCATTCTNCGCAGCGAAAACGAAGACCAGGTNCGCCGGTTTATCGAAGAACAGGGCGGCGCCTACGAACTCCGCGAGGAAGTCCGCATCCGCCCGGACCACCCNCACAGCGACGGCTACTACGTGGCGGTCCTGAAGAAGCATTAGTTTTACCGGGTCATGATCACCGAAAGCGCCAGCAACCACGACCACCTCGAAACCTGGACCGTGCGCCAGCTTCTCGAGGGCATCAACGCCGAAGACCGCCGCGTGCCCGAGGCCGTGGCCCAAGCCATACCCGCCCTCGAGGAACTGGTGGAAGCCTTGGTTCCGCGCATGCAGCAGGGCGGACGCCTGTTTTACCTTGGCGCCGGCACGTCGGGCCGCCTGGGCATCGTGGACGCTTCGGAATGCCCGCCGACCTTTGGGGTT
>JGI25921J50272_10000776_pt1 | contig 10463 bp, 6 predicted proteins | sample LauGreSu1BDMLBSD_2_FD_50272 | JGI IMG/M metagenome (IMG submission 50272) | reverse complement strand
AACAAAGTGATCATGACCATGGGCGTTGGTAACGGCGCAGTCATCCACGAAGCAATGGCACTCACTGCAAAGCGCGGTCGCGTTGTTGTGACCAACATTCACCCAGCAACCGAATTTGGTGCAGGCATGAGTTTGCTCGACCTGACATTGATGGAAAAGCAGTTGGTTGGTTCGTTGTTCGGTTCGGGCAACCCACGCTCTGACATTCCAAAGTTGATGGGTCTCTANCGCGAAGGTCAGCTCGACCTCGACGGTCTTGTTACCAAGGAATACAAATTGAGCGACATTAACGAGGGTTACCGAGCCATGCGTGACGGAGAAAACATCCGTGGCGTTATCAAGTTCGACTAGTTAGTCACACACTCATGGCAGCAGCGTCGGCAAGCGACGTTCTTCGCGTTTCGGCAGCTTCGGTTGTTGGTCGCGCGCGCGAACTTGAACTTGTCGTCGCTGCATTGCATGGTGGTCGCCACATTTTGTTGGAAGGGCCTCCAGGCACAGGAAAATCGACGCTTTTGCGGTCTGTTGCCGAAGCACTTGGCGTTGGCTTCGCCTTTGTTGAAGGCAACGCCGAACTCACTCCAGCACGTTTAGTTGGACACTTTGACCCTGCGCGAGTACTGACCGATGGCTACAGCGCCGACGTATTTGTTGATGGACCGCTGGTGTCGGCACTACGCGATGGTTCGTTGTTGTATGTCGAAGAGATCAACCGCATTCCGGAAGAAACGTTAAATGTGCTCATCACGGTGATGAGTGAAGGTGAAATCACGGTTCCGCGACTTGGAACTGTAAAAAGCGCAGCTGGTTTCCGACTTGTTGCAGCAATGAACCCGTTTGATGCCGTAGGTACGGCTCGTATTTCAAGCGCTGTGTACGACCGCGTGTGTCGAGTTGCCATGACGTACCAAAGTGCATCAGATGAAGCAGAAATCGTGGTGCGTGAAATTGCAAAGCAGAACAGCACATCAAACGTGTCGCGTGATTGGGTTGGCAAAGTTGTAGAAATGGTGCGACGTACGCGCAATCATTCTCATTCTGACTTGCGTTTTGGTTCGTCTGTTCGTGGCGCTATTGATACTGCAGTAGTCGCTGCCAGTTTGTCGGCGATGCGAAACGCATCGGTTGAAACCACGTCAATTGGTTTAGACAGTGCACTCGTAGCCCTGACAGGTCGTGTGCGCTTGCGTGAAGGAAGTGTGCGCACCGCAGAAGAAGTGATTACTGAAATTTTCGCTGATGTGTTTGGCGTGAAGCCGGAAGACGGCGACGCGGGAAAAGTTGGCGCCCCGACTGGGGCAACGAACTCCCACTCGTAAAAGAAGGCGCGCAAGCCGAACAGGCAGCGCAACAGGCGAGCAAGCGAACAACGTCGCGCAAAGAACTGTCAAAGCATTCAGGGTTTGAAGAAATCTCACCTGAAGTTGGCGAACTTGACGAAGTTGCATTCGATGAAGCGATGCAGAATTCGCCAGACGAAACGTTGTCCATGCTCGCCGACTTAACAGCAGCAACCGACCCAGCGCTCCGCGACCTTGCGCGAAAGCTTGCAGGACGAATATTGATCGAACTCGCACAAAGCGGAAAACCACGTCCGCGCGGAATTGGAAAGATGTCATTGCGTAAGTATCAACCAGATGCCGGAGACATTGATATTGATGCAAGCTTGGATGCGTTGAATGAATTGCGTGCAACTGGTGTGGTGGACGCAGATGAACTGCGAGTGAGAGGGTGGTTGCGACCAGGTACGGCAATCAGCCTGGTGGTCGACCGAAGTGGTTCGATGGGTGGCAAGCCGCTAGCCAATTCGGCAATGGCTGCAGCCTCAATTGCTGCCCGTGAGCCTGCTGACTACAGCGTGCTGGTGTTTGGAAAAGACGTAATTGCGGCCAAATCTCAGGACGTTCACAAGTCTGGTGATGACGTGGTGAACACGGTGCTCGCGCTTCGCGGGTTTGGCACAACCGACTTGGCTGGGGCATTACATGCATCGCGCGAGCAGTTGGCCCGTTCGCGGGCATCAAGAAGAATCACTGTGCTGTTGTCTGATTGTCGAGCAACAGTGGATGGCGATGCACGAGCCGCAGCGATATCTCTGGAAGAACTTGTAGTGATTGCACCATTAGAAGATGATGCGGAAGCTCGAGTGTTTGCCGATGCAGTTGGTGCCCGTTTTACAACAGTGAGTGGCCCAAGCGATATTCCCGACGCAATGCGTCGTGTGCTTGACTAGCGACAGCTTGGGTCGTTAGGCGGGGAAACACCGTACGTGTTTTGTTCCGGTGCAAAAACAGGAATCGTTGTTGGAGTAACTCCGTTACTTAATTGCGTGTTCAAATAAGCGACAGTAGAAATAATTGCGCCCATCGCACCTTCGGCTGAAGTGGTGTCTGGCGAAGGTGTATTTGCCGCAGCTCCTGGCGTTGCAAAACTTGCCTTGCCTTGGAACAGCGCAAGAATTTCGCGCATGGTGTCGTTTTGAATTCGTGGAACCAGTACGGCCTGGTCGCCAATCATTTGTCCGGAGCTTTCCACTGTGTATGTAGGAATTCCACTGGTATTGAGATTGCGCATTGCTTGAGCAAGTTGCAGCATGGTGATCGGTGTTAATTGGTCATCGGTAATCACATTTTTCAATGCGGCGTTCAAGAGTTGATTTGCAACCTTGGGACTTGATGAACCCTTATCGAGTGCTCGCTGCATTGCCCGACGAATGAAGTCCTGCTGGCGGCTAATGCGACCGAGGTCGGAAGTTCCATCATTAACCCAGTTGTTCTTTGCAGGGTCGAAGTACGAATAGCCAGATCGCGAACGAACATATGCAAGTGCATGATCGCCACTGAACTCGAAGCAACTTGGTCCAGGAATGTATAAGCCAGTTTTTTTGTCACGAGTTTCGTAGAGGAATGGAACCTTTACACCGCCGACTGCGTCAACAATTTCCTTAAACGCGCAGAAGTCAATATTGACGTAGTGGTCAATGGTGATTCCGAAGTTTTGATAAATAGTGTCGGCAAGTGTGTTTGGATTCTTGCGTTCGAACGCAGTGTTTATGCGGTTCGATCGTGTGGACCCAGCAATTTTCACCCACAGGTCGCGAGGGAATGAAAGAAACGCGGCTTGGTTGTCCTTCGGGTTGACCCGAATAATCATGATGGTGTCGCTGCGCTCACCAAACGAATTGCGGTCACCAAAAGCCCCTGCGTATGGGGAATTTGGGTCAACGCAGCTGCCGTTATCCGAGCCAGTGAGCAGGAAGTTCTTGGCTTCGAGGTCGCCTTCGCTGAGGTTCCATTGGTCTGAAGGATCAATGTTTGCGTCTTCGTTGACGGCAACACCGTCGCCACGATCCAAGCTGACAACCTGTCGAGCACCTAATCGCTGACCTGCATACAACAGACCGCCACCAACGATGAGTAATGACGCGGCAATCGCAATGTTGAAGATCAGCACCGCATAGTGCGAGCGCGGGCGCTGATATTTGGTCATTGAGCCAACAAGCGAACTGTTGTTGAAATGTGCTCACTTGTTTGCGAGACGAACTCAATCTTTTGCGCAACGCCAGCGTTCAGCAAGTCAACCAGACCCAATTGCAAGAGTGAGGTTTGTGCGTCAGTTGCGGAAACCAATACATGTTCAACTTCGGCACGCTGCGAAACTTTTGCTTCGGTTTTTGTGCGGCGAATAACAGCAAGCACATTGCATACTGCGTCGAGCAAGTCTTCGGTTGATTCAAAAGTTGAGGTTGCGCCAAGCAAGTCTGCGCGTGTTGGCCACGATGCACGGTGAATGCTTCCGGTTTGCCACCAGCCCCACACTTCTTCGGTTGCAAATGGAATATGCGGAGCAAACAATCGCTGCAATGTNCTGAGGGCCCGCTGCAATGCGGCACGCGCAGAATCTGAACCAGCACCTTCCGAATATGCGCGAGTCTTCACGAGTTCTACATAGTCGTCGCAGAACCACCAGAAGAATGATTCAGATTTTTCAAGTGCTCGTGCGTAGTCATATGTTTCGAACGCAGTAGTTGCTTCGTCCACAACTGATGCAAGACGGGCGAGCATCGCAATATCGACTGAGTCGGTTGGTGTTGCAGATGGGTTTGCTTCACCGAATCCAAGTACAAACTTGGTGGCGTTCAACAATTTTGTCGCAAGTTTGCGGCCAACCTTCATTTGGTCTTCGCTGAATGCAGTGTCTACTCCCGGGCGAGCACTTGCTGCCCAGTAGCGAACCGCATCACTGCCGTATTGCTCAAACAAATCGATTGGAGTTACTACGTTGCCTTTTGATTTCGACATTTTTTTGCGGTCTGGATCAAGAATCCATCCCGACAGCGCGGCGTTCTTCCATGGTGCAATGTTGTGTTCGAAGTGCGAACGCACAGTGGTGGCAAACAACCATGTGCGAATGATGTCGTGTGCTTGTGGTCGAACATCCATTGGGAAGATGTTGTTAAACAACTTCTGATCATCAATCCATCGGCCTGCAATTTGTGGAGTGAGCGAGGATGTAGCCCACGTATCCATGACGTCTGGTTCGCCCATGAATCCACCAGCAACTCCGCGTTGTGCTTCGGTAAAACCAGCAGGAACGTCCGAGCTTGGGTCAATGGGAAGCTGTGATTCGCTTGGAATGATTGGGTTATTGAAGTCTGGTTCGCCCGCTGCGGTAAGTGGATACCACAGCGGAATAGGAACTCCGAAGTAGCGCTGACGACTAATGAGCCAGTCGCCATTGAGGCCACCTACCCAGTTGGTGAAGCGATGTTGCATGAAGTCGGGGTGCCATGCAAGTTCGTCGCCTCGCTTCAGCAACGCAGCACGTAATACTTCGTCGCGTCCACCGTTTCGGATGTACCACTGTCGACTGGTCACAATTTCAAGTGGACGATCGCCCTTTTCGAAGAATTTCACTGGGTGAGTAATTGGCTCTGGCTCGCCGTTCATGTCGGCACTGAGGCGCAACATCTCAACGATTGCAGTTTGCGCTTGCTTCACACCCTTGCCAGCAAGCGTTGCATAGTTGGCAGTTCCTGTTGCTGAAGTAATCCAGTCCGGCATGTCGGCAACGATGCGACCATCACGACCAATAACCGGACGCGTTGGCAAATTCAGTTCGCGCCACCAAATGACGTCGGTGAGGTCGCCGAACGTACAGATCATGGCGATGCCGGTGCCCTTGTCGATCTGTGCAAGTTCGTGAGCGACGACAGGAACTTCAACATCGAACAATGGCGTGCGCACGGTTTTACCAAACAGTGGTTGATAGCGCGGGTCGTCTGGGTGTGCAACGAGTGCAACGCACGCAGGAATTAACTCTGGGCGAGTGGTGGCAATGGTGACGTTTCCTGAACCATCGGTGCGCGCAAAGTTGATGGAGTGATATGCGCCAGGTCGTTCGCGGTCTTCAAGTTCGGCTTGCGCAACTGCGGTACCGAAGTCGACGTCCCACAGCGTTGGTGCTTCCTGTGCGTACGCCTCACCACGTGACAAGTTGCGAATGAATGCTGCCTGACTTGTTCGTCGCGCGTAGTCGCTAATGGTGGTGTACAACAACGACCAGTCGACCGAGAGTCCAAGCCTGCGGAAGAGGTCTTCAAATATTTTTTCGTCTTGGTGCGTCAGTTCGACGCACAACTCGATGAAGTTCGGACGTGAAATGGCTACCGCACGATGATCCTTTGGCACATCTCCGCGGAATGGCGGCGTGAACTTTGGGTCATAGGCAACGTTTGGGTCGCACGACACGCCGAAGTAGTTCTGTACGCGACGTTCGGTTGGCAAACCGTTGTCGTCCCAACCCATTGGGTAGAACACGCTTTTGCCGCGCATGCGCCAAAAGCGGGCAACGGTGTCGGTGTGCGTGTAACTAAAAACGTGTCCCATGTGTAGCGAACCACTGACGGTTGGCGGCGGGGTGTCAATGGCGAAAACTTGGTCGCGCGATGCGTTGCGATCGAAGGTGTAGACGCCCGAATGTTCCCATTTTTCGATGAGAGCGGATTCCAGGTTGTCGAGGGTTGGCTTTTCGGGGACGTTCATCGCGGTTCAACTGTATTGGAGCGCAACTCGGCTTGGCATCTTGTTGCGCCTCTAGGCTTGACCCGTGCTGCATTTGTACGACACCGTTACGCGCGAGGTGCGCGAACTGAAAATGCGAGAGCCGGGCAAGTTGGGCATCTATTTGTGCGGTCCAACCGTGTACGGGCCACCGCATTTGGGCCACGGTAGAGCCACATTGGTGTACGACATTTTGCGTCGTTACTTGGAGTGGTCTGGCGTGCAGGTTCGACTGGTGTCCAATATCACCGACATTGACGACAAAATTATTGACCGCGCGAATCGAGAAAATCGCGACTGGACCGAGATCACACACAAATGCGAAGACGTGTGGTTTAAGGCAATGGGTGAACTTGGCGTATTGCGCCCAACTGATGTTCCCCACGCAACAGAATACGTAGAGCAGATGGTGGCAATGATTGGCGACCTCATCTCGCGCAATGCCGCGTACCTAACGGACGATGGTGTGTATCTAGACATTTCGTCTGTTCCCGATTACGGCTTACTTGCTCATCAAAGTTTGGATGACATGTTGAGTGGTGGTGGAGATCGCGAAGTTCTTGGTGCTGCACAGAAGCGCCAATCAGCAGACTTCGCATTGTGGAAGTTTTCAAAGCCAGGAGAACCAAGTTGGGAATCTCCATGGGGTGCCGGCAGGCCGGGTTGGCACAGCGAGTGCGTGGTGATGAGTTTGGAATTGTTAGGCGAAGGATTCGACCTGCATTGCGGTGGAGCAGACTTGCGTTTCCCGCATCATGAAAACGAGCGTGCGCAAGCGGTGGCGCTTGGAAAAACATTTGCCCAGCACTGGATGCACAACGGTTTTGTTGTGGACACCGAAGGCGAAAAAATGTCGAAGAGCCTTGGCAACGTAACGAACCTGGTGGACTTGGTGCAGCACTACGACCCACGCGCGTATCGCATGTTGCTGTTGCAAACGCATTACCGCTCACCGGTAAAGGTTGGTCAAGACAACATTGATGCCGCAGTGAACTCGCTCGCTGGTCTCGATGGTTTCGCAAATCGTATGTCGAATGCTTCGTTGCCAAATGCTGAACCAGATGCAACCGTGATCGCTCAGTTCCGCACCTTCATGGACAACGACCTAGACACCTCGTCAGCCATGGCACTTATTTTTGATGCAGTACGGCGAGCAAACATTGCAGCAGAATCTGGTGACACTGTTACAACTGCGGCGCTCGCGAGTGCGGTTACTGAGATGACTCAAGCACTTGGTTTGGAATTGAGCGCAGGTGACGACATTGATGAAGCAATCGTGGAGCGTGCGAACGCATTAGACGCTGCGCGAAAAGCTAAAGACTTCGCGCAAGCAGACGAAATTCGAAACGAACTTCAAGCGGCCGGCTATGTGGTGGAAACCACGAAAGACGGCACGCGAGTGCGTCGCAGTTAGATTCTTTTCCACTCATCATGAATGCCGAGAAACCAGTTCGCGAACCGTTGCCACGTGGCTTTTGGGTTATTTGGTCAACCGTGGCACTCGACATGGTTGGGTTTGGCATTGTTGCGCCAATTCTTGGTCGATACGCCGACAGATACGGTGCAAACGGATTTCAAGTAGGTCTGTTGTTTGCCTCATTTTCATTGGCGCAAATGGTGTTTTCGCCAATTCTCGGTCGCTGGTCCGATCGTGTTGGCCGCAAACCGGTCATCGTCATCTCATTAATTGGAACAGCGGTTGGCAGCTTCATTACAGGTGCCGCAGGTGCGCTGTGGGTGCTGTTCGCCGGTCGCTTAATTGATGGTGCATCGGGAGCCAGCGTGTCTGTTGCACAAAGCGCTATTGCCGACCTCGGTGCGCCAAAGCAACGCGCGCGAATGCTTGGCATGTTGGGCATGGCATTTGGAGTTGGTTTTGTTGTAGGACCGGCACTTGGTGGCCTTGCCGCACTTGGCGGACCGCATGTTCCTTTTTATGTTGCAGGTGTACTTGCTTCAATCAACGCGGTTGCAGCAATCATTCGCTTGCCTGAAACAAAGAAGGTGCGTGAGGAGCAGCCAGTTGTTGCGCATGTTCCAAAACAGCGCAACATCACTTCATTTGTGTTGATCGGATTTTTCTCGGTGCTTCCATTCGCAGGTTTCGAAGCAACGTTTTCATTGTTCGGTGGGTCGCGATTCAATTTGACTGAAGCTGGCACAGCAGCAGTGTTTCTTGCAGTTGGATTACTGATGTCTGCAGTACAAGGTGGACTCATCGGGCCGCTTACACATAAATTTGGTTCGTTGCAGTTGCTGCGAGTGGGTCAAGTGCTTGTCGCAGTAGGAATGTTGTTTCTTGGTGCCGCTGTGGTGTGGCCTGTGTTAGTCATTGCACTTGCATTAATGGTGGTTGGAGCAGGAATTGCAAGCCCTTCACTTACCACGCTTGTTGCGAACTCAGCGCCAGAAGCAAAACGCGGGGAAGTGCTTGGCTTTCAGCAGTCGTCCAACGCACTTGCACGAGTTATTGGTCCGCCGCTTGCAGGCTTGGCGTTTGATCACATTGGGATTGGTGCACCGTTCACTCTTGGTGCAGGTGTGTATTTAGTCGCCATCCTTGTTGCTTCGCGTCGTTCGCTTCAACACGCCAAATGAGCGAAGAAACACGCATGGGCTATCAGCCTGCACTTGATGGCTTGCGAGCGCTCAGTGTTATTGCGGTCATCTTGTATCACGCTGGAGTTCAATGGATTCCGGGTGGGTTCATTGGCGTAGAAGTGTTTTTCGTTGTCAGTGGTTTTCTCATCACGTCACTGATGATTGACGAACAACATGTTTCTGGCAAGGTAAGCCTGAAGCAATTTTGGATTAGGCGTGCACGTCGTTTACTTCCGGCCCTGTCCACCATGTTGATTGCCGCACTTGTTGCGGTGACATTTTTTGCGAAGGACTCTGCACCGGATTTCCGTCAAGACGTTGTGCCGGCTCTTGGGTATTTCTCAAACTGGTGGCAGATCTATTTCGTTGACACTCCGTATTTTGCTGCGAACTCGTTGCCCATGCTTCGACATTTGTGGTCGTTGGCGGTTGAGGAGCAGTGGTATGTGTTGTGGCCAATCGCGTTTGTTNTTGTGCTGGGCAATAAGCGCATTCCACGCTGGATTTCGGCCGTAGTTATTGGGCTTTTGGCCGCTGGGGTAATGGTGGGAACTGCGCTGGCATTTGTTGCCGATGACGAGACCCGCGTCAACTTTTTGTATCTCAGCACGCTCACTCGGTCAAGTGGGTTGCTGCTTGGCGCAGCATTGGCATGTGTGTGGCGTCCGTGGAAAAAAGCAGTGAAGAAATTTGCCAAAACACGTTCAGTATTTTCGGACGCATTGGCAATTGGTGCCATTGCAATACTTGGCTACATTTCTGCATTTGTTCATGTTGCCGACGAACGTTTGTATATGGGTGGTCTTGCAGCTGCAACCATTGCATCGGCAGTCATCATTTCGGTCGTCGTTCGTTCTGGAGGCTCACTTGTTAAGAGCGTGCTATCCATTCCGATACTTGTCGAGATCGGTCGTCGTTCATACGGCTTGTATCTTTGGCATTGGCCAATCTTTGTCGTTGCTGGTGCGCGACTGTCTTCAATCCGTCTCGCGTATGCACTTACAGCAACCGTCATCATCAATGAGTTTGTGTATCAATTCATTGAAACGCCAGCGCGCAAAGGCGCGATTGGTAATTGGTTGCGTCAACGGCGACAATTGTCAGCCATGCGTCGCAGACTTCCAGTAGCCCTCACCGTAGTTATTGCCGCATTCGTTGCTGTAACGAGCGTGCAATTGTCTGGAATTCAGGCACGAGATGTTTCGGTCGATACTGGAAATACCGATGTGGTGTTTGTTGTACCAACCAGTATTCCTGCATCTGCCACCACAGTGGCCAATACTCCGGTTACCAGTACAACACTGGCCAAGTTGCCGCGGCGATTACTTATTGTTGGAGACTCGCAAGCGCATGCCATTGCTGTTAATAAGCCAAGTGGCATTGAAAAAACGTTTGTCATTACGGATGGCTCAATTGATGGTTGCGGTGTGTACGACCGCGGTGTTGGAATTGGTGGAACAACAGGAAAGTTCCGCCGCAACTTTGCGAACTGCAAAGGCTTTGAAACAAAGTGGGCAAAAACTGCTGTGTCCTCGCGTGCCGATGTTGCTCTCGTCATTATTGGTGCCTGGGAAGTAATGGACTTGCAGATCAACAGTTTTCTATTCAAAGTAAATACCGTTCCGGCAGACACCATGTTTAAGACGCAATTGCAACGTGGCATCGATGCGCTGCGTAAGCAGAACGTTGCTATTGCACTACTTGAAGTTGCATGCATGCGACCAGTTGAATCAAAAGGTGGGCCAGTTCCGCCATTGCCACAGCGCGGAGACGACACTCGCACGGGTCACTTGAACGCAT